>Ga0208547_1001180_pt1 | contig 14643 bp, 17 predicted proteins | sample DEB08_DNA_5_FD_185501 | JGI IMG/M metagenome (GOLD analysis project Ga0208547, IMG submission 185501) | Aqueous microbial communities from the Delaware River and Bay under freshwater to marine salinity gradient to study organic matter... | ecosystem: Environmental > Aquatic > Marine > Coastal ...
GAGTATCGCCAGTATCTGCTCGGCGTTTTAATTCGGCAACTGATTGATTGCGCGTGAAATCTTTTTCACGACGCGCCAAAGCTCTTTCGCTTTCTTGTAGGTAAGTCGCAGACGCAGGATTGAGCGGACTAAGTATTGCAGCCGCCTGACCCAATCGTTCAGCAAAAGTAAATCCTGGGCGATTAGCTGATTGGCTGTCTGTTTTAGGGGTTGCGTTTATGCCAAACATTACTTTCTCCTACCCTATCGGGGATAACTTTGATCCAGCCATTATATAGTCAAGCAAGCCCGGACGGTACGAAGCCCCTTGGTTTGCAGGCAATCCTGCTAAAATTGAACTTGTTAGACCGAGGCCAGCCAAAGGTGCGCCAACTTGAGACTGATATTGAGCGCGTTGTGCGTCCAAGATTTGTTGTTGCAATGCTCTCTCTTGCAACCCTTGTTGCGCAACCGCCTGCTGCGCCTGCTGACCTAAGCTAAATCCTTGCAAGCCAAGCCCAGATAGACCGCCAGCCGCTGCTTGCTGCACGCCCGCACCTGCCAATGCCGCCTGCTGATTTGCCAGCGATGTTTGTTGCTGCAAATTAGCTTGCTGCAAGGCACGCTGCTGACCAAGGCCAATATCATACTGAGCCGCTTGTTGAGCTTGCTGGAATGCATTCTGACGCTGTTGAGCAGCAAAGTCGCCTGCCATGCGTCCGTACTCCCCCATAGCAACGCCTTCAGCCACACCTTGACGAGAACCGCCGAAAGCGTTAGCTGCTTCTGCTTGAGCGCCCAACTGGTTTATTGCTTGCTCACGCTGTCGCGCAATATCAGCCTCGCCACGCTGAATAACCTGCTCAGTATAGGGCGACATGTATTGGCCTATATTCGCCTGAGCCATAGTCCCAACTGGGCCAATTTGCGCAGCTTGAGCTGTTGGCGCTTGGAAGTTCGTTAGATTGCCGTATGTCTCCCCAGCGCCCTGCATAGCCTGCGTTGCGCCCTGAAAAACATTCTGTGTTGGTTGTCCTGCTGCTTGTCCCATGTGCTTACCCCAACAATCCTGTTTTTAACTTGTCTACTGTGCGAGAAAATACAGTCCCTGGAGGATCGTATGAACTGTCGGTTAAGGAGCTTGTTAAGTCAGCCCCAAATGAGCTTTTTGCAGTTGTGTTCATTGGGCTGGTGTATCCTGCCGCCTTAGCAAGGCCCGGATCTACTTGCCCCACTCCATAACCTACGCTCGCAATATTCCCAGTTGATTTGTTCGCATAAGTATTATTGTCGTAGTTTCCATTTGTGTAATCTATGCCCTGATAATTAGAATTGTCATCATCAGAAGAGCCATTACCACCAGAACCTGCTGACGCCGCTTGAACAGCAGGTGTTGAGCCAGATACAAAGTTAGGCATCTCTCCAGTTATTGGATCAATCATCATGTCCATTAGAGCTTTATATCTGCCGGGTTCAAATTTCTTCAGCATGTCCAAAGCAGCTTGGCCACCTTGATATGTCGTGTAACCAGTTACGCCGCCTTGCGTTGCTGTTGGTGCGCCAATAGACAGATCTCCTGCGCCCTGTAAGCCAAGAGCAGACGCCATAGTGTTAACATTGCCCCGAGAAGCTAGCTCTGCCTGATTGATGGCAGCGATCTCTGGCCCTCGATACATTGGCGTGCCAATTGCTGCCAACTGTTTGGCTAATTGGTATTCCTCTCTTGCTTCTGGCGTAAGCTCTTGTGTCTTCTCTTGCTTGCCGCGCATCCTAAAACTCCATTTGCATTGTGATGGACTTTTCTTTCCATCCTAATTTTTTCAACGGCTTCTTCCAGCCTATTCTACCATCAAATGTTGCAAATGAACATCCTTGGCTTTTGGCCCACTCAAGAACCTCTTCGGTCATGTCTGTGATAGCATCTAACTCACCCCCGGCGAGAAATACATGCAGAGCCTTTCTGTCGTGATATATCACAACTTGCGTTATAATACATCCTTTTGGCTTTGGCCAAAATTGCATATGACCCGAAGCAATACCACCTAAAACCTCTTCCCAGGTGTTTAAGTTGTCATTTTTAGCAAGAGCCGCCTCAATCCACGGACGGCATCGATCTAAATCGTCTATGCGAACAGGTGCATTCATCCGTGCAACCTCGTAATTGCAATCGTTGACGCAGGCGCGGCAGGCGCAAATGCAGTTGCAACCGTGGCATCTAAAAACCCGCTTGTGTTATCTACTGCCCACATAGCCTCTAAATAATCATTGGCACTTACATCAAAGATCGCAGAGCGTGACACAACCAGCACCGAACCGTTTTGGTGCAGCGCGTTTTTCATCGTTGACCCCGTGACATCTACCCCGTTGATACGAGGCCAAAACCAGAAGTTCACTGTGCTGCTGGACGTTGATGCAATCTGCGCTGAAAAGCTAATCATGTATTGACCAGCTTCGGCGAACACAATGCGACTTGCAGGCGTTCCATTTGTTACACCTTCAGCAATGCTAGAAGTGTACGTTAAAGCGTACGCTGTGTTTATGGATGCCGCTGTCTGGTCTGTCGTTACTGCGCCAGCGTATTGACCATCCTCTAAGACGATCTGCACAAACGCGCCATCCTTGGACACAACGGGATAACCATTTTCGTCATCCCACAAGATAACGCCGTTCTCTGATGGATTGTCGTCTGCTGTCTTAAAGTACAGGCGCGGAAGCTGCCTACGCAGATATGCAGTTAGGTTATTACCCCAAGCCTTTACGTTGTCGCCAATCGGCGGGAGTACGGGTGCCGCCATTACCTACGCCCACCTGCTTTTGCGTCTACCCGCATTGTGCCAACACGCCATGCTGCGTAAGGTGTGTCACCCTCTACGCGCATTCTAATCTGGCGACCTGCGAAACGTACCGCTGTTGGGCTAGATGGTGTGTAAGGCCCATGCGTGTATTCCGTGTCGTTGGGATAGAACCGACTTTTAAAGGTGATATTCACATCACCCTGCGTCTTTTCGTCAGGGATTAGGTCTGTGACCTGCATGATGTTATCACCGTTGCCAATGCTGATCGGGCCGCTTTGCGCAAATACAGATTGCTCTGTGCCGCTGACTGCGTAGGAAAGCCCAACCTCATGGTCATACATTGCGCCGTTTGCATCCATGAGCATTGGATACTCAAAAACGCCGCGTGACGCGCCAGTTGTGCGGGATAGATTGCCGATGAGCCAGTGGTTTTCTTTGTAATCAAACGCCACATAGCGGTCTACCTCAGTGCTACCCGACGAACAATAGAACCACCAGATTTCGCCAAACTGACCATTGGTAAACGCCCATGTTTTGCTTTTCTGTGAGGTGTTGACGTCGCTAAAAACATAATCATGGACATCGCACGGTATTTCAGAAACCAAGTTACCATCAAAGCGGAAAAACCCACCGTTGCCCATCCAGAACACGCCCATGTCAACGTCTGCCGCTGCTTGGCGCGAAATGATGCCACAAGACGTGCCAACACGTTCAAAGCCGTAAACATATGGAGGCCCGATGTACCGCGCCGTGTGTGCATCAACGTCTGTAATAATTAAAGTCTGACCGCGTGTACGAATAGCAGTTTCAATTTGTCCTGATGTTTGCAGCTCAATATCGCCAGCTTCGTTTGTCGCGGCAGGTGTCCATAGAGTGTTGTTCTCACGGTCACACCACTGCACCTTGCGCGGGTTGCCGCCAGCAGCTAGAGCAAAGATAAAGCGTTCTTCTGTTACGATCAGACCCTTATTGCTTGTTGGCGCGTTGGCAATAATCTCAGCGTTTTTGCCTAGCTTTAGTGAAACGTCATCAACGTGAAACTCTGGCTCTGCATCACTGGCTGCATAAATCTGTATATCTAATGACGTGTCATCAATGTAAAATTGATAGGTGTTGGTTCCTACCTCTAAAGTCTTATCAAGAAGCACTGTAGATGTATTTGTTCCTAACACTTTTACTTTTGCCGATGGTACTGTCGCGGGATCAGCATCGGCATCTGGGTCAATTAAACGTAGCGTTAGGTAATACTTTTCACCGTTGGTTAAGCTGCCAACAGTTTGCTCTAAGTTTGCAGCAGTTGTCCCTGTCCACTTTGCCACCCCACTAGCTACAGCCCATCCAGTGCCTAACGTCCATCCAGTAGCTGCGGCAAAGTCACCGTCTGCAACAAGCTCCGATCCAGTTGTAGACTGCAACTGCCATTCAATTAAATCGCCATCCGCTGTAGAACACGCAACAAGGTATTCGCCCCAGTTATCTATTGACCAAGTAGTTGCCTCCACAATGTTACCAGTGTCAGGGCGAGGCGTTCCGTAGGTACCTCTGCCATACAAGCCATAGCCATAGCCAATATTTACAGACGCGTCCTCTGTTCCGTCCACTAAGTCAGGCGGCGTTATGTCGTACTTTATACCAGATGACACAACAGCCACTAGCTCGTTTGCAGAGCCTGTTGCAACATACCTACTGGCTGCTGTACTAAGCCAAGTATGCATAGAGCGCGGAGCATAGTTTGTTGCATCCACGCCTAACGTGTCAGGTATATTCTCGTTTATACGCCAACCACCGACAGGGCGCAGCGACCCATCACGCCAGCGCACAAGTGAGCCATCTTCCCAGCGTCCTGATGCATCTAGGTCAGTACCAGTGCGGTAGAAGCCTGCGGGAATTTTTAGAGGTATGAGAGCCATGCGCGTTACTCTGGTTTAGTGGGCCAGTTGATAGTGTGTGGGAAACCTGATTGCTGCGGCACGTTAAGTAAGTCAGTGCGATATTGCGCCCATTCGTTTTGTTTTTCTGTAGTTAAGTCTGCCCAGCGCAAATTGTTACTTACTATTGGGTCAACTTCGCTGTGCAGCAAGCTATCTCTCTGCCAGCGAACAAATGCCGCCACCCTTGCGTCCTCATCTGCCTGAGAAAACGCTTCGTAATCAGAGCCTATTAGTGCTAATAATTGCGAGTTATCTACTGTAGTGTCTGTGTCCCAAGGGGTTAGAGCATAGGGTATCCAGCCGTATTCTGGGTGATTTATTTCTAGCTCAAATAAAGTGTTTTCTGCGTTCTTTGAGACTGCGTTTCTAACTTCTGTAATTTGTACCATTTATGAAATCCTTACAAAGAGCGTGCGTCTGTCTTTTGCTGACGAATACCCCATACACCGCCATGTTCCTGACGTTCTTGCTAAAGTGGAGTTGGTGCTAGCAGCACTATCAGAAAAATACATGCTAACACTCCCCATATTATCGCCCGGATATGTGTAATGAACTGTGCTGTCTGCTGCCTCAAAGCAAAATCCGTATGTTCCAACTTTATCTGCATCATCACAATACGTTCCGTAAGCAGTCCCAACCTTATCTGAATTAAGTGTAGACGTTGATGTCAAATAGCCCTGCGATGAGTGATCGCCCCAGCCATACGCCGTATTCCAATTGCTTGTATCTGATGATGAAGGGATGTTTGAAACTTGTGTGGACGTTGGGATTTGATAACCGCTTGCCATTGTTACAGACAATGTACCAGATGTGGTAACTGGCGACCCGCTTACCGAAAAGCCTGTTGGCATATTTAAGCCAACACTTGTAACTGTCCCTGACCCACTCGCAGCGTTAATCGTGTCTATTTGGCTCTGTATGTTTGACGATGCGCCAGATAGATAGCCAAGCTCTGCAACTGTAACAGAGGTTGCCGCAAAGCCATCAATAGCATTCAAGTCTGCCGCAGATGCCGTAACAGGCGTTGTGCTAATCTCCCATGAACCTTCTGTAAGGTTTGGCGTGATCGCGTTTGTACCGTCAGCATTGCTATTTATTTCTAAAACAATTGCATCTAGGGCAGTATTAATTAAATCGCCCCAGCTATCTTCTGACGCACCAACGTCTGGTTTTGTAATGCTTATCGGCATCTAAATCTCCTATGCAGCTTCTGACCATGTGTCGGTTGGGTCAGTAACATCAGTCCATATATCTGTCGGCTCTGTAGCTTCTGTCCAAGTGTCGCTACTATCAGCCTGCGTTGACCATACACTATCATCATCCGCTTGTTCTGTCCAACTATCGGTGGGCGGCTCTTGATAGTCCCAAGTAAAGCGAGCGGGCAGTGTCGGTACGCCCGCCGTTATCTCTACCATTGTCAACGCGTATTCTTGGAAGAACGGCAGTGTGTCAACGACAGGCTGCGGCTCTAAAGAAACTGGGAAGAAGTTAGATATAACCGAAACAGTTGCACTGTCTACCGTAGGTGCAGCAAGCGTAATCTCAACTAGGGCAAAGTTAGATATTACCGCTGATGTAATATCGTCAACAACTGGGGTGCCTGATGTTATTTCTTGTGGCGCAAAGTTGCTAGTGACTGACGCAGCAATACTATCAACGACAGGCGTTGTGCTTATGTCATCCGCGCCAAAGTTATAAACAACAATGACGCTTGCGTTATCTACAACAGGAACGCCAGCCGTAATGTCTGCGGCTGGTATTGTTTCATCTTCAAAGACAGTCGCAGTATCAACGACAGGTGCAGAAGCAGTAATATCTTGTGGAGCAAAGTTGCTAATTACAGCAACTGTTGCCGTGTCAAAAACAGGAACGCCAACCGTAATGTCTGACGCAATAACCTCAACCCTGACTACTTGTACACCACTATCCGCGAGTGGTGCGGAGGCTAATGGTGTAAAGCCAAGCATGTGTTATGACTTCCAGTAAGTACGGCCTGAAGTAATAGTGCTGTTGATGCGCGTCATGTCTTTGCCGCCATCTGTGTACTTGCTATCTAGCACTTCCATTTCCAAGTGCATGACCATGTTACCGACCTGCTTTTTCTTTTCAGCATCGCTTTCATGTTCCATTTTCATGCCATTTTGGATGTTTTCTACCTGATCGCACATATGTAACAGCTTCAGGTAGTCACGGTCTAATTCATTTACAGCCATATTTAGGTTCCTTCTAACTCAGCTATACGCGCCTCAAGCGCATCACATTTTGCCGACAGTTCTTGTACGGCTTTCACAAGAATAGGATATGAACGAACATAATCCGCCTCTAACTTTTCAGGGTTTGACCAATTCACCAAACGTGTGCGCGATGAAGATGAATGATCCAACTCAACATCGTGCAACTCTTGAGCAATAAAGCCGATATCTGTCTTTGCACCCAACGATCCATCACGGCGGTTCCAAGTGAACTGCACTGGGCGCATGTCGTTGATGAAGTCTAACCCATAGCTAATATCTGTAATCGCAGTTTTGTCGCGCTCGTCTGATAGACTGCTTATAGTCTGAACATTACAGCGCAGTGATGTGATATTATTATCACCAAGCGTAATTTCGTTTGTAGCTGTCGCGCCACTAGGCATAGCTTCATTGCCAACACAGGTAACATTAGAACCTGTTGTCAGTGCGTTTGTTGTAGAGCCGCCCTGTGAATACCCTGCGTTATATCCTAGAAAAGTGTTGTTGGCTCCAGTGTTTACGCTGCGACCTGCATATGCTCCAAAAGCTGAATTATCATCACCCTCAGTCAAGCTATAGAGAGCTTCATTTCCTAAAGCAGCGGCATAAGACGCTGATGTTAAGCTGTAAAGACTTCTATAACCGCCACCTACATTATAACTTCCAGAACCGCCATTATACCCACTCTGATAGCCCAAGAAGGAATTATAATCGCCACCGTCTACGTCATACCCAGCTTGATAACCAATATAAACGTTATATTGTGAAGTGCTGAAAGCACTAGCCCCAGCTTGATAACCAATAGAAACGCCGCCTGCTGCTGATTGTGCATTCCCACCGATGCAAACAAAGTAACTTGCCGTGTTATCGGCTGTATCTGTATTATATCCTACAAGTGTATTGTAGTCTCCAGAATATACATTATCACCACTATCATAACCAATTGCGACATTATAATATGGATTACTTGTGGTTGATCTGCCTAACGCATCATAGCCAATAGCAACTGAACGCTGATGATTTCCATCTGACATTGCATCATAGCCAATAGCCACACTATAATCACCATCACAGTCATTCATGGCATTATAGCCAATAGCGACTTGGTAGTCTTTACTGCTTACGTTATAGCTCCCTGCCAAAGAACCTAAATAAGTGCCGCCTGTTAGAAAAGTGCCGCGACCTGCGGAATTGCCGACAGCCACTGAATTTGTGTCAGTCGCGTTATCAAACATGGCGGAAACGCCAAGAGCGACATTACTATCCGCTGTAGTTAAGCTATAACCCGCTTGATAACCTATACCAGTATTATTAGAACCAGAGTTTAAATAAAATAATGCGTCTCTCCCTACAGCGGTATTGTAGCTACCCGATCCCGCATTGCTTATTGAACGATGTCCTATCGCGGTGTTATTTGAACCCGTGTTAGTATCTAAAGAAAACACGCCGACACTTACATTCTGAGTGCCTGTGGTTATTGCATTACCCGAAAGTCGTCCAATAAAGATACTATAATCGCCTGTCGTTATTGCATTCCCTGCGTCGCTTCCAATAGCAATATTTTCATTGCCACCGGCCTCAAGAGATGCCAAAGCACCTTCTCCTATAGGAATATTATTTGCCGTTCCAGTTGCTGGATCATCAGGCCAAGCTGATTGCCATAGCATCACAGTGCCAGTTTGGTCAGGTAGCGTAATTGTCCGATCTGCGGTTGGGTCTACCACTGTAAGTGTGGTTTCAAAATCGTCTGCAGTTGATCCTTCAAAGACAATGTTAACATTGCTTAATGCAATATCGCCAGAAAATGTGCCGCCACTTTCTAAGATTAAATCTTCTGCCGCAGCCGTGATAAACACGACCGCGCTGCCAGACAGGTTAAGCAAAGAGCCTGTTGAACTTTCAGTCAGTGTGCGTGAAAGCGTTGTGCCGCTTGAGGTGTAGGTGCCAGTTCCAATTTCCCAAGCGTCACCATCTTCTATCGTGTAACGCACAACATCAGCATCAGCCACCCCGCCATCCGCAAACGACTGATAGCCTGTCTCAGCAGCTCCAAGCGTTATCGTGCCTGTGCCAGTGGTTGCCGTAGCGACCTTAACTCTATTGGCTAGAACAACCATATTTTACACCTATGCAGGGTCAGGGATTTCAACGTCAAACGTGGCTACTGTAAACGTATTTCCAGACACAACTGACTGCGATGTTGTCAGCGAACCTGTGCAAAGCAAGCGGCTCTCAGATACGTCTGTAATCGCATAATGTGTTGCAGTGCCTGAGCCTGTCACTGAGCCATCTGAGATTGCTGCGCAGGCTGTCTTGCGGCCCGACGTATCACCGTCCTCTGGCGCACCAAACGATACTGAGGTGCTGTTGCCTAGCGTGTAGGTGCTTGTCGCCTCTGTGTATGTCGTAGGCTCTTGTGAGCAAATGTCTATGCGATCTGCCTCTAAGTCCAGCTTGGACAGTGCGGCGTCTAGCACATAATCTGAAATGGTTGCCATGTCTTTCTCCTAGAATGTGTTGACCTGCATGCGCAAGCCTGAGCCGCCAAACTTGGCTTTTTCGTTGTTAGCGTTTATACCATCGATTGCGCTTTGATACAACGCAGCCCACACCTGGGTTCTTTGATCGTCAACTAGATACGGTGCCGAATGTACCAAAGCACCATACAAATACGCATCTGGAAAATACTGCAAAATCCAGTTTGAGGTATTGCTGTCATCGAGTGGCGTGTTTCGGGCGTAATAATAAAGTTCGCCTGTGTAAGCGCTGTCAGGTGTTGGCCATACTTCAATTTGACCAGCGATTATTGAATAGTATTGAGGGCGGCCTGTCGTGTCTGCATTGTTGCGCCGATATGTCTGCAACGATAAAGGCGTAACCAGCTCAACAGGGCGCTCGTCAACGTCCAGGTGAAAGCGTACAGCTTCCATAAAGCCCTGTGGCAACTGAGTGTAACGCGCGTCTATGTCTGCCGTACTGCGCTGCTCCATGCGCCAGTGGCGCACTTTGCGATCCATGTCAGCCTCGGCAAGACTGATAAAATCAGGAATAATTGACGTTAGGTCATCCCGGTTTAGCCAGTTGCCTATTGCTGTCTTTAGTTCTGCGTAGGTTGTAATAGCCATTACTGTAACAATCCTGTCTTTAAGAGATAGTCTTCTATTCTCTGCGCTTGCTCACTTGATACACCAGATTGCGCCAAAAGGCCACTTATTGGTGAAGCGTTGGCTGCCATGATATTTTCCAACTCAGACAAACGAGGGTCAAAACGTGCATTTGTTGATCTTATATTGTTGGGATCAAAAACATTTTCCTCGTTGCCAGTTCTGACACCTGTAAAACCTTCATCTGATAGCGACTGAGTTCCCCTCATAGATAAATCATTAAATCCAGAAACATTTTCTAAGCCATACTGCGCGTTTCTCATTTCGCCATAAGATGCTGGGTTTGAACTTCTTATATAAACTGGGAGTACAGAGCCGCCTCTAGGTACAGCTTTATTAGGATCAAAGTCGCCTCGATTGACTTCACCAGCACTCGCAAACTTATTAGCTTTCCTAACGTCAGGAGCGACATAAACACCCGCCCCTAACTGACCTTTAACGCCAGGTATAAAAGCAGTGATGTCAGGAGAAAAATCATCATCTGAGTACATTGATGGAGCTGTACCATGATATTGAACATCATCAACATTAAACCCCATCTCACGCGCACGAGCCAATCGGCTTGCCTCATCCATAGGCAAATCATAATTAGCCGCAAGATACTGATTTAATTGTGTATTTTTTACGCTGTCGCCCATGTCTAGCATCGCGTCAGTCACTTCAGGACCTCTGCCAGACTTTAGCATGTTCAATATCTGATCGCCGCGTGCGGATACGTCTGAAGCGACTGATAAAAGTCCAGCACTTTTTGATGCGTTGGCCATCACTGGCTTAAATACGTTTGGATTTTGAGCAACGACGCTTTCAGACATGTTGCCGCCAAATCCAGCGTCAGGTATTCGGATCGCATCAAACCCACCAACATCAATCAATGCGCCAACTACTTCATCTTGAGCAGCAGAGCTTCCAAACCTTTGGTACATATTACCGCTATCAAAAGCCTCAACAAAATCGTCAAAGCTGTCAAAATAATCATCTAAGCCGTAATCTGAATATGCTGTTTGTAGCATTCTTGTTTCAGAAATTCCTCGATCTTCTGGCAGAAAGTTTCCGATCTTACCCTCAACATCAAATTCTAAAACATTTTTTCCATATTCTGCCGCATCACTACGAACAGGAGTTGTATATAAGTCTCTGGCTGTTACGCCATAATTTGGATCAAGTTGCGAAATATCTGCATCTGTACCATGATAAACACGCAGTGTATTCGCACCCAACGATCCCGCAGGCTTAGCAACTGCACCGCCACCAAGCATAGCCGTCCCGGCAGTCCCCAACGCCTCGCCAACCATATCCTCTTGTGGGATCAAGTCCTGAGCCGCAGCACGAGGCGCATCAACGCCTCTAGCAATTGGGTCAAGAAGATTTGCAAGCAATGAGCCAACACCTTCATAACGCAGAGTGTCAGTCCCCATCACAGGCTCTTTTGACAGCAAGCCGCCAAGAACAGGCCGACGACCTTCTGACGCAAGTTGCGACCTATTAGACCGCGCATACTCAAACAATGGAGCAAAGACGCTCGTCTCTTCCCTTGCGCGTCTTATCTCTTCAGCAGTCGCCATCTACCTACTCACAGATTTCTTTCCTTGGCAGCCCCAAGCCTTGCGGCGCACTTTAACCTTCGCAGTCTTCTTCTGGCCGCTAGAACGCGCACAATACGCATCGCCACGCTTTGTCCCCGGCTTGGAGATGCGCTTATGCGTGCGACCCTCGCTGTCCTTGTAAATAGTGCCGTCTGCGTACTTCTTACTCGCAGGGACTTTCTTGCGCTTAACCGCCATTCGGCATGACCCCCAAGCCTTGCAAATAGCTATTATACGAATTCTGCCAGAAGTTAGGGTCTGCGTCCATTTGCGCCTTAATGCGACTTTCTGCCTCCGCGCCATACGCCTTAACCATTAACTCAGCGATATATTCCTCATATTCGGGCATTGTCTTAGCAATACCGCCTGTTCCGCTCATCATAGGCGGACTTTCACGCGACGGCGAAACCATTGCAGGGCCGCCAGCAGGCGTCACAGGAGGCATTCCAATTCGAGTAGACTGAGGAGCGCCAGAAGCCATACTAGACGACGCAGGCATCAGCTCAGGGCCGCTCGGCCCCATCCCCGGATGATTGCCGCCCATCGTGATTTGAGGAGAAGGTGGGGTAGGAGCATTTGCAGCCTGACGTTGACGTATAATTTCCTGAACGCGCGGATTAGCCCCACCCAATGGCGCAACGTCCATAATCCCAGAAACATTCGGAACTGTGTTAGGCAAATCACTACCACCAGTACCAGCCGGGGCGTTAACGCCGCCACCAATAACACCGCCGCCAGACGTCCCCATAGGCGCAGATCCAGCAGCAGGCTCCTCATCAAGCAAACCACGCATCTGCATCAATGCACGACGCCGCTCTTCATCAACAGAGGCATACGGCTTGGCAATTTGGTTCGCAATCACAGACAGCAAACCACCGCCCTCAAACTGGCTGCCCATCTGCCCAGCGCCACCGCCGTCAATCAAATCCATAATGTCTCTAAAACGATTAGCCATTACTTTTTACCCTTCTTCGGCTTCTTGGCAGTTTTCGCAGCCGCCTTAAATGCCTTAGCCGTCGGCGCACCCTTGCTGCCTGGTTTGCGCATCTTCTCGCCAGATCCCGCCTTAATACGCTTACGTTTAGCGTGGATGTTGGCATATAAACCTTTACCCGGCATTACTTGCTATGCTTCTTACCAAGGCACTGACCCGCACGCTTGCACGCAGCTTTCATCGGGCATCCTTTAGGGGGTGAAAAGCTCTTTTTATTACCGTAAGCCATAACTGTCTCCTATGTTAGTCAACTCATACCACATTACGCAATTCCGCGCAAATTTCTTCTTATTTCACCCTTCCAAGACGACAGCGGCCCCGACAGCGCCATCGCCGCGTCAGACGCCATCGTCAAACAAACAGCATCCGCCAAGTCAGGTGAACGCAGCCCACGCTTGCGCATCTGATCCTTACCCTCGGCTGCCATCTTACCAGAAGACGTAAACGAATACCGTATACCCGTCAGATCAGCCAACAACTCATCATCCTTCGGCAACTTGCAAGACCGATCCTCCAGCCAAGCCTTTGTCTTAAACCACAGCTCAGTCCGTAAATTATTATACGTCGCACCCATGCTAGGGCTTTCAGCAACATTAACACCACGAACAGGCGCACCCAACTCACGCATTCGATCAACAACCCCCGACCCAATACCAATACTATCAACCAAGATCTCACCAGGCCGCTGGCTCGGCGGCAAAGCCTCATATTCCGCCATCACACGCCCAACAGTCTGCATCAAATCTAAACCGCGCCAGCTCTTAATCTCAGTCACAACATTACCAACACGCTTGCAAAACGCCGTCCTGTCTGTCCCAAATCGCGCCGGGTCTAACGCCCAAACAGGCGCTCTTTCAGCATCAACCTCAATATCCCTATTCATCGCCGCATCAACCAAGTGAAACGGCACAATCGTGTCATCATCAGCTAAAGGAAACTCACCCAACACACGAATACGAAACGCATTGCTCTCCTCCCCATAACGCTCACGCATCTCGTCAACAAACTCATCCGACACCAAAGGACTTTCTACGCAGCTCCATCGCCGCGTCCACCAACTGTCAGACATCCTGTTCTGTGTCTCATAAAACGTACCGCTCGACCTCGTAGGGTTTGACAGCAACACAGTCGTCGCATTGTGACCCGACATACTACCAGCAGCCGCCTCAAACACCTTCTCAGGGACACCAGAAGCCTCGTCAACAACCAAAAGCACATTATCCGAGTGTACCCCAGCCAAAGCCTCTGGCGTCTCTGCACGCGACGTCCGAGCCGAAATAAACATCTCTGACGGCGCAGCCGCCAGCTCAACACGATCACTCTTAACCGTCAAAAGATCCTGAACAGGCTTCGGTAGCTCACCGATCCACCGTTTCAGCTCCGCAAATAGCGCGTCAAACAACTGACCCGACGTCGGGGCAGTCACAACAACCTTATTGGGAAAACGCATCAGCAAATACCACAGCATCGCCCAACTCGCGCTCGTAGACTTTCCAGTACCATGCCCAGACCTAATTGAAATCTTACGCTCGCCAGACGCAATCGCATTCAAAAACTCAGCCTGATATTCCAAAGGCTCCGCGCCCAACACCTCCCGCACAAACAATACAGGATCATCCATGTATTGCAGCGTAAAATCCTCAAATGGATTGCTCTCAGTCGTCATGCTCAATCACCCTCATCTCTCGGTCACGATCCTCAGCCATCAACGCCTGACGATCCGAGCTGATCTTACGCAGCGCATCTAAGTGCAAATCACCCAGATTTAACGTAATCTCTGTCTTTGGCCCCGAGCCGTACCGATCCCTATTCAGCCCAGCCGCCAACATCTTTCGCGCGTTCATCTGCTCACGAACCTTGGCAATCTGAGCAGTCGTGGCCGTTTCAGGAATGCCGTCAGCAATCTCAACATTCTCCTCCATCATCGCGTCAGCCAAAACAGATTGCGCACGATCCAATGCACGCG
>Ga0208547_1001183_pt1 | contig 14615 bp, 20 predicted proteins | sample DEB08_DNA_5_FD_185501 | JGI IMG/M metagenome (GOLD analysis project Ga0208547, IMG submission 185501) | Aqueous microbial communities from the Delaware River and Bay under freshwater to marine salinity gradient to study organic matter... | ecosystem: Environmental > Aquatic > Marine > Coastal ...
AGCATGAGCTATGGGGTAGGTGAACTACAAGACCTACACGGTGTTCAAATCATCGCAAACGCAGTAATTGACTGATAACAACTTTTATAAGTTAATGGATAGGGCCTACGGGCCCTATTCTTTTGACCATATCCTGTAAACATGAGTTCTGTCGATATCATATTTTTTTGCAATATCTCTGATATAACCGTAAGGTGGTTTTCCAACAGGCTTTGCATCAATAATCTCTTGTCTTTGAATGTTTGATAATTTTGCATTTGGATTTAGTTCTCCATTAAACCAATCCTTGCCAGCAGCAATATCATCTGCTCTATTTTCCTTCATTGTACCAGGTTCAAGGTGTGCTGGATTTACACACCGTTTATTGTGACACAAATGGCGTATCATCAAGCCATCTGGTATAGCACCAACTTCCTGCTCATAAACCCAGCGGTGTGCTTGAACCCAATTTCTTTTTTTGTTGTTCCATTTTTTACCATAACCATCAGCACCTATTGTGCCAGTCCATTCTATACAATCTATCATTTTAACCTCATATGTGTACCATATAAAGTATATTGTATAAATATACACATGTCAAGAAGGACTTGACTTGATACCCTATAGTAGGACTAGAGGAGGCCCAAATGGCTTTAACAATCGCAACAATAGCGGATGTCTTAGAATATGAACCTGACATCCAAGAATACGGCATTTTCGACTGGGATGATGCACTAGCAAAAGGCAAAGAAGACGTGTTACGTCATTTGCGTATTGAATGGTTTCCAACCCAGCAAATTGGTAAATTTGATATCACCGTAATCGGTCTAAATGTAGAAATGGAAGAAGACAAACTGGATCCTGCGCAATTAAAACGAGCGCATGTTTACAGAACTCTAGCCTATTATATCTTTCCTAGATTAAGCAAATTTGAACCTGAATTAGATGTGTTCCAAATGAGAATGGAACACTACAGAAATCTGTGGAGAGAAGAAATAGATGATGTAATCAAGGATGGTGTACACTATGATATTGATAGTGATGGCACATTCAGTGATTTAGAAAAAGAGTCCACCTACTTTGGCCGATTGAGAAGATGATATGAGTTTTAGAAATGATATTGCAGACGATATAGTCAAAACCCTAAAAGAAATAACAGATCCTCGTCCTATTTTAGTTACACGTGAGCCATTTGATGTTGAAAAATTGGCTATCACGCAATTTCCAGCGATCATGTGCAATTCAGGTAATGAAGCACGTGATGATTATGACATGGCATTTCGTTCCGGTACAATCACATATACCGTTAGAGCATTTGTACGTGGAGCAACAGAATTAGATCGTCAAAAAAACGATTTGATAGAAGCAATTTCAGAAGCATTAGAAACAGATAGACGTAGAGGTACCAGTAATCCTGGTGTTAATACTTTGGTTGCTAATGTTGAAGTTGTTGATAGACTTCCTCCTTTAGCAGAGGTGGTCATCACTATCTTGGTGAGATATAGATACCGCAAAGGAGTAGAATAATGTATGTAGAAATTACAAAAGATGGTGTTTCTCAAAAAGTAAAAGAGAGATATTTACAGAACTTTCTTGATCGTGGTTGGAAAGTCACAGGATCAAAAAAGAACAAACCAGCAGTTAAGGTTGAGGCCACTGCTGAAGTCAAGCCTGTAGAAGATGAACCAAAATGGGACATCAACGAAGAGGAATGGGCTGAATCAGAAGAAGCTATGATAACAAATAAAGGAGATTAATTATGGCGAGTTATGAAGGTAGTGCAGGTACCGTTAAAATCCAAAGCGGTTCGGATGCATTAACAGCAATCGCTTCAGTGCGCAGCTGGAACATGGAAATCACACGTGAAGTTGTAGAAGACACTTCTATGGCATCAGGTGGTAACAGATCTTACAAAAAAGGTCTACAAACATTTGCAGGATCAATGGATATCGTTTATGACGATTCAGAAAACACAATCGTGTCTACTGCATTGAACCCAGATACAGATGACACCGTATCAGTTGAATTGTACAGCGAATCAGCTACAGATACAACTAAATTTGCAGGCAATATCATCATCACTAGTTACAGCGTAACAGCAAACTATGATGGTATCACAGAAGCCAGCATTTCATACCAAGGTACTGGTGCTATTACAACAGCAAGCATCTAAGGTATAATATGTCAGTAGGTATTAAAATAGAAGGCACAGATATCAGTAGATGGTTAGCTGATGTGGTCGAAAAAGAAAAGACTGCATTAAAAGCTGATTATAAAAGTTCTGTGGTTCCTAGAACACCTATTGACACAGGCCGTGCAAGACGTGGATGGCAAACTAGACGATCAGATATTAGGAACGATGTACCCTATATCAAACGATTAGAAGGTGGTTATTCACGTCAAGCACCTAAAGGTTTTGTCAAACAGGCAGTAACCTCAACTATTGATAAGAGCAAACAAAGGAAATATTGATGAGCAACCCTAACGTGCTACAAAAAGCAACTCAACACTATCAAAACCAAATCAAGAACATGAGCAACATTGATGTTCCTGAATGGGATACAAAAATATGGTTTAGACCAGTAACCACTTTGGCACTTGAAGCCCAGGTTATTGATCTAGCTAAAAAAGACAAAACCGTTGAAGCAATGGTGGTCACAATTATCAACAAGGCACGTCATGAAGACGGAACATTAATGTTCAATAAACATGATAAAACTGCATTGATGAACGAAGTAGATCCAAAGGTTATATTGCGTATTGCAGAAAAAATAAATGGCGGCGCATTACCAAAGCCTGAGGAGCTGGAAAAAAACTAAAGGAAGATCCTGGTCTTTTATTTGCTATGCGGCTTGCAAAAGATTTGGGTCGAACTTTAGAAGAAATATTAGAGATAAGTTCTCTGGAATTGGCAATGTGGGTAGCATTCTACAACATTGAAAATAAAAAAGCCAGAGACAAAATGAGGAAACAGAAGCATGGCAGACGCTGAAATTATTGTCAAGATAGTAGACCAGACTAGAGGTGGTATCAGTGGTGTCACTGGTCAAATTGATGGTCTAAATCGTAGTGTTAGTAGTTCCTCTTCATCTCTAGATGGTATGCAAAAAAGAATAGTTGCAATTGGTACAGCGATTGCAACTAGTTTCGTCGTAGGTAAGGTTGTAGAAGTTACAGCTAGATTTGAAGACCTCAAAGATAGTTTAACCAGTGTTACAGGTAGCATTCAAGCTGGTGAAAATGCATTCAGTTTTATTCAACAATTTGCAACACAAACACAATTCGGCGTTGATACATTAACCGAAACATTTATTAAATTAAAAGCAGCAGGTATTGAACCAACTGCTGAATTATTAACAACATTCACTGATACCGCTGCGGTTACAACAGACCAAATTGGTTCATTGACTGCGATAACTGATCTATTTGCAAGAACTACATCAGGTGGTTTAGGTTTAGAAGAACTTAATAGACTTGCAGATAGAGGTATTCCTGTATTCAAAATCCTAGAAGAACAACTAGGTTTAACAAGATTAGAAGTCAGTGAATTTGGTAAAACTGCAGAAGGTGCAAGAATTATCACCGATGCATTGATACTGGGTTTGAATACAGAATTTGGCGGTGCAACACAAGAACGTTTGGACAACCTTTCAACAGCAATGAGCAACTTTGGTATAGCTGTTGATAATGCATTATATTCATTTGGTGAAGGATTGCGTCCTGCATTGGTTGAAGCCACAACTGCACTAACCAATTTTATTGCACAAAATGATGAATTAATTGCAAGTTTTGGTAGATTAGTAGGAGAAGGTTTAACTTTTGTTATCGAGAATTTAGATGCAATAGTTATAGCAGGTACTGCATTGTTTACAATGTTTGCAGTGAACAAAATTGTTGCAATTACCACTGAATTTATAGCATTAGGTGCCGCAGTAAAAGCATTTGCCTTGGCATTGGTTGCCAATCCTATAGGTGCGACCATAACCGCAATCGGTCTCGCAGTGGCAGGAATAATCATTTATTGGGATGAATTGCAAGCGGTTGCAGTTGGTGCATTTGATGCAATAGTAGCAGCTGGCGAAACGGTTTGGGAATGGATGACCAGTTTTGCCGAAACCGTAATAAATGGTGTTGTAAATGGATTTTTAGATTTAGGTGTTGCAGCAGGCAGCGTATTTTCTGGTATTGTTGCTGCAATTAAAGATCCATTCAATGCAGTTGAAGCCTTTAAAGAAGAAATTCGCAAAGGCAAAGAGCAAATGGAAGCCAATAATGTTGTGGTTGTTGACTTTGGCAGAAAAATGGATGCATTGGATGCAGAAGTTAGAGATGCAACAGATGGTACCACAGCAAATACAGATGCACTACAAGACAACGAAGGTGCCGCAATTGATGCTGCTGATGCAACTGATGATCTAGCAGATGCTAAAAACAATGAAGAAAATGCTGAAGATGATTTAACAGATGCAGTTCAAACCAACACAGATGAATTAGAAGACAACGAAAGTGCAACCGCAGCATTAAGACGTAGCCAACAAGATTTAGAACGTCAAACCAAAGCTGTAGAAGGTGCATTTGCTGATTATAGTAAAGAATTAGAACGTTCAGTTGAATTAGCAGGTATGAGTGCTGATGCTAGAGAATTAGAAACTGAAAAAATGCGTGGCCTAGAAGCAATGGCCCGCGAATTGGGCATTACGGTTGCTGAATTAGATGCTACACAAAGAGCAGAAGTAGAAAATTATGTTGCAGATCAAATTAAAAAGCGTCAGGCTGCTGAAGAAAGTGCAGATGCAATTCGTGAATTTGAACGTGATACTCAAAAATTAATTAGAGACCAATATGAAGCAACAACTACAAGAAGCAAACAATTAGAAGACGATTTACAAGCATATATCAAACAAGCAAGAGAAATGGGTGTATTAGATCACCAATCAACTCAAGATGCTATTGCAAGTTATGAACGCCAAATCTATGATGAACGCAAAGATGAACATGAACAATTAATGCGTGATTTCAAAAATGAGTATAGCGCAGTGCATGATGATATGTTTGGGTTGCTAGAAGATTTTACAGGTAAATCACGCAGTGAATTAGAAAGATATAGTCAATATTTTAAATTATTAACAGGCACAGACCTAATGGGATCATGGGATAACATGATTACTGGTATGATTGCTGGTACAAGTAATCTTACAACTGGTGTTACCAATGAATTGAATACTGGATTGGTACCAGGTGTCACTGGTATATTTGGTGGTCTAGGTAATTGGATTGACGGATTCTTTAGAAATGGTACACCAATGCTAGGAGGTGTTGGTAGTTTTGTTGATAGTATCTTAGGTTTATTTGGTCAAAGTGGATTATTTGGTGGTATTCAAAATATATTTGGCGGAATAGGCAATTGGATTTCAGGATTCTTTGGCGATATGTTTGGTGGAATAGGCAACATATTTGGTGATATCTTTGGTGGATTGTTTGGTGGTGGCACTACTGGTGGTGGTGGCACTACTGGTGGTGGCGGATTTATGCCAACGCAACCACAAAGTCATGATCTATTAGATATTTTTACACAAGATTTGATTACAGCAAATGAAAATCTAGCAAAAATGTTAGAAGCATCGAATTCTGCAATGGAAGAATATACTGGTGTTGTAAAAGATCTAGAAGGCATGTATATAGAAGCAGCTCAGGATGGAATATTAAGTCCAGATGAACAACAACAAATTGATGCATTTATTGCTGCCAATATGGGTCTTGAAAATGAATTGAATATGTTGCAAGGACAAATTGATAGACAACAACAATACATTGATGAATTAGAACAAGAAAGAAAATTAGCTCAAACTGAATTAGGTGCAGGAGCAACAATCAATGCAACACTAAATGTTCAAGCATTAGATAGTAAAGATGTTGTAGATAATTTATATCAAGTTAGAGAAGAACTAATTGATATATTAAGACAAGTTGAAATAGAAGCTGGAAGGTAATACAAAATGGCTGCAAGTGATTTTCCAAGTATTGAACCAAATAATATAAATTTAATCAATACAATTCCTACTCAAATAAACAGAACATTGAGTGGTAGAGAAATGCGTGATATAGTAGGTGCTCCATACTATACTTTAACCTATGAATTTACAAATTTATCCGAAGCACAAAGACGACAAATATTAGGACACATTGCAAATGCTAGAGGTACATTGCAAAGTTTTAACATCAAATTACCAACAGGATTAGATGATGCATCAGGTGGAGCAAATGGCACAATAGCAATAACCTCAGGAGAAAGTGCAGGCGTTTTAAGTGTAGATTACAGCAAGGCCAGTGCAGCAAATGAAACGGTGTTTAAAGCAGGTGATTATATTCAATTCAGTAATCACAGCAAAATATATGAAGTCATTGAAGATAGTGTCAGTACCACAACAACAGGAACGGTTACATTTTATCCTCCATTAAGAACAGCAGTTACAACCAGTGATACAATTGGTTATCAAAATTTAGAAGTTAGAGCTAGATATGCAGCTGATCCAAGCACAGAAGTAAGAAATAATACTTTTGCAACGGTATCATTGGAATTGATAGAGGTATTTGAATGACAAGAGGTTTAGTATCTGCACAAACCAATATCCTAGATGATGTTGTTGTTCAAAGTGAAATTTTGTTGCAGATCCAATACAACAGCCAAAATGCATTTTTTACAACAGGTGGCGTAGATACTACAGCTACAACAGATACCAGTAGCGGCAGCCAAGTTTTTAGAACCAGTAATCTAATCACAGGTTTTAGCACAATCTATGAAAAACCATTTGGTGTTGAAAATAGAATTGCAGTTATAATGGGTGGTGATGTTACCAGTGCTATGTCACCTTTTGGTATCACACCATTGGCATTTGTAAACAATGAAACAAGATTTATTTTACACAAATTGTTTAGAAATGTCACAACCAATGCTGTAGAAAGTGCAGATCCTATAAAATTATTTGATGGCAGACTGGTCAAAAAAAATTATACCGTAGGTGAATTAACAAAAACATTGGTTTTAGAAATACAAAACAAATTGGTGTTTTCAAATAAAACCAGTAATATTTTAACAAATAGCGGACTTGGAGTTTTATAATGGCGAATATTCTATTCAAAATACCAGATAACATTGCTAGAACAATAAAATTCAGTACCGTAGATGGTGTTAGTACAAGTAAAGATACAAATTTAAATGTTAATATTCCTGTTGTGTTTGGCACAAACCTAGTGACACCAGCATTGATTAGTTCATATGATTTAAAAAATTACCCAACACATCCTTTGCATGAACAAGCTGCACAAATACGTTTTTATGCTTTGAGTGCAAGTAGATCTTATAGTACCTACACAGATGCAGACGTACCAAACAAACCGCAAAGAGATAGAATAGGTAGAGTGTACATTGATGGGAAATTTGTTACCAATTTAGGCAGTGCAAACCCAGACTCGAATGCATTGCCTAGATTTAAACCTTTTGATATTGATTTTCGCAGAGGTAGAACTGGCCTTCATGGACCCAGTATGGGTGCAGCCTTACCTGGTACTAGTTTACCTTATAGCAGTGAAAGATATGGTCCTAGTCTTTTGGTTAGTTATATCAAAGCAGGTGATAATTTTTCAGAAAGTGCAATGTATACCTATTTTGGGCCAAGCAGCCCAATTCAAGGTTTTAGAAATAATATTGAATATCCTGTTAATTCGAATTATGACATGTTGGTGGTGATCAGTAGATTCAATGATGGCAGAGATTTTGATTTGAAATTAGAATACACAAGACATCCTGTTATCTATGATAGTATTGAAGGTTTAAAACGCTACAAAGCCGCAGCAGGCAATTGTTTGCTGGAAATCTTACGCAATGAAGATTGGGGATTTGGACTTGCTACAACACAGGTTAATTTTAGTGATTTTGAAGCAACTGGCCCAAATTTAGCAGGTACATTTGATATCACTAGACAACCATTATTAGAAACATTAAAAATAATTGACAATGAATTAGCAGATTACAAATTGTTTGACCAAAATGGTGTAGTACGTTGGGCAGCAACAAATGTCACAGGTGTTGCAATTACAAATGATAATATTATTGGTGATATGGAAATACAATATCCAGATAGTTCTCAATCTCCAACACAATTGATTGCAAATTATACAAGTTTTGAAAAAGGCGATACAGAAATTATCATAGGCAGTGATGAAACCAATACATTGCGAGTGAATATAGCATCTGCAACAGATTTACAAAGTGCAGTTGATATTGCCAGTGATATCTATAATAAATTGGTGAATACTATCACAATTAAATTCCGCGGAGATAGAAGTTTACACCAATTTAGTTTATTGGATCAATTGACACTGAGCACAGATGTTTTCAGTGCAACAATCACAATTATTGAAATGGTAATGAATGAAGATTACACATTTGATATTGTAGCAGAAGCAGATATTGGATCAGCTGTACCTGAATATGAATTGGGTACAGCAAGACCTATTATACCAATAAACAAAACCTATTTTAAACCAAAAGCACAAGAACGTACCCCTGATGAAGATGAAGAAATACAACCTATTGTGCCACCTGAGCCAATTCCATTTCCTGAACCCGGTGAAATAGATCAACCTGATCCAGATAGATTAACAATATCAGGATTAAATTATCCTTATAATCATATTACAGGTGCAGATAATATAGATTGGTATTTAGGTAGTACCACAGATGGTACAACCAGCGATGGTGTGTATGATGCCAATGGATGCAGAACTAGATTGATCAGTGCATACAAAGGCAGTGGTGGCATGTATGCAACTGATTTTAGTTTGATCTTTAGAAGAAATGATCAAGAAAAACCCATAGGTATTATTGCAGTTACTGATATTGGTTTAACTGCTACAGAAAAAGCAAATGATATTGTTGGCACAACCAGTTGGACAGGTCGTACACGTTACCAATATCCAGGTTTCTTCAGTGGAGAAAGCAATGTTATAAAATACAAAACCAATCTATCAGCAACATGGGAAAGTGGCAGAAAAAGTTGGTTGAACAATCAATGGTTGAGAAATATTGCAGCAGGCAGTGAGCATCCATATTATCCTAACAGCAATCCTTTTGATTATGTATATCAAGTAGGTGATGCAGATTTTTTACCTAAATTTCAATTGTTGCACACATTTGAACAGACACAAGTACAAACTTGGTCTGCAGATGATAGTTTCAATTATGCAAGTGTTGCCATGCAAACCAGCAGCGTGTATAGATTACATTTTGTTGCAATTTATGGTAGTTTGAAAGATCCAAACAGAGCAGTTTATATTGGCAGTACCACAACTCGTGCAGATGGTACAAGTGTATTACCTGCAGATACAGCAGAAGCAGTAACCACAGCCGCTGGTTTAGGTTATAATTTTAATTTCAGTTATGCTTCGCCGCCAAGTAGGAGTATCTCATGACAACATTAACGGTAACCACAGGATTTCAAAATGGTGATGTAATTATTCCTGCAATTGATATCAATTGGGGAGATTTAGGCAGCGCACCTTATGGTACATGGGCAAATTGGACAGATTGGCGTCCTAGCACAGGTACACAGGTTGTGATACAATTAGACGATGATGAAGGTAGCATAGGTTATAGAATACCAAATATCAAAGTTGCATATCTAGGAGATCTCACAGCACAATTGAAAATCAGTGACACAGGCACATTCACCGGAGAAGAAACCACAATCAATTTTGTTGCTGATACAGAAACAGATTTTGTCAGTGGTAGATATTATAGATGGACCTTAACCATAGATGCTAACTCTGCAAATCCAACACCATTGATAGGCGAATATCTAACCTATTATACAGATGATTTGTCAGTTGAAACATTAGAAGATGTGGATGTATTTGCCAGTGGTACTACAACATTGAGTACAAATCTCGGACTTGTGAGAAATATACAAGCAACAGCATTGTCTGGAGATCCTTATGTTGTAACAGATTATGTTATTGAATCACAAGGTACAGAATACACAAGAACAGCAAAAACACTTTCACCAACAAATGTTGCTGTTGATAATGAAGATTTTAAAGTGGGTTCAAATAGTTTTAAGATGGGAGAATTAACACCAGTTACACTTAATGGTGAAATTGAAATCAATATGGGTACTGATATTGATCATGGTACAAACAATTTCACATATGAAGCATGGGTTAATTTAGATAGCAGTCTAATTGGCACACTCGTTGATGCAAAATTATTTCATACACAATTGGATAGTGCAAGCGGTGGATTATTTAATGTGAGTGCTATGTGTATCACAGCTGAACCAAGCAATTGGGCCATAGAAATAGATATCTATATAGATGGTGTTCAAAGAAGTTTTACCACGCTACCATATACATTGGTTGGTGATACATGGTATCATGTTGCAATAGTTCGCAATGGCACAGATCTGCGTTGTTATGTAGATGGCACAAGTTATGCAAGTTATACAATCACAGGAGCAGGAGAAGTAGATTCTCTTCCTAGCACATTTCATATAGGTGGTCCAGCAAGTGCACCGTATTACAATTATTGGTTTGGTTATATTGATGAAGTAAGGATCAGTACCACAGCAAGATACACTGGTTCATTTACACCAAGTACATCACCTCATACCAATGATGCAGACACAATATTATTGTTACATGCAGAAGATTTTACAGATGATGGTGGTACCAGTTTTGTTGGACCATATTTTGTAGAACAACAAGGTGGTTCGCCGGTAATTACCAGTAAGAATCCTCCAAAAGTGCAAGTGCATGATTATGATGGCAACCTATGGGATGGAACCGTAGATGTTGTGCTTAGAGGATATCCAAAGATCGTATTAGAAACAGGTGGTGTAAGACCTGTAACCATATAAGGAGAAAAACATGGCCTGGGGAGTAGCAGGAAATATTGTAACAACCAATTTAGATGCAGACACAGATGATCCAAGTTTAGCACGTGAAGATTTGTATAATGCAATGGTTGAACTCACAGCAGTAATCAATGGCAGAGGCAGTGCCAGTGGTGTTGCTAGTTTAGACAGCAGTGCATTGATTCCTGCTGGACAATTGCCTAACACAATTGAAAGTTCAAGTGGTAACAATTTGGTATTGGCACCTGATACCACAAGAGTAGGTGTACAAGATATTATAAATCTCAATCCACGCACCGTTGCACAATTAACCGCATTGAGTGCAATACAAGGTGATGTGGCATATTGCAGTGATGGTGATGCAGGTTCAAAATGTATCGCAGTATATGATGGTTCAGCATGGAAAGTGGTGAGTTTAGGTGCGACAATTAGTACATGATGATTATGTAAAATGGCAAGAATCACAATGTTGTAATCAATGCGGTGGTACTGATCTTAACATAAGATTGTGTCAACAGAAAAAACCTGCATATAAAAAATGGAGATTCACTTGTGCCAACTGCAAACATGTTTGGGATGGTCCGAATTGGGTTAAATACACTGAGCAAGCATAATGCTCGTTCGCTCAATCAATAGGCTGGAGGTGTGTTAGGGCACATCTCCAGTTTTTGTGTTTAGGGTCACAAAGACCATAAATATCATGTGAGTCAACTCTTGATAGTTTTTACTGCCATTTAGACTAACTCCTATAAGACTCACACTCGTTGATCAGCCCGGTGTAATGCAAATTACATCGGGTTGTGTTGTTTTAAAATGGCGTTAAATTGCCCATGCTCAAAATCACTCTCAAAAACCACATAATGTTGCGATTACAACCTTAAAAAAAGACTATGTATAGTACCAGGACGCAACGGTTTTTGTTTTTTGCCTTCAATAGACCCGGTCAAGTATATACACGGCTGAAAAGGTTAAAAGGCGCCTAAAATGACGTTAATTGTAACCTCTATAGGTAATCCAATCTAAATGATGCAATTTACCTCGTTCAGCATACCAATATTTGGCTTTGATATTTTCAGGCCTATTTTCTAATTTTCCAAATGTGATATTGCAACTTGCACAAACCACACCTCGAACAATACCAGTTTGATGATTATGGTCAATATGAATTTTTCTCTTGTTTGTAATTTTTTTATTACAACATTCACATATGGCCTTGGCCTTGCGTTCAAATAAATCTTGTGCAGTAGATTCAGTAACCTTATAAGTTCTCATAATATGTTTGATTTCTTTTTCCATAACACAACTATACACTATGATCTAAAATATGTCAAATACCGCCTTTTAACGCCGTTTTTTTAGAAATATACTAAATACAATACAAAGGAGAAAACAAAATGGCACGAGCACGTTTAACAAACAGCGAACGCAAATACAATTACTACAAATGGAACACTCGCAGCAAATCCCCAGGTAACCCCATAATGAGTTATGAGGAATGGCGAGAATGGCAAATCACCAAAGGTAGAGATCCTGACAGCTGCGATTTGAGACAAAAGCAACCCAATGCCTACAGCAAATTGAGATTTCAAAGACACAGAGCACAAGCCAAGTATAGGAATATCCCATTTGAATTTGATTGGGAAACATGGCATCAATGGTGGGCTGCACATGGTATAGATAGAAACATTCCCAGTGATGAAAGAGGCGCTGATAGAATGTGCATGTGTAGGATAGGCGATACAGGCGCATACAGCCCAGACAATGTATATCTAGCCACACTAGCACAAAACTCCACTGATGCTAAAGCCAATGGAAGATCCAGAGGCGGTAGACGCAAAGGTTCAAAGAACCGATCAAAAGGTTGACAAGTCCGTGATTTTGTTATATAATAATTACTATGCAAGGGTAAAACAATCAGAGTAGCTACTGATTGGGCAATTTTTCATTATCCTTTCGGCCACCCTTGCACTGCTAACACAAAGGATAATACCAAAGGATAAAACATGATCACAAGATTAACCAAACACGATACACACGAAATAGAAACACGCAGACTCGCACAAGGTCCGCATTATGCTGAACTGAGATGTAGATGCTGCAATGTACACATTCAGTGGCTGAGTAAATCAGAACTCAAACGCATCAATGCTATCATATATTCAAGACCCAAACTGATCAATCCAAGACAGGAATGGGGTATATGATAGAGGCTGCTTTATATAGTACATATAATACATATAAGACTTTTAACACAATAGTGTTTAATAAAGCAGCCCCAGAGCTGTTTAAGGAGATCTCATATCTCTCTTGGCCAAGAGAACCAATTAAGAGTATAGCCAAGCAGCCCCACCCAACCCAACCACACAAAGGAGAAAACAAAATGGCAAACCAACTGACAGATTTAAAACTATGGTTATGGAACAACACAGAAGGACTACATGTAACCTGTGTAACCAATTATTCAACACCCTGGGAGAAACGCAGCTTCTTCAGCTTCTCAGGAAACAATACCCTGCAAGGATTCAAAGCATACAGAGACAAGCAGCCCACAGCACTCAAAGATTATTTTGCAGAAAAACGCAAAATCCTAAGCGCAACTAGAGATTGGGCATTAGAAAATGGATTTGATTGTAGAGTTAGTAAACTTGTAGAGAACACAGGCACGGGCGGCCGCAGAGTACTTAACGGTTGTATGTTGTTGATGAGCAAACCAAAGAGTCATATGTTTGTTGCGTTTTTAGGCGATGAGAAACACGACGGTGAGTTCTCCCCAGACCTATTGAGTGGAAGACAACTACACATGCCAAATGCAGTAGGCGCATACTTTTGGAAACAACCCTCAGAGGCAGAAGATGATTATGGGAGCGCATTCTAATGACACATGTATTAAATGCCCTTACTGATCGAGGATTAGTTAGGAGTGCTAGAGGTATAGGTAAAAGCCTTGCCTATGATGTACAAGTAAATGGAGTTGAATATAGTAGCCTTGCACAAGCTGCGAGATTGTTGAATATACCATATCCAACCGTTATGAATCTTGCAAACAAACCTCAACCTGTTGAATACAAAGGTGAATCGTACACAATAATCAAAGGCACTCGCAGAATCAAAACCCATACAAGGTTTGATGATTATGTAAATAAAGCTAAGACGTAAGCCTTTATAATAAACAGGAGAAACCGCATGGCAAGAAAAAGAATATTCAAAGGTGCTGCTCAAAGACTAAGAGCTAGATGGCACGACTATAATAGTCAAAGAAGATACAGAAATAAACCCACCTTAACCTGGGAAGCATATAAGAAAAGAACAAGAAGTGGAAAAGTTAAATTAAGAGGACGCTCTGGTCGATAACCAGAAGCCTCCCTAGCCGCAAGGAGAAGATAAAATGTTGAACAAGAGCGAACGTATGGCAAAGCTAAGAGAAGAACTAGAAGCATTAGAGAATAGCAGTAGTAGAACTCAACTAGAGGGTGATGAAATAGAACAGCTGTTATTTAGGCTTAACAATATTGGTTATAGTTTGAAGAGGATTGCAGATAGTTTAGGAGAGATAAAGAGAATGTTTGCACAGGATAGATCAGAGTTGTGATCGCTCAAGAGATCTGCGAAGGGTACTATCAAATGGGCCTAGGCTTATATTAGGCTTATAGCGAAAGGCTTATGAATAGGCTTATAGAAAAATTACACGATGAGATTCTATCCGGGGTCCCCCAATTTTTCTCTACA
>Ga0208547_1001188_pt1 | contig 14579 bp, 13 predicted proteins | sample DEB08_DNA_5_FD_185501 | JGI IMG/M metagenome (GOLD analysis project Ga0208547, IMG submission 185501) | Aqueous microbial communities from the Delaware River and Bay under freshwater to marine salinity gradient to study organic matter... | ecosystem: Environmental > Aquatic > Marine > Coastal ...
TAAGATTGACTGGAAAGAGAGAATGTTAAATGTACTTCTTGTCAAAAGAAGTATTTCTCCATTTAAAAACAAATGGTCGCTTCCTGGTGGTTTTGTCCAAGGAGATGAGACTCTAGAAGAAGCTGCAAGAAGAATCTTTGTTGATGAAACTGGTATCTCCCCTACATATTTAAGCCAGTTTAGGTCTTATAGCGATACCAAAAGAGATAAACGTGTTGTTAATCAACAATCTGGTCAGAAAGCGCGAGTGGTCACTACTGCATTTACTGCTATTTACACAAGTGATGAAGAGTTGCAGTTAAATGAAGAGGGTGAGGATATTCAGTGGTTTAAGATTCCAAGGCGTTATTTCAGTAGATATATACCAGAAGATATGGCGTTTGATCACCATGATATCTTGTTAGAGGCATCAAACAGACTTAGAATATCTTTAGAATATAGCGGTTTAGCAACTCGTTTCTTACCAGAACACTTTACCTTGGGTCAAATCCAGGATATTTATGAGATTATATGGGAGGTTGAGTTAGATCCAGCAAACTTTAGAGAGAAGCTCACCAATGTTGAAGGTTGGATAAAAGAGTCTAAAGCTGGTCCTAAAGATGCAGAACCAAGAAGAGGAAAGCCTCCAACATGGTATAAAGAGCATGATATTCCACAGTTTGACAGGATGATTACTAATCCAAATGGTGCTGTTATTAGAGAAAAAGAGTCAGAGTATCAGAAGAATTTAGATAATTTAACAGGGGAAATACCAATTATTAAAGAAAAATGAAGTCTTCAATGCCTGTTTATTGGAGAGTGCCTGATTCATTAACTGATATTAATAGTTATTTGGGGGGTAAAGTCACATGGTTTGAGGTTAATGACTGGCTAATAGACTTTAAAAGTGACTTTTTAAAAATTGAGAATAAAGAAATTTTTGATAAATTAATTCAAAAAGGGATTGAAGATTTTAACTATAGAGTAAAAAATCAAATGTATAAATCAGGTTTTGATTTTAAAAAACAAGGTTTTCTTAAAAAATATATTTCGTTTCCAGTTCTTTTAATTAGCTCAAGAGAGAAACTAATAGAGTTTTGTACTCAACTAGTAAAAAATATACGCAGCTTGACTGATAATTACTCAGATATAGAAAAATTAAATTTTGACACAGCTGTTAAAAACCTTGTTGATCAATTCACATTAGATATCTTGTCTATGCTTGAGGCAAATAATTTAGAAGATGATGTAAAAGTTGCTTCATTATTAAGAGAATTGGGGTTCCCGATACAGTCAATAATGTTATTAAAAGAAAATATTGATAAAAAATCTAGATTAATTAAATGTGCTGCAACGGTTGACTTGGTTGAAATTGCATCAGAAGAAGAAATGTCTTTTGATGAAATTATTGAGTTTCATTCTCCATTTTCAGATATAGAGCAACTGAAAAAAGAGTATTTAGAGTTAATCAGTGTATATGAAGAAGATCTGTACACTCTAAAGTCTTACTGTCGATTCTTAATTTTGATTACAGAAGACTCTGATGAATTGTATACGTATCTTTTGTTGTTGGTTGATAAAATAAAAAAAGATAGTTTAGATTCTAAAAAGCCAATTGCGCTTTTATGTTTAGTAGCACTACAGCTTCCTGAATCAAGAAACTTAAGTGTTAGCAAATTAAGCATCTTAGAAAACTTTGCTGAAACATATAAAGATGTTCAACTTGATGAAGAAAAGGTGGCATTACAAAAAAACTTTAAACTTGTTGTTGGAAGAATAAAAAGCTACATAAACAATAAAGAGCATAAAAAAGCTAAAGAGATGATTTTTCATGTTATTTCAAAATTAGAACTTAAGTCTAATAGTCTCAATAGCTTTCAAGAGAAAAGGTTAAATTTGTTAAATAAATTACTAGACATTATTAGTGATTAATAGTTATCATTATATTTTTTCCTTCCTCTTTCTGTAGGTGCTGTTTTTTGTACAGTTATATATTTTGGATCATTTTTAAGTTGATTCCACAAAAACCGTTCATAATCATTTGCATCATACCTGCTTTTAAAACCTTCTTTTGTAAATTCTTCCAGTATCATTACCGGTTTTCCATACTTTTTCTTGAGCCCTCTTAAACCTTCGATTTTCCCATTGTGGGCTAAAAACCTCTCTTCTACTGTTTTTGAAGTAATGCCGACATAAATAGCTTTTTTAATTACTGTTTCATTTAAATAAGTATTTTTTTTTGATTTAAGATAATTTTTATCTGTCTGCATTACGTAGACAGTCCATTTTTTTTCCATAATTGTAAGTTAACCCTTTTACTTGAGTGTGTAAAAAAGTTTTGGTAAATTAAAGTATGCCTAGTCACATACCTAATGTTGGGCCTGGATTTTTTGCTGATTTTGGTGCTGACGATATGGAGCTTTACGAAGCACTTAATGAAATAATTGCTAATTCAATTGATTCATGGATTGAGGAGGGATGTGGAAAAAGAAGTGAACGACCTGAATTAAAAATTGAAATCACCACAAACACAAATCTCATCTCTGTTGAAGACAATGCGGGTGGAATGAATGAAGAGCAGCTTAAAGCAGGCATGGGTCTCAGAATTTCAGTAAAAGAAGATAGGCCATGCCATGAACAAATGATGGGAATGTATGGGTCTGGATTAAAAGCAGCTGTAGCTTCTTTAGGAAATCATTTTGAAATGATTAGTAAAAGACAAGGCGAAAAAGCATACCACTATGTGTTTCCTCTTAAAAAAATGCGAGAGGAGAATGACTTTGTAACTTCAATTGAAGAAGGGTACAATCCTGAGTCGTCTTCAGAAGAAAAGGATTTGAAAAAAATATTAAAATTAACAAAAAATAAAAGTGGCACTGGTGTTTACATATCGGATCTTAAAAATCCAAACTATGATCCTGCAGGGCTTTCAGACTATTTGGGAATATCTTGGAGGTTTTTCATCAAAGGAGACCATTACAAAGATACATTTGGTCCCCCAGTCAAAATTGTTCTTAACGGGTCAATTGTTAAAGATCCCCCTTTAGGTGAAGGGAAAAATCCTCAAGATCATACAAGAGTTGACTTTGACGAAGTACATGAATATAAAGAAAAAATAAATGGGGTTTCAACTACAATACCTGTCAAAATTTCTGGTTCTATTTGGTTGAATTACGAAGGAGGCACTAGTGATGCGGGTGGTGTTACTGTGTATAGGCGTGGACAATGTATAAAAATTAGGTCGGGATATGAAAATAAAACGAAAAGCATTGGTGGGTATGTGTCTGATGAGAATGCAAGAATTGAAGCTTTTATAGAATGTCCAGATTTAGTTGTAAATCAGAAAAAAACTGATATTGATTATTCAAAAAAAGTTAATACTGAAGTTGCCAAATTTATGAAAAATTTTGTTCCTTATAATCTAACAGATTCTGGTCGTGGATTTAATAGGGATTTTATGGATAATGTTGAAAAGTTTAATGAATGGAAACTTAATAAATGGTGGTCACACTTTGAAACTAAGGGCTACAAACCTCCAAAAGAATTAGTAAAACTAGTTGGTAAAAAGGGGGCTAGTGGTGGTGGTAGCGATATACCTCCAGGAGGAGGTGGTGGTAGCGATATACCTCCAGGAGGAGGTGGTGATGAACCCGAAGTTGTTATGTTTAAACCTCTTAATAAAGAAAAGTTTATTTTTAATGATGAAGAATTTAAAATTCAAGTTAATTTATCTGCTTTGGATGGAACAAAGATTTATGATTACTACCCCGACAAAGGTGCACGTACTATAAGTATCATGGTTGATAATAATTTGAGCAATCTAAAAGACAGTTTCAATAAAGATATAACTAAAGTGGTAAATAAAGAAGCGTCTTCATCTTATGCAGAACTTTCTCTAAATTTCATAATTCAAAGTGTGATAAAAGCATTCTTAATTTCCCAAGGGATGAACATAGTAGAAGCCCAGAATTGTTCAAATTCTTGGTTAATCAACGTATATAAAGCATAAAAGTGAGTGATTTTAAAAATATTGAACAGTCCTGGAAGCTTGTAACCAATATTGAAAGAGAGAATAAAGATACACTATCGAACACTGATGTTTTAGCTGCAATAAAAGCTTTGAGAATTGTTTTTGAAGAAATTGAATCTATTGGAATTAGAAGTGTTGCAGCGAACCTTAATGAAACCGAAACTAAAGTTCAAAATATTTATTATTTAACAGGGTTAACAGATGAAGAAATACAAGACTTACTCATTTATACAAGAGATTTAGAGATTATGTATCACATATCAGGTATTCCTAAATCGAAAAGAAAGATTTTATTAAAGAGTTTTGAAGGAAGGGCAAATAAAAAATCGGTGATCTCCAGTATTATCAATATCAAAAAAAGTTTGAACAAAAAAGATCTTATTGAAGTAAATTATCCATTTATTGCTGTTCTAGAAAAAATAGATAAACATTATTTTAAAGAGTTAAGCAAAGACTCAGAAGGTTGGATGAGATTTCCTAAAGACGAATCAAAAAAAATAGATAAATTTTACTCTAACAAAAATCCATCAGTTGATGAATGGATGTGGTTATTTGAGATATTAAAAAGATTTATAACAACAGGGAATATATCTGCAGAAAAAGGTGAGTACCAGAAAGAAATAATAGAAATATTTAAAGAAGCAGAAAAGGTTTTCAAAATTGGGCTTTAAACAAATTCAGCCAATTAAAAAAAAATACACTGGTAGAACATCTTTTTTTAAAGAACTTCTTAATCCAGCTCTAATAAATGGTGCTGTTGAGTATAACGCACTAAGTGCTTATTTTAATACAGGTTCTTTATTTTCAATTTGTGAAGGTCTAGATTATTTCCTAAGTAAAAATTGTAAAATGCAAATCGTAATTAGTGACGAAATTGAGGATGTGCAACTGCTTGGAGCTGCAGCTACGTCTGAAGTTCAAGAAGAACAGAGAGTAAGGTTTGAAGATAGACTGTTGAATCACTGTGATCTTCTTACCACGAATTTAGAGATTGACACAGTTGCTGTTTTGGCGTTTCTTATGAAAAAAGGCTTGTTACGAGTGAAGGTCGCCGAAATGACTAATGGTTTATTTCATCCTAAAAAATACATAATTAAAGATGAAGAAAATAATGTAATGGTAGGACAAGGCTCTTCAAACCATACAGCTGCTGCTATTGAAAGAAACTACGAAGACCACAAACTATTTACAAACTGGAGTTTTGGTAAGGATTACTTTTATGACGATGATCCTGACTATCAAACCGATGAGGATGATTTTAAGAGAATTTGGAATGAAGAAGATCCTGAAATTAAAAGTGTAAGGGAACTGTCTATTGAGTTTGCAGAAGAATTATTAGACAAACTTGGGAATCCTGAAATAGAAAATGCTATTAGAAACATTGAAGAGGCTAGAGAAAATAATAATCAGGAAAACTTAATGGGGAGTATTCGACAATCTCCAATTTTTCAAGAATTTAATGTACCGAGTTCCTCTTTATACCCTCACCAAATAAATGCTGTAAAGCAAGCTCAAAAAATGTGGCCAGTAAGGATTCTCTTTGCTGATGAAGTAGGTCTTGGTAAGACCTTTGAACTTGGTTTCCTTTTAACATATATGAAAAAATTTAATCTCATTAAAAATGTATTAATTCTCTGCCCTGCACAGTTAATAAAACAGTGGCAAAAAGAATTATCTGAGCACTTTGGGGAAGAGTTTTTGAGATATGACAGAAATAAAAAAAGCTGGGTTTATTTAGATGATAACTCTGAAAGTATTTTACATGAGGGTGATCTAACTTACAGTAATAATTTTCCAGAGTTTGCAATCATGTCAAGATTTATGGCAATTAAAGATATGGAGAACAATATTTTTAAAAACTCTGAAAGTTTTCCCGACCTATTAATTGTCGATGAAGCCCATGCAGCAAGGCAGTATAGAAATAGTGCAGGAAAGCTACAAAACACTATATTTAGAAGAGTACTAAATAAATATAAAAGTGATTTTTCACACATAGCGTTTGCCTCAGCTACTCCTTTGAGGAAAGAACTTACTGAACCATATTTCTTACTAGAACTCCTGGGAATAGACAATTTTATTTCTGAGGATGAGTATTTAGAAATATTTGAAATATATTCAACAGTTAATAAAGGAATTACTTTAGGACTCCCTGAAGTTATGATGATTCGTAATATTATTAAAAAAATCGTCGATCTCACCGACAAAGAACTGTACAAATCTAATAAAGATTTACAAGCAATTTATTCATACTTTGAGAACTTAGGTGAACCCCCTGATATTCCATGGTTGTATGAAAACCTAAATAATTTAATTAAATTTTTAACATTGTTTCACCCACTAAGGCTATTTACAGCTAGAAATGTTCAGGAAAATCTAAAAAAATTTCCCGAAACATATAAGATTCCAAAAAGGGTTTTTTTTAATACTCCCATTAAATCTGCTGATATTGATGTAGACATGGAAGATTATTTTGATTCATTAGAGAAATACACAAACCAGCATTACTACAAATTTGAACACGCATTAATTCCAGACAGCAAGCTTCCAAGAAAATTAATGCTTTCAAGAATTAAAGAAAGATTCTCCTCAAGTTTTTGGTCAGCAAGGAAAACAGTAGAAAATAGGATATCCACCATTGAAGGTAAGTTAGAACTAATAAAAAACGATAGTTTTTCAGAAAAAGAATTAAGATCACTTTTAAAAATACACGACCTTGAAGATGATTTTGAAGAAACTATTGAAAATATTCATAATGAAGAAGTAAGAAAGTTTAATCCAACTTATATAGATTGGGAAAGGGTTGTAACAGTTGGTGAAGATGAGTTACTTTCTTTAAATCAGATTAAAAGTTACTCGGACAAAATTATTAGTGAGTGCGAGGAAGGTAGAAATCCTGATCCAAAAATAAATTATCTAATTGAAGAGCTCGAAAAAAGCTTTGAGAAAGAACCTGATGAATCAATACTTATATTTTCAAAGTATACAGACACCCTTGAAGAAGTGATTAAAGAAGTAGAATCTGAACTTTTTATAAAACAAAAAACTTTTAATGGATATGGTATTTATACAGGAAGTGAGAAAAAAATATTCATTAATGGATTTACAGAAGCTAGAAGTGTAAAAGAGAGAGATCATATTACAGATAGCTTGAAGAGTAAAAAAATAAATATTGTGTTTTGTAGTAATGCTGCTGGAGAAGGTTTAAACTTACAAGCTGCTTCAAAATTGATAAATATCGATGTACCTTGGGTGGCAGCCGATTTGGAACAGAGAATTGGAAGGGTTGCACGATTAGGCCAAAAAAAAGATTCTGTAAAAATTCTTAATTATTGGTACCCAAACCATGAATCAAGAATGTATATGCGTATTATTGAACGAGCAAAACTAGGAAGTCTTGCAGTTGGAACCTTTCCTCCAGTTGTGGATGAAGATCAGGTTGATTCAATAATGTATGATGATGAGCTTTCAGAAGATTTAATAGACTCTATAAATGAGCTCAGGGAAAGTGAAGAGTTTAAACAGCTATCATCCTGGTGGGAGCTAGAAGGATCTTCAGTTCCTCTCGGAGACATGTTTAGAAAAGAATTATTGGAACTATTGGAAATGTTTGGAGAAGATACTAAAAATTTAGATTACCAAGCTGGACAGGAAAATGTTATAAACTTTAATTACGGCATTTTTGAGAAATATTTTATAGATAATTCTGAAAAACTATCTACTGGTGATACTGAAGTCTACGGATTATTCGAAAGCAATTCACTATGGGGATTGTCATTCAAAAAAGATGGCGAACATTATTTGATAAACCCTAGACAGCTTCCAGCTGTACTAAAAAGTTTATATTGTAATGTTGAGGTTGAACTGGAAGGACAGCAAATAAATATTGATAAATTAAACATTCATGAATTGATAAAAATTTATAGAGTCATTGGTAATGAACTCCTTATTCCTGAGCATTACTTAATTAATCCGCTTTATGGTAACGAAGAGGATAGTAAGTACGAAATTCCAATAAATTACGACAAACAACTTGAAGTAAAAATGCTAGGAAATGTTAACTTTAAAAGATGAATTGTTGGTTATTTGGAAACAATCCTTCAAAGCGAAATGGTTGGAGTGAAGAAAATGATATTACTAAATGGGGTGGTTGGAAATACTCCTTACGAGAATTTCAAATTTTAATTGACCAAGACAGCGATTTTGAATATGTTATACAAAATTATTATGTTTCAAAAAATATTAAAAAAATAAACACTGGTGATGTTGCAATTTTTTGGTCTTTCCCAAATTTTTGCATAACAACAATTGGGGTAATCCTTAACACGCCGTACGAAGATAACGGAGTTTATTGGGTAGATTTATTTTTAAAACAATTAGATGTTCATGAGTGGGTTTCTGGGGTTCATTTGAAAGACCTAGATGAGTGGAAGAATAAAAAACCCTTTACATATTCAGAAAATGGAAAATTAAACCCCCAGTTCGCAAACCCAAAAAAAATGGATACTGGTGAAGTGTCAACAATAATTAATCTTCTAGATGATGAAAAAAAAGAATTTCTATTTAATGATGAACTTTTTGATATTATGCAAAATGTTTATGCACATGAATTCTTAGAAAACTAAATTAAAAGCCTAGAAGTTTGTTAAATTGTTTTTTATTTTTTGAATCTCTTTCCCATAATTCAACAACAACTTGAAACTCTGGTGCTTTGTAAGATACAATATCCTGGTCTTTTAGTTCTTCCATAGCTTTCATTGATGTACCTGTAGGGGTATCTGTAGAAGTAGACTCCCATAAAATTAAAAGTCCTAAGTTTGAATTTTTTAGTAAATCTGTTGATGACTGTTCAGAAGAATACAAATACCTAAACAACTCCTCTCTTCCTTTCGCAAGTTCAGAATATCCTCCAAATTTTGTCTCAATTATTATTGTCTTATCAAGTTTCCAATTTTTATCAGGAAAGATAACAAAATCAGGGCGATAATCTTTTACTGGAAAATCTCTATAGTAAATCTCAGCAAAAAACTCTCTGACTGCCTGTATTTCTTGCTTTGACTTCCTAAATTCATATGCCAATGCTTCTTGTAATTGTTTTTCAATTCCTGTTGCATGAAAAGGTAAGTCTTCTGAAACTTTTTTACTTAACCTATAAATTTCTTTTATTAACGGAGAGTATTTCATTACACACTTTTTTCTTTAAGAAATTCTAATTCCTTCTTTAAATCTTCGCTAATTATTAGTACTAATTTAACCTTTGCTCGAGTGAGTCCTGTGTATATTATGTTTTTTAATCTTTCTGCATTTTTAAAGTTGTAAGTGGGAAATACAGCAATTACACAATTTTTTTCTAAACCTTTGTATTTCAATGAACTTGTAACTTCAATGTCGTATTGTTCAGATAATTGTTTTCCAAAAACTTTAATAGATTTAACATCTTTAATTCGTTGAGCATGTGAAGTTAGTATTGCGATATCACTTAATTCATAACCCTCATTTTTTAATTCATTCAATATTTTGGGAAGTTGAACTTCTAGTTCTTTTAGTTGAGAAGCTATATCTTGAGAGGAAAAAACATATTGAGTGACTCCTTCACCGTTTATACCTGAATTGTTACTAGTTTTATTAAACAAAGTATTTACAAATGTGTTAATTTCATTCGTATTTCTTAAATTTTGATCCAAAGAAATTTTATTATCCAAAAATCCATCTATAATTTTCCAGTTTTCTATTGCTGTTTGTTCGGGATCCCCAAACATGAAAAACTTTTTATCTTGTCTATCTTGTATCATACTTAATGCAATTTGCCATTCTTCCTTAAAATCTTGACATTCATCGATAATGACACAGTCTAAATTTATGTCCAACAAGTCATGAATGATATAAATATTTTCAACTAAATAGTTGTCAAATTCACTGTCAATGAATCCTTTTCTCTCCATAGTTCTTGCTTTCTGAATTATCTTCTCTGCCTCAACAAGGGTGTGTTCATCCAAAGTACATGTCCCACCCAGGCTTTGTACGACATCATAACGCTCTGTTTCCTGAATTAATTTTTGAAACAAATTTCTAGCATATGAAATTATGCTACCTGCATAAATCTTTCCCATATACTGTGGCCCAAGAGGGAGTTCGGCAGTTGCAAGCTCAATGTACTCTCCTAACTTATTTGTGTAACAGACAAAAAGTACGTTCTTGCCAGATGCAATTAATGTTTTTGCATAATTTATAGCTATAAGAGTTTTCCCAGTTCCAGCACTACCTTCAACGTAAAGTTTGGGTAAGTGCATAAGCATTTTCATGGCTTCAAACTGTTTTTCTTCTAACTCAAGTATTTTTGAGTTAATGTAATCTACTTGAGAAAGAATTGAAAACTTAGTATTAATTGAAGGTTTTAATTCAGCTTTTATCCTTTCAACTACATCTGGGACATGCTTAGGATTTTTGTTTAGCTCTAGAATTTTTGTTATTCTGTCTTGCAAATTATCTTTTAGCTCTTTTCTTGAAAATGTCTGGACCCTTCCATCAACATGTGGTGATTTAAAATCGAAATACGGTATATCAGGAAAGCATGCGGCGTAATGAAGAGATAAGTCGTACATCATTACCTTTTTTATATATTTTTTAAGCGTAAACATGTTGTTTTCAGCCTGTGTATAGGGATCTTTTATAGAATGTGTTTTTCCATACCTGTCTTCTGAATACCAACTACCTTTTTGAATAAAAACCCTGCCACCTTTGACTTCAAAAACTAAGCCACCAAGTGTTTTGTGCATGACAAGTAAATCAATTTCACCATCATCAAGTTCTATATGTGGAATAAGTGTCCAGTCAGAGTTAAGTGACTCCGCAAAATAGCTTATGGTGCGCTTTTCAGAGTCTTGTAGCTCATCAATTTCACCAAATACTTCAGCCATATTCTATTTTTGCATAAAAAAATTAAAATAGTTATCAAAATATTGTCTTCCTAATTATTTACAATATTGTAATGAGTAAATCTAATGTAAAAATTTATCCTGTTTTGAAGTGGGTCGGGGGAAAAAGAAAAATTGAAGATGTTATTCTTTCCGCTGTAGAAAACATTAACAAACCGTTTACTTATTATGAACCTTTTTTTGGAGGAGGAGCTATATTTTTTTCTCTATACAGTAAAGGTTTTATAAAAAAGGCTTACTTGAACGATGTAGTTCCTCAAGTAGTAAATTTTTATAATGCTATTTCTAATCCAAGTTCTAGAAATATTCTTAAGGAAGAAGCAAAAAAAATTGAAAATAAATTTAACAACTTAAATTTAGATGTTGAAGATCGTAGAGAAAAGTACATTAAATTAAGAGATAATATCTTTAACAATGGTTGGGAAAAATTTGTTTCAGAAAGCAAAAATTCAGTGATAGATAATGATTTTTCTGCAAGACTTGCCGCACAGTTTTTAGCATTAAACAAGCTCGGCTTTAATGGAATGTTTAGAGTTAACTCTAAGGGAAGATTTAATATCCCGATGGGGAGTGCTGTCGAAAAAAAGCTTTTTGATGAAGACAATCTTGATGCCGTGGGAGATGCTTTATCTAAAGTAAAATTCACGTGTGATGATTATAGTAATATTAAACCTTTTAAAGGGCGTGGCAGAAAACCTAAAAATAATCTAATTTTTCTTGATCCCCCCTATATACCTAATTCAAAAACAGCTAATTTTACTGACTACAGTGTCGAAGGATTCAATAGAGATTCTCATGTAAAACTAAGTAATGATTTATCAAAATTGATACAGAATGAAAACAATAATGTAATTTTTACTAATAATTTCAACAACATGTCAATTGAATTGTTTGTTGATAAAAATAAAAAAAATAAACGTTTGAATGCTTACAAATTTAACATAACAAAAACAATTAGTGCAAAAAATACTGGTAGAGGAAATACAGAAGAATTACTTGTTTCTACCTTTGATATTAAAAATGATAGGTTAGAAAAAATTTATTAAGTATTTCCGAAAGGACCATAGCCTACTTCAGCTGTCATGAGCAAATCAAATTTGCTTTCATCAATCCCCCAACTTGCTCCTGGCATTATCTCATCAAGATCTTCAATAGTATTAGAAAATTTGTTCCAAAGAATGACCTGGTTTTCTTTATCAATATAGTCATAGGGATTTATTTTTTTTAAATGTTGCAAATGTGGTTGATCGCTTTCTACAGCTTCTTTCCACTTTTCACATGAATTTAATATAAAGTCCCAGTTCGCCATAAAGAAATTTTTTATTCGTTAAACCTGTGATCTTCAATTTGCCATTGATTTAAAACATAGTCTTCCAGGTCATTCCAGCCAAGTTTTGCAAAATAATTAATAATCTCTGCTCTCTCACGAATATCTATATTTCCATCAATAGCTGCAATAGTTTTTCCAATAAACATGAAATCTAATAAAAATGCTTTTTGTTCTTTTATATCAAACTTGTCTAATATTAAACTGCTTCTGTACTGTACTTCATCAGAACTAAATCCTGCATCTAATGTTATATTGTTATCTAACAACTCGTTTATAGACTTTACTATTCCATCAACGATGTTTGATTCATAGTCAAGATTTAATAACCCATATTTTGCTTCTATTTCTGAATCTTCAATATAACCATCCGCATTGTGTATTACCCTTGTAAAATCTACATACAACATACGTAACACTGCTTTATCTCCGTCTGAAAGTGTTTCAAAAATCATATTTTTATACTAAAAAGTCGAATTTAATATTTCAAATAAATTACTGTTTTTCTGTAACTTCATGTTGCGTACAATGAATACTGCTTTCATTACTATTTCTTGAGCATTTTTTTCCCGACTTTGTAATTGCATTACACTTACGGGCTTTACTTAAATTTGTAGTTTTTTGAATATACATGCCTGTACCTGCACCACCAACAGAACCTGTTGCCTGTCCTTTTGTATTTATGGTTCCTTTTAAATATTTTCCTCCCACTTGAAGTCCAATTGATTTTTTATTTAACCGAATTTTTGCGTATTTACCTAAACTAAAAGGCCTATTCAACCTGAAGGGCATTATCTAATTCCTTATTTTTCTATTTACTAACTTGTAACTTGAAATGTTAAAACTATTTATATCTTTAGTATTTGAAAACAGTGTAGCATATGCCCTTATCGTCATGTTTTCAAGTTCTCGTCTTGCTTTTGTGTCAATGCTCGATGGCAGGACTTCGAATCTGTAGTGAGTCCAATATGGAATTCCTGCATTTTTATAGTGTTCTCTATCTGATAATCTTACTTTTAAATCTTGACCAGTTTCACCTACATAAATAAGTTTATTCACTTCATCAAGTAAGAAATAAATTACATTCTTAGCACCTAATTCAGTTACTAGCTGATCTTTTTCTTTCCAGTCTTGATTAATTATTTTTTCAAAATCATTAAAAATCGATCCTTCAATCTGCTGTAATTTTGGTGAACCAATGAGGTGTTTAAATACCTCGGGAAAATATGCTGCTTGCTTAAAATAAGCTGTAAAAATAAATTCTTTTTTATCTTTATCGAACTCTATATCCAAAAACTCCCAAAATGGTGTTTCTCTTTCAGTCTCTCGAGTTGCCTCAGCAGCTCTTTTACCGTCTTGTTTTCTCAACTCAACTTCAAGCCACCTAATATGGCTCATCAAAAATGCTTTTTTTAAATCTTCAATAAGATCATCTTGATAAATAATTTTATGTTGTTCGCTTGAACGAGCTTGAGTAGCGGGTCTAAAAAATACTTTTCCTGCATAAATTTTTGAACCAAACTTTATCTGAACTGGCCAAAGTGAAGAGTTTTTTCCATTGTCTTTAAAGTAATTCTTTAATTCCCATTGTTTTACAAAAGCCATTGGCACAACACTCTCGCCTTTAAATAAAGAGCTATCTACTTTTTTTCTCCACATCAAATGTTTGATATCATTTCTCTCGATTGACATATGTTTATTTTATCAGGACAGATGTTCCTGCGAGTCTTAGATATCGTTTATAAACGTATCTTGAAAACTCTGTCTATTTACTAACTCAACTACACCACTACTGGTTACTGCAACTACTCCGGATTTAGGCACTCTGTTATAGTTACTTGCCATAGCAAACGTATATGCACCAGTAGAAGTAGACATTAAAATATCTCCAGACACAGTATCACTTGGCAACATGGCATCTTTGACTAATAAATCTCCACTCTCACAGTGCCTACCGGAGACTGCATGCACCACATCTTCTCCAGCTTTGCCGCCAGAGATATTAAAAAGTTTATGTTCACTTCCATACAGTGCAGGTCTTGGATTGTCTGACATACCACCATCAACTAAAATATATGGTTTCTCACCCCGGTCATCTTTAATGGCTCCAGCAGTATATAAAATAACTCCTGGATTATTTACTAAGGCTCTTCCTGGTTCAATCATCACTTTATAGGATCCACTCCAGTGTTCTTTGATCCCTTCATGAATAGCATCAGCATAGACTTTTAATTCATGATCTACTTCATCACCAGCATACGGTGAAAAGAATCCACCACCAGCATCAAAGACTATCTCTCTTTCTACACTT
>Ga0208547_1001193_pt1 | contig 14554 bp, 13 predicted proteins | sample DEB08_DNA_5_FD_185501 | JGI IMG/M metagenome (GOLD analysis project Ga0208547, IMG submission 185501) | Aqueous microbial communities from the Delaware River and Bay under freshwater to marine salinity gradient to study organic matter... | ecosystem: Environmental > Aquatic > Marine > Coastal ...
GTAGATACGGTGATTACTTGAGCGCGGTAAATTGCAATATCATTCATTTTCAAGCAAGGTAGTGCGTCGAGGGGTGGCAAATCTTTCGCTAACTTCCTTTAACTCGTCAGAGACAATTTTCTTTAATTTTTTATCGCTTGCCAAAATAGCTTTTAGCTCTGCAATGCTCTTATTTAATTCAGCCTGCTCGGCTTCAAGTTCAATCTTTGAAGTTTTTGTTAAGCGGCGTAAGGGCATTTCTAAAATGTAGTTTGCTTGCAGATCACTTAATTTGAAAGTTTTCATCAACTTTTCCCGCGCCATTTGGGTGTCTTGGCTACCACGAATGATCTTTATTACTTTGTCTATATCAACAATTGCTAAAAGTAAACCATCAACTAAGTGCAAACGATCATTAGCTTTATTTAATCTAAATTCGCTTCTTCTAGTTACTACCGCAAGTCGATGTTTCAGGTACACCTGAAGTAGTTCTGCCAGCCCGAGAGTTCTTGGCTTACCATCTACTAGCGCCACTGAATTTATTGAAAAGGATTCTTCCATTGGGGTAAGTCGATACAACTCAGCTAAAAGTTCGTCTGGCTCGTGACTTGATTTGACTTCGATTACCAGGCGTAAACCTTTTTCTCCATCTGTTAAGTCGATAACTCTTGAAATTCCCTTAAGTTTTTTGGATTCAACTAAGGACTTAATGCGATCAACGACTCGCTCGGCGCCAACATTGAAAGGTAATTCGGTTATCACAATGCCTTTTTTGCGAGCCGTTACTGTTTCGATTGTGGCTTTTGCGCGCATCTTGAAAGTTCCACGGCCGCTAAGGTAAGCCTCGCGAATATTTGCCAACTCCAAAATTTCACCGCCACCCGGTAAATCTGGACCTGGAACAAATGACATTAATTCATCTAACGAAGCTTTTGGATTTTCGATGTAATGACGCAAGGCAGCAATCACTTCACCCAGATTGTGGGGGGGCATATTCGTTGCCATACCAACAGCGATACCGCTAGCTCCATTAACTAAGAGATTGGGAAAGGCGGCGGGCAAAACGCTTGGTTCTACTTCACGTCCGTCGTAGTTAGCACGAAAATCAACTACATCTTCATCTAGTGATTCAGTCATGCTGAGAGCAGCTGCAGTCAAGCGACATTCGGTATAACGCATTGCGGCTGGGCCATCATCTAGCGAACCAAAGTTACCTTGGCCGTCAATCAGTGGTAGTCGTAAAGAAAACGGTTGCGCCATTCTCACTAGTGCGTCATAAATAGCGCTATCGCCATGCGGGTGCAACTTACCCATCACTTCGCCAACGACTCGTGCGCTTTTCACGTGGCCACGATCAGGTCGCAAACCCATCTCGTTCATCTGAAAAAGTATGCGTCTTTGAACTGGCTTTAAACCATCTCTTGCGTCTGGCAATGCTCGCGCGTAGATAACCGAATATGCGTACTCTAAAAAGGATTCACGCATTTCATCTGATACATCAATATCAATGATGCGCTCAGGAACATTAGGATCTAAAGTTGTTTTTTTTGGGGACAATTAATTAAACCTTATTCGTTTGTTTTTGATCCTGATCCAAATAAAATTTCATCCCAACTTGGTACTGAAGCTCGCTTGGGTTTTGGATTTGGTTTTTCTTCTACGCTCTCTGTAGGAGTTGATGCTGATTCAGATACGGTTTCAGTGAGTTCTTCCGTAGGGCTGAACATAGATGTTTTAGCTAAATCTGGCTTTGGCAGCGGCATGGTTTGCGCAGCTGGGTCGCTTTGACCTGCCGGTGTAACCCATGAGGGAAGCTCAGGATCACTCTCATTGGCTGAAGTTTGCGGCACTGCTACCAAGCGAGGAGTTGGTATAACGTCTTCAGTTAATTCTTCGGGGCTATCTATTAACCAGCGAGCAACTTCGTTCAAAGGTGCGATGGTTGACACGGCAGAGTCAAAAACCCAATGCGCCTCGCTTTCTCCTTTTTTGCCCATAAATGAGAGTGCAATATTCCATCTGCCATCTTCACGCCGCCAAGAATCCCAACGCATCGAGGTGACGTCGCCACCACCATTTGCGACTCTTTCCTGAACAATGTCACTGAAATTTGCGCTTCCCCGCGCTCGTCTTATTTCAGTTTGCCGCGCCTTCTCAGAGATGAAATAGCGCTCCTGCAAGACAGGTTGTTCGTATTTTCTGATACGGCCTAACTCAATCCCGGTCACTTGGGCAAGGTCTTCCGCGGTAATTCCTGCACGAATTCGAGATTGGATTTCAGCAACTGTTAAGTTTTGATTCGAGTCTTGTTCTTGTGGCTTTGGACGCTCTTTCCATTGACGTACCGCATCACGAATTTCGTCATCTATTTCAATTTGATAGTCGATTCCATCTGAATCTCTAAATTGCAAAAAAGCGCCATCATCACTTAGTTTTGTGAATCGCAAGGCGCGCAAAAGATACTCCCCTTATAACAAAAATTCTTAACCTAACCTTAGACAATTCTCGAGCAAAATCGCTTTTAATTTTGAATAGGCACATCGGCGCGCCTTAACCATGGGAGAGAAATCACAGTTAACAAAAATCCCACTAACCCCGATAGTGACACCAGCCAAAATGCCGCACTAGATCCAGCTTCATCAATAAGCCAGCCGGCCAAGGGAGCTGTTAGTGATAATCCCAATCCAGATCCCGTATTTGCCCAAGCTAAACCTTCAGTTAGTTGGTCTCTATTCACCAATCTGCCCACCAAGGTATAACCAGTTATCAAGGCCGGACTAATCGCTAATCCTGCGATTAATAAAACTGGAAACATCACTTGAAAACTATTTATGAAAGGTAAAACAAAAAGTGATAGTGAGAAGAAAAACATAGTGATTGTGAAGCGCGTCGAAATAGCCCCAGTGAAATTTGCTGTCCCAAAAATTACGCCAGCAACTAGCGAACCAAAAGACCAAACCGCAATTAAAGCTCCAGCAAAATTTTTGTTACCTAGCTCTTGAGAAAACGCAACAACAACTAACTCAGCAGCTCCCCATACTCCACCAAAAAGCATAAAGATAAAAAAGACACTAATCATTCCAGGCATCAAGATTGCTGTTTTACTGCGTTTAATCTCTTTTGAAAGTGGAGGTGGTTCTGTTGCTCGCTGTGTGGTTAACCAGATACTTCCACTAGTGACCAAAATTATGGAAAGAATTAATCCCGATGCATCAAAAACTGAAACACAAAGAACAGTGACAATCGGTGGGGCTAAGACAAATATGACTTCGTCAACCACGCTTTCAAAGGCAAATGCGGTGTTGAGTTGACGATCTGATTTTGTGATGAACATCCAGCGGGCGCGAATCATGGGACCAATGCTGGGCATAGCAAGCCCAGAAAAAATCGCGCTCACCACAATCCAGGCGAATGAAGATCCAAGTAAAACTAGTCCGACTAAAAGTGAGAGGCTAATTGAATGAACACTCAAGATAATCGGAATTACTCGTCGTTGCCCGAGGCGGTCAGCAAAGCGAGATGAGATTGGTGCGCCAACTGCTGCTGAAAGTGACAAAGTTGCTCCCACGACTCCAGCTAAAAAATAACTATCAAATCGTGATTGAACTAAAAGAACAGTAGCTAGCCCATACATAGCCATGGGAGATCTGGCGATTAATCCAGCGAGGGAGAATTTCTTGCTACCAGGCAGGCTCAAAATCGCTTTATAGGTTTTGAACACGAGTCAAATGCTACGGCCCTGGGGCAAGTACGCTAAGTACCGATGGAGCAATTATTAATAAAACAACTTGAATCCATGGCATTAGAGATTGCCGAAGCCACCGGAAAGCTTCTGGTAAATGATCGCCCAAAAGACTTAAGTGTTGCCACTAAAACATCAGAAACTGACATCGTTACGGTTATGGATAAAGCTGCGGAGGCCTTTATCGTAGAAAAAATTAAAAGCCAACGTCCGCACGATGTTTTTCTGGGCGAGGAGGGATCGGTAAACAATTCGAATACGCCGAGCAATGTGACGTGGATAGTAGATCCAATCGACGGCACAGTTAACTATCTGCATCGACATCCGATCTGGTCAGTTTCTATCGGAGTCAAAGTTGACGAAATTACCCAAGTTGGTGTGGTCCATGCCCCTTTGCTTGGTGAAACTTACTTAGCAGTCAAAGGGGAGGGAGCGTATTTAATTAATAAATCAGGTAAACAAAAAATTCAGATAACTCGAAATACCACTTTGGCTCACACGTTAGTTGCAACAGGATTTAGCTATGAGAAAGAAAAAAGAAAAAAACATGGTCAAGTAATTCTAGAAATCTCAGACCAGGTGAGAGATTTTCGGAGAGATGGTTCAGCTGCTATTGACCTTTGCATGGTGGGCTTGGGAAGAGTTGACGCTTATTTTGAAACTGGTTTACATCCATGGGATTACACGGCAGGTGCTCTGTTTGTAGAAGAAGCTGGCGGTAGAACTGGAGGCTTACCAGAAGCACCATTGTCTGATGAGCTAGCGATTGCAGCTAATCCAGGAGTATTTGATGATTTTGCTAATTTAATTCGCGAGAATCACAAAAAATATTACTAATCTATTCGCTTCAACCCGGTTTTAAATCTTTCACTCAACTGTAAATAATTTTCAACAGAGGCAGTAAAAGAACCTGGCTCAAAAACATTTTCTTTAATATTTACCGGCACACCTAGCGCTAAGGAAAAGGCCGGAATTTGCTTGCCCGGCGAAACCACCGAGCCCGCTGCCACTAATGAATTCGCCCCAACCGTTACTCCCTCTAAAACGGTTGAGCCAGAGCCGATTAAGCAATCATCTGCCACGGTGCAGGCTTCTAAGTGGGCGTTATGGCCAATTACGCAACGAGCCCCAATGACGGTTGCCTGTTCATTGCGACAATGAATCACAGTTCCATCTTGGATGGAGGTGTCCTTACCGATTGAGATGTAATTACTGTCTCCCCGCAAGACCGCGCAAGGCCAAATGGAGGCCCCAGCACTTATGCGAACATCGCCAATAATGACTGAATCTGGATGGATATATACAGTCGGATCAATCTCGGGGGTTAGATCAAATAATGAATAAATCGGCATGAAATAAATTGTCCCCCTGAGTGGTTTAAGTCTTCAAGGGAGCCCTACTGTGTCTTAACTCACCGCAGCAAAAATGTGCGAAAGTGAGCGTGATAGGGCACAATCCAGGCAAGTATTAGCAAAAGGAGTTTGAGAGACCGTGGCAACAGATTATGATGCCCCGCGCAAGACTGACGAAGAGTTAGCCGAAGACAGTCTCGAAGAGCTTAAGGCGAAGCGGGCAGAGACTAATAACCCGCAAGCCGACGTTGATGAGAATGAAATCAGCGAAACTATCGAATTACCTGGCGCAGACCTTTCCGATGAATCACTTTCAGTAAAGGTGGTTCCTAAACAAGCTGATGAATTCACTTGTTCAAAGTGTTTTCTGGTGATGCACCGCAGTCGCCTGGCTAGCGAAAAAAAAGGTGTAATGATCTGCGACGAATGCGCTTAAGATTTCTCTTTTTCTAGAAATTTCTGAACGAGCATCTGAGCAAATGCAATAAAAGTAGTCAGAGCGATGGCCCATAGCAGGTTGTCTGAATAACTTCCTGGATTTTTTTTACTTGGAGGTTTATGACCAGTAGCTTTGGTAAAGGTGCTGGTGGACACTTTTTTTGCGAGCAAGGTTGCCAATGGTGTCAAGATAGGAGTCAATAGCCTAGCGCTGAACGATTTCGAACTCTTTGCCATAGACTCTATTGTCGCAGAGCCCAATACCGCTCAAGAAAGGACCAGAGTGTTACGCGTTCCTATCTTGAAATTAGATCCAGCTGCAGTGATCCCGGTGCAAGCAAATCAACATGATGCAGGTTTTGATCTTTATTCCATTGAAGAAGTAAATCTTGAACCATTTGGTAGAACCATGGTGAGAACTGGCATCGCAATTGCGCTACCGGAGGGAACTGTTGGCCTGGTACATCCTCGATCAGGTTTAGCGATTAAACAAGGTTTGGCAGTACTTAACTCCCCGGGAACAATTGATGCAGGATATCGGGGGGAAATAAAAGTAATCTTAATAAATCTAGATCCTAAAAAAGATATTTTGATTTCACCCGGAGACAGAATTGCCCAATTAGTTATTCAAGAATTTAAGCAAGTTAAGTTTGAATTGGTAAGTGAATTAGAAGATTCCGACCGGGGAACCGGTGGTTTTGGATCAACAGGGCGCTAATGAGTGAACAAGACCCAGATCGCCAACTTTTTGAGAAAGCTTTAGGTGGCTGGAAAGGTCTTTTAGATTCCGGGCTCCCAGCAGCAATATTTTTAATTCTTTATTTACCAACAATGAATTTAAATCTAGCGCTCTATTCAGCTTTGGCTGTGGGAGCTGCAATTTTCTTGTGGAGATTAATCAAAAAAGAAACGCTTTCACAGGTTGTTGCGGGATTTTTTGGATTAGGTATTTCTGTTTATATTACCTATCGAACCAATAACGCTGCTAATTTTTTCTTAACTGGATTGATTACTAATGCTGCCTATGGCCTCTTTTTTGCGGGTTCAATTTTAATTAAGAGACCCCTGTTGGCCTATTTGATTGGGGCAATAAGCGGGAACACCAATGCCTGGTTAACTACATCAGCGTTACGAAAGGTGGCAATAAATCTCACCTGGTTATGGGTCGGATTATTTTCGGTGAGGCTGCTTGTGCAAATTCCTCTTTACTTCAATCAATCAGTAGGTTGGTTGGGAACTGCAAGATTATTTATGGGTTGGCCCCTTTATTTACTAGCCGTTTACCTAACTTATCGAATTGCTAAAGTTGCCCGAGATACTTACCTAAAAAACTAAATTGAAAATTAATCAAGAAGTAATCGTCAAGGCAGAGAAAATAGCTCACGGTGGTTTTGTTGTCGCCCGCTATGAAGAAAAAGTTTTATTCGTCCGCAAAGCTTTACCTGATGAACTGGTGAAGGTGAGAATATTAAAAAAAGCTCCAGGTGGACGAGCTTGGATTGCTGAAGCAATCGAGGTTATTGAGCCTAGTCAGTTTCGAGTTGAGCCAGAGTGTATTTATTTTAAAGAAGCAGATTGTGGAGGATGCGATTTTCAGCATGCCCAAATTGATTACCAGACAGAACTAAAAATTAATGTATTAGTAGAGCAAATGCAACGACTAGCGAATTTGTCTGTTGCTCATTTAGTAAATTCACATCAACTTCAGCCAAAAGACTATCAATGGCGTAGCAAGATTCGGCTTGCTCCAAATCAAGATGGAAAATTAGGTTATAGAAGATATCGATCTCATGAAATTGTTCCTATAGCAAATTGCCAGATAGCTAGTCCAGAAATAAATAGCTTGCTTAATGAACTAAAAGATCAAAAATTTAGTGATGAGCAAATATTGATCGCACGCGATGGTCAGGCGCAAGCGGTGCCCGCAAAATCATCTAAGAAAGTGACAACAAATATTTTAGGCTTTGACTTTACTCACGTGGTCACTGGTTTTTGGCAATCTCATATCAGTGCCGCGGAATCACTCAGCAATTTACTACTTTCAAAAGTCATCACAGCTGAAAGCACTCTGGACCTATATGCCGGGGTAGGGATTTTTGGCCGCCTCTTACTGGAAAATCAAAAAACGCAAAAACTTGTTAGCGTCGAATTGGACGCAGCGGCAAGCAACTCTGCAAGAGAAAATTTACAAAAATTCCCCAGGGCTAGTGTGGTATCTCAAAGGGCCGAAGCCTACTTAAAGGAAACTACTGAAGAGTTTGATTTGGTGATTTTAGACCCTCCTCGTAAAGGTCTAGGAATTGTCGCAACAGAACACCTAGCAACAACTGCCAAGGAACAGATTGTTTACCTTTCTTGCGACCCCGCCTCGTTGGCAAGAGATACTAAAGAGTTAACAAAAAATGGGTGGCATTTGTCACAATTGGATTTGATTGATGCTTTTCCACAAACGCACCATCTTGAGACTTTGGCGGTTTTTTCAAGAATCAACTGAAAAATGTTGCCTGCTAGGCTTTGGCAATAATTAGCCAATCCAATGGAGTTCATTTGAGTAAGAATTCTTTTAAAACTAAGCACGACCTAGCTTTTGCTGGGCGCAAGGTGAGTATTTTTGACATAACTCAAATCGAGCGGGCAAATCAACTGCCTTTTAGTTTAAAAATTCTGCTTGAAAATCTGCTTCGAAAGGAAGACGGATTTAACGTCACTAAAGATCACATTGAAGCGCTAGTTAATTGGGATCCAGCAAGCGAACCTGATACAGAGATTCCTTACACGCCTGCCAGAGTCATCATGCAAGATTTCACCGGCGTTCCTGCAATCGTTGATCTTGCGACCATGCGTGAAGCTATGCAGGATTTAGGTAAAGACCCACAACTAGTAAATCCTCTAGCGCCTGCTGAACTCGTAATTGACCACTCAGTAATTGCAGATGCATTTGGATCAGCTGCAGCATTTGGTATAAATGTGGATTTGGAGTATCAGAGAAATCGCGAACGCTATCAATTCTTACGTTGGGGTCAAGGTTCTTTCTCAGAATTTAAAGTTGTGCCACCTGGCACTGGAATCGTGCATCAAGTAAATATAGAAAATCTAGCAAGAGTTGTCTTTGAAAAAGATGGAATTGCTTTTCCAGATACGGTTGTAGGAACTGATTCGCACACCACGATGGTTAATGGTCTAGGAGTTTTGGGCTGGGGAGTTGGCGGTATCGAAGCAGAGGCTGCCATGTTAGGTCAGCCGGTAAGCATGTTGATACCTAAAGTGGTGGGTTTTAAGTTAACCGGATCACTTAAAGAAGGCGTTACCGCGACTGATTTAGTTTTAACAATTACTGAAATTTTACGTAAACATAAAGTTGTTGGTAAATTTGTAGAATTTTATGGCGAGGGTTGTAAAGCGATCCCATTGGCAAATCGCGCAACTATTGGCAACATGAGTCCAGAGTATGGGTCCACAGTTGCAATATTCCCAATTGACGATCAAACGATTGAATACCTAAAATTTACCGGCCGAAGTGAAGAGCAATTAGCTTTAATTGAAAATTACGCTAAGGCACAAGGTCTTTGGTTAGATCCAATGCACACTCCGCTATTTAGCGAGAAACTCGAACTAGATCTGACCACAGTAGAGCCAAGTATTTCTGGCCCACGTAGGCCACAAGATCGTATAAATTTAAGTGACGCAAAAGTAAATTACCAACAGGTGCTTCCTGAATTTACTAATGATGTTAATAAATCAGCAGAGGTAAATTTAACTGGCGAAAAATTTGAACTTAACCATGGAGCTGTAGTAATTGCTGCAATTACTTCATGCACAAATACTTCGAATCCAGAAGTCATGCTTGGTGCGGGAATCTTGGCTAAAAAAGCTGTGGAAAAAGGTTTAACTAGAAAGCCTTGGGTTAAAACCACTTTGGCTCCAGGCTCTCAAGTAGTTACAGATTATTACCAAAAAGCGGGATTAACTCCTTATCTAGAAAAATTAGGTTTTGACCTAGTTGGCTACGGGTGCACAACTTGTATCGGTAATAGCGGGCCACTACCAATAGAGATCTCTGAAGCAATAAACCAAGAAGACCTTTCGGTTGCCGCGGTGTTAAGTGGAAATAGAAATTTTGAAGGCCGGATAAATCCCGATGTAAAAATGAATTACTTGGCATCCCCACCGCTAGTTGTGGCTTATGCAATTGCCGGCACTATGAATTTAGATCTAACTAAAGACCCATTAGGTTTCGATTTTGATTCAAATCCGGTCTACCTGAAAGATATTTGGCCCACTAGTGAAGAAATAACTCAAACTATTCAGTCAAGTATTGATCAAGAGATGTTTGCCCGCCGATATGAAGATGTTTTTAAAGGCGACGAGCGTTGGCAGAATTTGCCAACACCTCAAGGGGCAGTCTTTGATTGGGAAGAAAAAAGCACCTATGTTCGCAAGGCACCCTATTTTGACAACATGCCAACAACCCCTAAGCCAGTAACTGACATTAATGCGGCGCGCGTTTTAGCTTGGTTAGGGGATTCGGTAACTACTGACCACATCTCACCAGCAGGAAACATTAAAGTCGATAGTCCAGCTGGTAAATATCTGATTGAAAATGGAATCGATAAGAAAGATTTCAACTCTTATGGCTCGCGACGGGGAAATCATGAAGTTATGATTCGTGGAACATTTGCAAATATTCGCCTTAGAAATAAGTTAGTACCAGGAATTGAAGGTGGATTTACTAAAAACTTTTTTACAGGCGAGACGGTTTCAATCTTCGAGGCCTCAAGTGCTTATCAAGCAAGAAATATTCCACTAGTCATTTTTGCCGGCCAAGAATATGGTTCGGGCTCGTCGCGAGATTGGGCAGCAAAAGGAACAGCGCTACTTGGAGTCAGGGCGGTGATCGCTGAATCTTATGAAAGAATTCACCGCAGTAATTTATTGGGTATGGGAGTGCTTCCTTTGCAATTCAAAGAAGGAGAAAACCCAGATTCCTTAGGGCTAAATGGCGAAGAAGAGATTTCAATCGAAGGCATTACCAATTTAAATGATGGAGTAATTCCTTCAACGGTAAAAGTTGTAGCCAAAAAATCGATAGGTCATGAAACAAAATTTGAAGCAAGAGTTCGAATCGATACCCCGGGAGAAGCAGAGTATTTTCGCCATGGAGGAATTTTGCCTTACGTACTTCGACAACTTGCGGGAATTTAGTCTTTATTAAAAAAGCGGATGGGCCCTGTTTGCTTAGCAGTGACAAGGTCACCAATTTTTACCGCAACTGGTGCAGCTACTCGCGCTGAAACTTTTGTGTTGTCCGGTAGCTGTAAATGAATTAAAGCATCATGTCCAAAATATTCAATTTCAGAAACTCTTGCATTCGATTTTGCCTTGCTTAAAATAATTTCAATTTCTTCTGGTCGAATAATCACAGTTCCTAGCTGTCCATTAGCCGGCTGAGTGTTAGATAGTGGCGTATATACCTTTCCAGATTTCGTCTTTATTGCCGGCACAACCAAGGCATCGCCAGTGCTTACGGCAGTTTCTATTCCAACTGGGTTGTTGTAAACCTCTTCGGGAGTTCCTAATTGCACTATCTTTCCGTTTTTCATCGGTGCCACTAAATCAGCCATAACTAGAGCTTCTTCTCTATCGTGAGTTACAAGCAAAGTGGTGGTTTTAGTTTCTTTTAAGATTCTTTTAATATCTTGCCGTAATTCTTCACGAAGTTGAGCGTCTAATGCAGAAAATGGCTCATCTAGCAGCATCACATTTGGTGCAGGCGCTAATGCGCGAGCAATTGCGACTCTAAATTGCTGACCGCCACTTAACTGATGTGGATAGCGATCACCAAACTTGACAAGGCCGACTAGTTCAAGCATTTCATCAATTCTTTTTTCAGAAGTCTTACTGCGCGTTAGGCCAAAACCAATATTTTTTCTAACAGTTAAATGAGGAAAAAGTGCTCCCTCTTGAGGAACGTAACCTACATTTCTTCTCTCAGGCGGCACTTGGACGCTAGAGACACTCATCAAAGTGGTTCCAAAACGAATCGTTCCAGATTTCGGTGCAACAAAACCAGCTATCGCGCGAAGCAAGGTGGATTTTCCGCAACCTGAGGGGCCAAGTACTGCCACTAAACTTTTTGAAGGAATAAATAATGAAAGATTATCTAGAACTTTGGTTTCGCCAAAACTAACTGAAAGTCCGTCGATTTTGATGTCTGTCATATAAGACTATTCTCTCGCATTGCATCTTTTTCTGCCAAATTTGGCCGGTTTAAAAAGTAAGAAGGCACTGAGGCGATCAAAATTAGTGCTAAAGCAAAAGGAGCCGCCTGGGCAAACTGCGAAATCGAGGTTGCTGTCCAGAGCGACGTAGAAAGAGTTTCAAAACCAGTTGGCTTTAACATCAAAGTTGCAGGCAGTTCCTTCATCGCAGTGACAAAAACCAAAAGCCAGCCAGAGAAAATTCCAGGTGAGGCTATGGGCAGGATTACTCTTTTAAAGGTTTGACCGAAAGTTTGCCCAAGACTTCGTGAAACTTCATCTAACTTGACCGGAATTTTTTCTAAGCTGCTTCGCACTGTTCCTAAGGAATTTGCAATAAACAAAAGTGCATAGGCAAAAGCCAAGAGATAGATCGTTTGATAAAGACTCGGTAAGTATCTAGCCCCTAAGGCAACTAGCGCTAATCCCACAACAACTCCCGGAAGTGCATGGGTAATTAGTAGGCTTTTTTCTAAGAATCGGGCAAATTTGGAATTAAATCTTGCACTTAAAACACCTACTGGAATCGCAAGCAACAAGGCAATTGTTGCACCTAGAAATGCTACAAGAGCAGTATTAAATGTTAGAGATAAAATATTATTCAAATTAATTTCGGCACTTACTTGAAGAGTTCTACTGATTAGTACATAAGCCGGTAAGGCCAAGGTTAAAAAATAGATTGTCAACACGAATAATAGTGCGAGATACTTCCACGACCCAATTTTTAATATGCCTCCAGATTTTGACATAGTCTGGCTTGGATTTGCCGTACCTCGAAAACGCCTTTCCAGGAAAACTACAAATAAACTCACCATTAATAACATCAATCCAAGGCTTGCTGCAGCGCTGCGATCAAAAGTTGCTCGATACGTAGTGTAGATAACTCGAGTAAAGGTATCGAGACGCATGAAAGCAACTGTGCCAAATTCGCTTAAGGCGTAAAGTCCGCTGAGCAAGGCACCAGCAAAGCTTGCCACTCTTACTTGCGGCCAAATAATTTTTGTCAGCACTGAAATGGGGCTAAGTCCCAGAGTTCTTGCAACCTCTTCTTGATTTAGGTTAATTCTTCTAATTAGTGCATAGGTAGGGATTGCCACAAAAGGAAAAGTTGCCAAGATCAAAATTAATGCTGAAATCCAAAAACCGTTCAAAAATGGATTTATTGCTAAATAGCTGTAGGCGATTACATAAGAAGGTATCGCTAAAGGAAGCGGCATCAAAACTAGTAGCAATCTTCTTAGAGGTGTATTGGTTTTACCCAAAATTAGCGCCATGCTTACGCCTAAAAAAAGCGATCCAGCAGCGACCACGAGCGATAGCGCAAAGCTAGTTAGCAAGGTATTAACCGTTCGAGGCCGGGACAAAATATTAAAAAAGACCTCCCAACCATTTTCGCTAGCACGCACTAATAAATAGGTAAGGGGAATTAATACCAAGAAGAGAGTGATCGCACCAAATATGATTAAAAATCTCGGTGTTGCCGAAAAAGACCCTAGGCGATAAAACCTGGAGTCTTTTTGAGTAGTTTTTAAACTCAGAGTAGCCCTGCTTCTGTCAATAGCTCTTGAGTTCTTTTGACGTCAGAAAGATCTCCTAACTTAACATCCGGAATACCCAAATCCTCAAGCTTAGGCATATCTCCAGGTGGATTTACCCCTGGAAGAACTGCATATTCAGAAGTTCCGCTAACAAACTTTTGCTGAGTTTCCACGGAAAGTAAATACTCAAGAAGCGCATAGGCGGCACCAGTTTTTTTGCTAGTGCTCAAGATTCCTAATGCACTTACATTCAACAAGTTACCAACATCTCCAGGCTCAAAGAAACCATTTTTAACAATTAAAGTTTTGCCAAGAGATTCTGCAACTTCGTATGCGTAGTAGTGATTGGTCAAACTTAAGCCAATTACTTTTGCATCAATAGCTTCAATCATTTGGCTATTTTTTTCATAAATCACAGGATCATTTGCCGCGAGCGCTTTTAGCCACTCGAGAGTTGATTCATCCCCACGAACTTGGCGCATTGCTGTCACAAAACTCTGAAAAGACGCGTTTGCCGGAGCTATTCCAATCAAGCCTCGCCATTGTGGTTGTAAAACATTGTCAATAGTTGAGGGAACATCATCTGCTTCAATTAATTCGGGGTCATATGCTACGACTCGCGCGCGTCCGGTTATTCCAGTCCAAAACCCACTCGGATCAGTGAATTGACTTGGAACTGCGGCATAACTTTCTGGGGTCAATTCTTGCAATAAGTCAGCTGCAGCTACCGCACCAATGGCTCCAGCATCTTGCGAAAGGAAAACATCAGCAGGTGAGTTGGCACCTTCTTCTAAAATTTGGGCAGCTAATTCCGCAGAATCTCCGTAACGGGATTCAACTTTGATTCCAGTTTGAGCTTCGAATTCGTCAAAGTAAGGCTTAATGAAATTTTCATTTCTCCCCGAGTAGACAACGATGCTTTGAGCACTTGCCGAAGGAGTAGTGGATTCGTCTGAAGCTGGGGTAGTACTTGTGCTACATGCCGCAATGGTTAGCGCAGAAATCAAGATGGCTACAAATAAAGTTTTCTTAAACAATTTTAGCCCTTCTGAGGGGATCTGCCCTCCGACGAATTACATAACATTTTAGTTATGTAATTCGTTACTTTACTCCGTGGTGCGTTTGCGACGCAAGGGGGGCCAATTAGCTGCTGAAATTTTTTGCGCGGCTCGAAAGCTAGAAAAAAGTTCATCTAAGTGAGTTGGTGAAGTTTTTTTATCTTTAAAGATTTTGTTGAAGTCCTCTCTG
>Ga0208547_1001205_pt1 | contig 14497 bp, 12 predicted proteins | sample DEB08_DNA_5_FD_185501 | JGI IMG/M metagenome (GOLD analysis project Ga0208547, IMG submission 185501) | Aqueous microbial communities from the Delaware River and Bay under freshwater to marine salinity gradient to study organic matter... | ecosystem: Environmental > Aquatic > Marine > Coastal ...
AAGGGTATACACTTGACTTTGATGACGTTCTTTTAGGTGCTTTTGGTATGTATGACCCAGAAGCTATCGACCTTTTGAGAGCTATAGGTCTTTATGTAGTAGAAGACGGTGATCTTATCTACTTACAGGACAGAGAGGACGAAGCAAGGGAATTATTTAATACGTATATTAGCGGAAAATTGTAAAGATGCCAGGCATTCGAAGAACAGCTAGAAAACTTGCTCGAAACGCTGCTAAAAAGCGTAAAGAAGTGGCTCGCAATCTTATGCGAAATAAAGACGACAGAGCCAAAGCTGCTGGTAAAGCCGCAATGAAGTCTGCTAGAGCTTATCAGAAAGAAGTCAAGAAAAACTATATAGCTACCAGGAAGCAAATCCAGGAAGAATACGATAAAAGAAACAAAAAGTAATTATGCCAAGACCAATGAGAGCCAAAACCAGAAGATCTTTTAAAGGAGAGGGATCGACTACTGGAAAAAATCAGCCAAACTATATGCCGCTTAATCGTGCGATTGATCGCGTTATAAGAGAAAGAGAAGCATCTGGGGACTTGTATCCAAGAAAAGGCTCTTTTGAAGATCAGCAGAGATATCGTCTAGATAGTCAAGACATTGCTAGAGAAAAAGGTTATTTTGTTCCTTTCATGCCTAAAAGAGAGGTGACTTCTATTGAATACGCGCATGGCGGTTCTATGGACATGCCTCTCCCAGAGAGCATCCGAGGAGACAGAAGGTTTCAGAGTATGTACCCTAAATACATAGGTAAACTTGGTGACAAGTTCGATGGTGATGCTGACAATGGTTACGTCGCTGGTGACCTTCGTTTTTACAGCATGTATGATGATGGTTTCTATATAGTAGATAAAGACGACAACGTTTGGAGTACTGAGAAGTGGTACCAAAAAGGATTAAACAGGGATCGGGAATACTCAATGGACGACTACGTAAAGGAAAAGATGGGTGCGGAGCGTTTCATGCTCGAAGGAGAGGATTTCAGCGGTCGCGAAGAAGAAGAAATGGCTCGTGAAGCAACAGGCGGAATGGGGGCATCAGCTACTGAAGACCTCTTGGAGAGGTTGGGGCAATATAAGCGTAACGCTTACGGAAATAAGTACGAGCAGGGCGGCGAAGTAAAAGGCAACGGACCTTCAATCAAGATCCCTGGTCAGTACGCTTACGAACCAATTGCTACAACCGAAAGCGGTGAGCAATATGTAACCATGGAGCTCCCTGATGGAACCATGGCAACAGTATTCGGAGACTGGGAGACTTACGGTAACCCAAGCCAAGAAGGATACATCGAAGATATTGACTACAGAATCATCCCAAGAGGAGACGGTTCATACGAGCTTGACGCAGGGGAGATGGAGTCTGAAATGTTGAGAGACGAGTCTAGAGAGTTTTCAAGAGACATTCAGGGAGGACCTGGAGCTTCTCCAATTCAAGACCTCCTTGAAAAGCTTTCTGATCGCCCAGGAATGGGAATGACTCCAGGTGGTCGTATGCGCCCAATCAAGCGTCGGTAATTGGGTAGCAAGAGCTACTTCAATCCAAGGATAAAACGAATTAAACCGTTTCTCGTCGCTAAAAGACAAGAAGCAAAAAATAAATTAAATGATCTTAAGAATTGGAAGAACAGGACCTGAAGTAGCCCAGGTACAGGAATTTTTAGGAATTCCAGCAGACGGAGTGTTCGGCACTCAAACGTATGAAGCTGTTATTAGATGGCAGCGGGCTAATGGATTAAATGCCGACGGTATCGTAGGTCCACGAACGTGGGAAGCTATGGACCTGGTTTCTACAGACGACTCCGAGAAGTCATACGTCACTAGCAACGGCCTTACTATAAACAAGAACTATATGCCAGGGCATGAGTATTGCCAAGGGCCAGTAAAGCCAGAGTGGGTATTCTTGCATCACACGGCTGGATGGAATAACCCATTTAGAACGATCAATAACTGGGCGAAAGACAATAGAGGAAGAATAGCAACAGAATTTGTGCTAGGAGGACAGTCTATTAAAGGGAATGACGACAAGTATGACGGTGTAGTCGTTCAGGCTTTCCCACAAGGAAACTGGGGCTATCACTTAGGAAAGAATGGTTCGTTCGAGATGCACAAGAAGTCTGTCGGTATTGAGGTAAATAACTTCGGTTATATTAAGGACGGCAAGACGTATGCTGGTACCGTAGCAGATCCATCTCAGATTGTAACACTAAAGAAGAAGTTTCGAGGATACAAAGACTGGCATCGTTACTCTGATGCTCAGATCGAGTCATTACGGCTGTGGATCCTATGGATTGCAGAGCGAGACAATATTGATGTACGCGCGGGACTGCCCGCCCTCATCAAAGAAAAAGGTGCTGACGCCTTTGAATGGAATGAAGATGCGTACTACGGGAAAGTAAAGGGTTTGTGGACACACACGAATGTCAGAAAAGACAAGTCTGATATGTTCCCACAAGAAGAGCTCATGGACATGTTAGTTTCTTTGTAATGGCAAAGCAGGTAAATAACTACGCTCCAACCAGGAACAAAGTCAATCGTCCTGGAGTACACTCAAAGACAAAGAGCTCTAAGAGTAAGAATAGCAAGAACTACAAAAAAGCCTATAGAGGCCAAGGCCGTTAAAGTGAATTGTAGAAACGCTGCACCGCTAGCCTACCTTTCTGCGACATCGCATAACGAACTCTGTAGTTATATTTTGTTTCATCACGGAACAGATGATCCTCTAGCGTCTGAGAAGGCGTAAGCTTATCAAAGTGCTTGTAGAGGTAACCAGAAGCAACCAGTGGGTATATCATTCTATCTGCTAGGTTGCTTTTGTTTATTCCGTATTCTAGAGAAACATAGTCTATAGTAAAGAATTCTAGATCGTAAAGAAACAAGAGCAAGTGCAGGTAAGACTTAGTAAGGTCAGGGTTGCTATCTAAGAATTCATTTGTAGCGGAGCGAAGGTTTTTTAAATAGTTCTGCTTAACGTATTTATCAGGAAGTCTAGACACTTCCCTAAACAATCGCGTTTTTTTAACTGTTGACTTAGGCATATAAATTATATTGTATCTTTGAGATAAACAAATTTACATCATGAACCCCAAGGACACCCTCTTCTTCGCCGAAATGTACTCACTCGTCAAGAAGATGGAGGAGGTTATCGACGAATTTGATATGAAAGATCGAGTTCTAGCCTCCATCGTTGTAGGAGTCATCGACTTAGACGAAGTTGAATACGGAGACGGATCAGCCGAAATGAAAACCATGTATAGCTTCAACCTTCAAAATAGGCAAGAACTAGATGCCGTGAAGGAAGTTATGGATAATGCTTATGTCGATGAAGATGACGACGATATAGATCTTAGCGATCTTCTTGGTGATCTTGACATATCATTAAACTAATGGAAGGACTTATTAGAAAAATTGTCGTTGGGAAAGAACCCAAGGACGGAATGGCATACTACATTGGTATGCGAGCTGGAAAAGGTGAAGTTTCGGCTATTTTAGAAGATGACAGATATCTTCATAAATTTGGCAAAAAAAGATACTTGGTATACATTGAAAACGAAGAAGGAACTCTTCTTTGGAAAAGCATCGATGAGATGCCGTGTATGCTCGAATTTGATTTAAACTTTTAATGAATGAGAACATTTGACTTGTTTGTCGTAAAAATCGACAAGCTTATTAATGACACAATTACCACAGAAAGCGGATTAGAACTATACATAGACAACAAATACAATGAGTTTCAAAACAGAACAACCGAAGCGCCCGTCGTGGCGGTCCCGTTTAAGTACAACACTGGTGTGGAAGTCGGTGACATACTTTATTTCCATCATCTTGTTGTTATTAACGGCGGCAAGCCTCTTACTGGCGAGGATAACCACTATCTTGTACGCTACGATCCTGATCATACCATTAATAACCAGGCTATTGCTTACAAGTCTGCAAAGACTGGTGTCATACATCCGATGGCGGGCTGGGCACTTCTCGAAGGAGTGGAAGAACCAGAAGAAAAACAGTCCAGTATTATCGATGTTGTTAAACTTAAAGATAGCCCTGTCACGAAAGGCATGGTCTCTTTTACGCCGCCTTGGGTGGAAGTTCTTGGGCTAAAGGTCGGAGACGTAGTAGGCTTTAAGAAAAACATGGATTACCGCATCAAAATTGACGGTAAGGAATACTATCGTGTTCGTGCAGAAGACCTCTGGTATGTCGAAAAGTAAGTTTACCACTATTAGTGCTGCTGAAAGGCTTATGCAAAGCATGGAGGTTGCCATTAACAACATGATCGAAGAGGTAAAGAAACCTGTCGATCCCGAAGCTGGTGGGTCCGCTCGAAAGGCGGAGCTACAGTCTATCAAGCAGACGGCTATCGACTGCAAAGAGCTTTTGATTGAGCGCCAGCGACTAGAACAAATGGTTAAAGACCTTAGAAATAATGGAGAAATCGAACAAGAAAAAGACTACTCAGGTGGATTCGCAGAAAGATTCTCAAAATAACGCCAGTGGACTCATTTATTGGGATGACTATAACTTTGATAATCAGACAGATACAGCTGGTTATTTAAAGCATAACTTCAAGCTAAATTACAACAGGCGTTAACCTATGCACCCGTAGCTCAGTTGGATAGAGCATCTGCCTTCTAAGCAGACGGTCACAGGTTCGAATCCTGTCGGGTGTACGAATTAAATTAAACAACATGCCAGACCTACATTGCCCAGAATGCGGTAAGGAACGCTTTGAGCGATCGCTTACTATGAAAGTAAAAGACGGGGAGACTTATTATGTCGAAGGGAGCTGCGAATGCGGTGCCCAGATGGAACTCACTAACCCAAAAACTGGTGTTGCAGCTTTGGGAAAAATGGGTAAATTTGGAAGAAGTTATTAATGTCCAATTTAATCGACATAGAAGGATATGAAACTAAGGGGATTAAGATCGACCCTAACGGTACAGAAGGAGAAGTTCTCGAACTCCATGGGATACTCGTGGTACTCCCAAAGAAACCACCCCGATCGCAAATTCTCTTCCATGACTTACCAAAGGCAATGCAGCTGTGGCAGAGGCTACCTATGCCAGAGGAATTGCAGCGGATACGCAGTATGGATGAGTGGCTCGAAAAACCTACCGAGTTTCGAAAAAAGTTTCGTTCTTACATCGAACAAGAGTTTCAGCGTAGGCGTGACGGTGTTTGGTTTTACAATAATGGGATCCCTACGTATATTACAGGGCGACACTATATGTTTCTTCAATGGTCTAAAATTGATATCGGATATCCATCATACCTCGCTTTCCAAAAGGAAATCTTTCTCCACATGGCTGCTTGCGAAGCTGATCCCCGTTGTTTCGGTCAGCTATATACTAAGTGTCGTCGTTCTGGCTACACTAATATATGCTCTGCTGTCCTTGTGGACGAGGCTAGTCAAGTTAAAGAGAAGCTTCTGGGCATTCAGTCGAAGACTGGTAAGGATTCCCAGGAGAACATTTTCATGAAGAAAGTAGTTGCGATATTTCGCAGCTACCCGTTCTTCTTCAAACCAATTCAGGATGGTACTACGAATCCCCGCATGGAGCTCGCTTTCAGAGAGCCTTCGAAGAGAATTACTAAAAATAACAAAACCTCAAACAGAGGAGACGCGCTAAACACCGTTATAAACTGGAAGAATACTACGAATAACGCATATGATGGTGAGAAGCTACATATGTTGTATCTGGATGAGGCTGGGAAGTGGGAAAAACCAGCAGATATCCGTGAAGCATGGAGGATCGAAAGGACCTGTCTTATTGTAGGTAAAAAAATAATAGGGAAAGCTCTGGTTGGCAGCACCGTCAACCCAATGGATAAAGGAGGTGAAGAATACAGAGGTTTATGGAAGGATTCTGACCCTGATGAGCGTAACAATAACGGAAGAACCAGGTCTGGATTATACCGCATATTTATACCCGCTTATGATGCTTTAGAAGGTTTCTTTGATAAATATGGAAATGCTGTTGTTGACGACCCACCCGAAAACGTACACATACATGGTATCGACGATAGTATCATCGATCAGGGCAGTCGGAAGTATTTAAAAAACGAGCGTCACTCATTTAAAGATGATCCTTCAGAGCTAAATGAAATCATTAGGCAGTTCCCGTTTACTGAAGACGAGGCGTTTAGAGACAGCATCGAAGGAAGTCTGTTTAACATTGGTAAGATATACCAACAAATAGAGCACAACGACAGCTTATACCCAAATCCAGTAATTCAAGGTAACTTTATATGGAGAAAGAAAGATGAAGAGGTAGTTTTTTCCCCTGATCCTAATGGTAGGTTTCGCGTAGCCTGGCTTCCTCCTGATCACCTAAGAAACAAAAGAGCTGAAGACCGAGGAAAGCGAATAGCTCCAAACGGTCATATTGGCGTCGGCGGCGTTGACTCATACGACCTAGACGCTACTGTTGACAGCAGAGGATCTAAAGGTGCGCTTCATATGTATAATAAGTTTAATATGGACGTTCCTCCAAATACATTTGTCGTGGAATATGCTTCTCGTCCAGACCTCGCTAGCATCTTCTATGAAGACGTGTTGATGTGCGCGTTTTTCTACGGGTACCCAATACTTATAGAAAACAACAAATACGGTATTGCAAGATACTTTGAATCAAGAGGTTACGATGGTTATTTGATGGATCGCCCTTCTCATCTAAAAAGCAGTAGCTACGGATCCAATGTCAGAACAAAAGGCATTCCATCTAACTCTCAAGACGTCATCCAAGCACACGCTCATGCTATTGAAGCGTATATTCACGATCATGTAGGTGTAAACCTAGAAGACGGCTCGATGGGCAAGATGCTATTTAATAGAACGCTAGAGGATTGGATTGGATATAAAATCGACAAGCGAACTAAGTTTGACTTGACGATTAGCTCTGGACTGGCGCTGCTTGCAGCTCAAAAAGAAAAGAAAGAAAAGAAGAGAGCTGACTTTTCTGACAAGAAGTTTTTTAGGACTCACAAGCCAAAAGCCTGGCACTTGTAGTTTTACTATATTTGCAATGAGTTAAAATGACTCTACTTATTGCAGATGTATAGTAACAATAAAAAATCTTCTAACTTTCCCGACCCTTTAGCTTCTTCCGAGGAAAAGCAAGGAAAGGAATATGGGCTAAAGTACGCTAAGTCCATATACCAGCAGTGGGGAAAGATGGATCAGCAAAATTCTATTTACGGTAATAGAAAAAAGACATTCGAAAAAAACCGTAGATACGCAAATGGCACACAAGACACAACAATCTATAGGTCGCTTCTTACTTCTTTGGATCCTAATAACGGGGATGGAAGTATGCTTAATCTGGATTTCACACCAGTTCCTATCCTTCCTAAATTCGTTAGGATCGTAGTAAATAAGATCCTTTCTTTAAATCCATATCCAAATCTAGAGGCGGTTGACCCGCTTTCTTCTTCAGAAAAAGATACTGATCGAAGAAAGATAGAGATGTTGATTGCAGCTAAAAACCAGCTGAAAAAGATAGAGGATAAGACTGGCGTAATCATTGGAATGGACTCAAACACTATTCCTGACACGCTGGAGGAAGTTGAGATATTTATCGGGAACAATATCAAGTCTTCTTCTGAGATTGCAGCTCAGATCGCTACCAACCTTACGCTTGAGTGGAATGACTTTAACGAAGGTGTTTTGCGAAGATGTGTAAATGACTTGGCTGTTTTGGGTCTTTCAGTTGTAAAACGAGACAACGATCCGCAATACGGCATTAAAACGAGCTATGTAGATCCAATTCATTTTATCCACAGTTTCACTGAGGATCCAAACTTTAGCGACCTGGTTTATGCTGGGCATGTAAGGTATATTCCTATTCAGGAGCTTAAACGTATGGCTGGCGATCAGTTTACAGAGGAAGAATACAAGCAGATTGCTCAGAAGGCCCAAAAGAAATATGGGTATGACGCATCTAAGCTCACTCAGTCTTCTTACGACAGAGTAAACAACATTAACAATTTTGGGTACGACGAGTATATGATTGAGGTGTTGGACTTTGAGTTTATATCTGTTGATTGTGAATACTTTGAGTCTAAAGAGAGTAGATACGGCAATGTAGGGTTTTACTCTAAGGGAGAGAACTACAAGGCGCCTAAAAACTCTGTGTTTAATAGAGAGGTTTCAAAGTTAGAAAACGCTTCTGTATACGGAGGATGTTATATTCTAGGTACTGACTTCTTGTTTGATTATGGGAAGAAGAACAACATTCCGAAAAACATCCACGACATTTCAAAAACGAATCTTTCGTACTCTGTCTGTGCTACCAATCTACTCGACATGATGCCAAAGTCTATGGTAGACAGCTGTATTGGGTTTGCAGACCAGCTTCAGTTGACTCACCTTAAGATCCAGCAAGCTGTAGCCAAGGCTAAACCAGACGGCATTATTATCGATATCGAAGGATTAGAGAATGTCCAGCTCGGTAAAGGAGGGGAGCTTCAGCCTTTGGACTTGCATGATATTTACGAGCAGACAGGTGTTTTCTACTATAGAAGTAAAAACCCAGATGGAGGATTTCAGAATCCGCCTATCAGAGAAATCGGCAATAGCATTAGAAACATCAATGAGCTGATTGGTTTGTATAATCATTACCTTAAAATGATTCGTGACGCAACAGGAATCAACGAGGTTATGGACGCTACCTCCCCAAAAGGAGATGCATTAGTTGGTGTAAGACAACAAGCTTTGGCTGCTGCGAACAACGCTATTTACGATATCACAAACTCCTCTATGGTTCTTTACAAGAAGGTTTGTAGCGACATCGTAAAATGCATTCAGGTTATTCACCCAGACTCTGTTCTTTATAAGATCTATGAAAATGCTATCGGAAAAGAGAACATGAGTGTGTTAAGTTCTTTCCGCAACTTAGCTATGTATAACTTCGGTGTACGTGTGGTAAAAGAAATGGAGGAAGCTGAACGGCAGTACTTGGAACAGAATATTCAAATTGCTCTGGGTCAGAAAGAGATCGATTTAGAAGATGCCATTGCTATTCGTCAGTTAAAAGACGTAAACCAAGCAGAAAGACTTCTCATCGTAAGAAGAAAAAAGAGAATAGCTCAGCAGCAGCAGATGGCTCAACAGAACTCACAGCAACAAGCTCAGGTTCAGCAGCAATCAGCTCAGGCCGCTTCTGAGGCAAGACAGCAAGAACTTCAACTGCAAGCTCAACTTAAAGCTCAAGAAATGCAGTTAAAAGCTCAGTTAGAAGCTCAGCTAGAAGAAGTTAGACACGGTTTTAGAAAAGAGATTGAGATGATTAAGGCTCAAGCTGTTTCGAATAAAGTTGAGTCAGAAACTTCTTTTAAGCAAGCCATCGAGACAATGAAGGACGACCGAAAAGACGAAAGAGTTAAGAAGCAAGCAGTAGAACAAAGTAAACTCATCTCTCAAAGACAAGGGCAGAGAGGAGAGTTAGAAGGAGAAGAAGCAGGCCCTGGAGACATAACATCAGAAATATTAGGCTAAGATGGCAAATCAAATCAACTTAGATAGGTCACAAAGAGTAGACATTACTTGCAAGCGAGGAGATACGTTTAACCTTAACCTCGAACTCAAGGATGATGCAGGAATAGCTTTAGTTTTGGGTAACACTCAGGACTCTAATCTTTCTGATTATTATTTCTACAAGATGGAGGTTAGGGAGGTTGACACTCATGATGGGACAGGTGGGCCAGGAACCACTGAGGGATATGTTTTGCAAATGGATGGCACCGTCTCAACCACAGACGATGGCCTCGTTACTTTTACTAAATCTCACGATCAAATGACTGGGGTTAACGTTCCTTCTGGGATTTATGTCTATGATATTCAGCAAAAAATCGCCCCCAATTCAGGTGGTACAAGCCCTTCTTCTGTAGAGACTTTGCTTTACGGTATTTTCAAAATTGTAGAAGACGTAACGGTTGCTGTATAATGGCTAGGGCTAGAATCAACGTAACCATCTCTAAAGGCCCTAAAGGAGACAAAGGGGATACTGGCGCTACAGGTGCCCAAGGATTAAAAGGGGATAAAGGAGATAAGGGTCAGAAAGGTGACACAGGTGATGCAGCCACCATCAGTGTAAGCTCGTCAACACAAACAAAATCTCCAGGAACTAACGCTACCGTTATAAACACAGGTACATCTTCGGCTGCTGTATTCGAGTTTGCTATCCCGCAAGGAGCAACAGGGGCGACGGGGGCGACGGGCCCACAAGGAGCAACAGGGGCCACAGGTCCGCAGGGTCCTCAAGGCATTCAGGGTGAGACAGGCGCTACAGGTCCACAAGGACCGCAAGGCATTCAAGGCCCAGCAGGGGATATCTCCACTTCCAGCATAGATGATCTCACCGACGTAGACACCACCACGGTAGCACCTGTTGACGGTCAGGCTTTGGTCTGGAACAATGCGAATAGTGAATGGGAGCCAGGTGATGTAGGGATTGATGGCATCTCATCTTCCTACACGGACACTGAAGACCCAAAGAACTGGTTAGCTAGGAGCGAGCAGATTATCGGGGTGGGTTCATTTAACACCTCTGGCGTTGAAATCGCTTTTGGTGAGGGCCACCCAAGAGACTTATTTTTTAAGCCTGATGGAACAAGGTTGTTCGTTGTTGGTAACGGTCTGGACGATATAGCGTCTGTAGACCTACCTACCGCTTGGGACTTAAGTTCTTTAGAGTCAACGGCTACAGTAACCAGCGTTAACCTTGCTGGATCTGCTAACGTAGGCGGTAGAGGATTTGAGGGAGAGCTTTACAATATGTACGTTGCGAATGACCCTAACGATACATCTACTTACGGTAAGAAGTTTTTTGTTGTTGGACAAAACCAAGATGAGGTTCAGGAATACACATGCACCACGGCCTGGGATTTATCTACCATGTCTGCTGACGCCACAGCCGTCTTTGACTTGAGAACAGACCACGGCAATAACGTTTACTCTATTACGTTCAATGACGACGGTACGATCATGTACATAGGTAGTGCTGGTAACCCTAACACCTTCTCTCACTACGACCTATCTACCGCGTGGGACCTTTCTACCGCCACATACAACTCCTCTAAGTCTGTTACGCTTTCTGTAGTGTCTACTTCATATGGTAACACTGAGGGTTACGTAATTGGCTTGGCCTTTAACGAAAACGGCACCAAGGCTTATGTGTCTGGAAGGACGCGACACAATCTTCACGCTCTGACGCTTTCTACCGCATGGGACCTATCTACATATACGGACGATCAGCTACCCCTTAACTTAGGGGGGGGATACATAGAGGAGGCTTTCAGCACCAACTATAATGGTTGGAGTGATCAAAATTTTTCATGGCCTTCTGGTCTTTTCTCTACGCCTGATTATTTCTATATACTATTTAACACTAACGACCAGATAATTCGTCTGGAGAAAAAGTACTATGAGCTTACACTTGAGAGCAGGGTAGATAACAAGGCTGTTTTTCAATCAGGGCTTAGGTCTTATGGTGCTGTAGATGTTTTAGGGACGCTTCAATCTACTGGTTTCAGGACGGGCGGTAATGCTTATTTCGGCGGAGCTATGAACTGGAGTGGGTTTAATTCTGGTCCAATCGTAGGAGCTACAAGTAGCTACTTTACACTTAGGTGCGGAAACAATGTAAAGGCAATAGGTTTTACCACAGACGGCGGAAACACTCAACCAACGGGGTATGACGCCACAGCTTTACAGAACACGACTGCGGGCACCTGGCTTCACAGGCCAGCAAACTCATCAGGCGGTTCCTACAACATACAGCTTCCAGCTAGCTCTGGAACAATAATGTTGGACACAGACACTCACTACATAGGAAGATTTGATTCTGAAGCTGAGTCAAAAATGACTGGGGCCACGGAGCGGGTTGAGATGTATTACACCGCCCGAGCCGACGGACAAGGAGAGGTCTCATTTGATTGGGGCAACACTGCGGCTTCTGGGCAAACTATTTCGAGAAATATCTATTATTCCGATAAAGCTTTCGCAGACGTAGATACAGCTTCTGATTGGACCCAGTTGACTTCGTTTAACGGGTCTGGAGTCACTAAATCTGCTGCATATACAGAGGCTAAAAATCAACTAAACAATAGGACCGTAGGGACCTTGCCTTTAACTATTAAAGTGACGCACACGGGCGGGTCAACAACAGATTACCTATACTATCAGCTTGGAGTGGACGGGGGTCAAGACTCCATGGTTGGGGCGTACAGCGTAAACAGAAGGTTGAATCCAAATTACACAGGAAGCGCCATAAAGGTAAGAAACAGTAGCGGTGTTGAGCTAGACATTGGTTTTTCTGGAGACGATATTGATGAGTCTGCTTTGCAAACTCACATAGGTAGTGGCGATGCTACGGTAAGCGTCATTTACGACCAGAGCGGAAACGGAAACGATGCTGTTCAGCCTACTGCTGCTAATCAGCCAGAAATTGCTTCGGCTGGAGTAATACACAAGCAAAACAATAAAATCGTTGTTCACTTTTTAAATCCAGATAGTGACGATACTCTTGAGTACTGGTTGGATTTTACAAACCCTGACGTGCACTTAACCACCTACACCTTTGTCGGGCGCTTTAAACACAGTAACGGAACATCGAATCAACCTTACGGCACGTTTACCTTCCCTACATACTCCACACTCAGGCTTGAAAACAACGGAATTTATTACAGAGACGATAACTCTGGGTTTAACGCAGGGGTAAACCTTAATGGTCAGGTAGACGACGTAGCTTTTTCAAACGCCACAGCAAACAACATGGGGTCTCCTAGATGGGAGTCAGCTAATTTGTTTCATGTCTTAACTGTTTCTAGAAACAACGAATCACAGACTAGTGGTAGCTACGGAATAGACGGGCTTGGAAACGAAAGAAGGACTGGCTTGACTTACTTCGCGGAATGTGTCTTTTACGATAGCCCTTTGAGTTCTCAGATATACTCTGATATTAACGATAATGTTAACGCATACTACAGCATCTACTGATGGCGGACATCAACGACAATACGATAAACATCACGATATCAGCACCATCGGCTGATTCGAATACTATTTCCGTAGTAAACCCTGCTCTGAAGAATAACGTCGTTGTAAATGACGCTAGGATTACACCGAGTGAGAGAGCGAAGCTGGCTGGAATTGAATCTGGTGCTACTGCGGATCAGTCAATACAAACTGGTGATGGATTAAGCGGTGGCGCTTCTTCTGGAGATGTTACGCTCACCGTTGATAATACTGTCGTTAGGACTACTGGCAATCAGTCCATTGCTGGCACGAAAACATTCACTGGATCTTTATCCATAAACGGAGCTTATAATTTCCCAACCTCTATAGGCTCTACAACACAGGTGCTTAAGGTTAACGCAGCTCAAGACGGGTTAGAGTTTGGGGACGCATCTGTGGTAGCTGGTATAAACGACCTAAATGACGTAAACATTGATTTCGATCCAAATAACTTAAATGTTCAGGCATTAGGAGCCGTAGGAAATGTTAGTTGGCCTTTGTTTAGGGTTTTGGTTTGGGACCCAGTTGATAACAAAATTAAACTCAGAGAGGACGCCCCTGAGTATTACGTTGTTAGCGGGGCTGGGGGCTCCCCTGGCCCTGGTCAGCAATTTGTTGACCAAACCATATCTTCCCTTAATGGCGGCCCTTCTTTGGGTTTGTATACCGCAAACGGTGTTCTTTCTATTAATCAAAGCGGTCAAATACCTAACACACTTAACTTTTACGTTAACGGAGACGCTAGATTTAATGGTGCTATTCAAGTAGGGGGCACGTCTGGCGTTACTTACGCCTTCCCAACTACCGACGGTACAGCCAATCAGCTGCTTGCTACTAACGGCTCAGGTGCTGTCACCTTTGTTACTCCAAGCACAAGCAACGTAACGGAAGGCACCAACCTTTACTACACAGATGCTCGCGTAGCCGCTAACTCAGCTGTTGCGGCTAACACGGCTAAGACTTCCTTCCCAGGATTCGGCACCACAGCAGGGACAGCATTAGAGGGGAACACAGCGCTGTTTGACGGTCAGTACAGCTCACTAACTGGAGTTCCTTCAACGTTCGCCCCTTCTGCTCATACTCACACTGCTAGCGAAATAACAGACTTTGACACAGAGGTTTCTAATAATACTTCTGTAGCGGCAAACACAGCTAAGGTCGGTTACACAGATGCCGCTGTAGATTCCCGTATCGCTGCTGCAAGCATCGACGATCTTTCAGACGTAGACACAAGTACAGTAGCCCCTACGGATGGACAGGCGCTTGTTTGGGATAACGCTAATAGCAAGTGGGAGCCTGGAAGTGCTGGAAGCGCTTCCCCATGGACAACCTCTGGTAGCGACATCTACTACACTACTGGGAATGTAGGTATCGGTACGGCTACACCTGCTGAGGCATTGGATGTTGTTGGAAAAGCTAACATTACGGACGCTAGTAATAACGTATTAATATCTACTGGGAATAGCACAATTACTG
>Ga0208547_1001206_pt1 | contig 14496 bp, 15 predicted proteins | sample DEB08_DNA_5_FD_185501 | JGI IMG/M metagenome (GOLD analysis project Ga0208547, IMG submission 185501) | Aqueous microbial communities from the Delaware River and Bay under freshwater to marine salinity gradient to study organic matter... | ecosystem: Environmental > Aquatic > Marine > Coastal ...
TCACAATATTTAAAGAACCTACAATTGAATTCCTACCATACAAAGTTCCTTGAGGACCTCTTGATAATTCAGCTCTTTCTAAGTCAAACATTAAAGCTGCAGCAGCTTGCGGTCTTGCTACATATAACCCATCAACATGAATACCAACAGCCGGGTCACCAACTTCAGTAACGTTATTTGAACGAACGCCTCGAAGGGTAATAATGGGAGCTGAAGTATCCGTCATATTCTGGATTGACAAACCAGGCAATGAGTAACTTAAGTCTTTAATATTGCTAATGCCTAGCTTTGTAAGCTCTTCTTGAGTTACAGCAGAAATAGCAATAGGTGTTTCCATGATGTTAGTTTCACGCCTTGTAGCTGTAACTATGACATCTTCTATGCCTAGTGATTCTGAATATGAACTAGAAGTTTCATATTGCGCAACTTCAACAGATCTTTCTTCAACTTGAGCGGATTGATTTGATGAGTTTTGCTCTGCAGAATCAACGTCGACAGGAGCTACAGGGTTATCAGCCATTACCATAAACGGCAAGACTAATAGTGATAGTTTAATAAATTTCATTATTTTCCCCAAAATTAGATATATCTACCTAAGATTATCGATAAATTGACAAGGTTGTCAAGCTTTGAAAAAATTTCAAATTTCCATTAAAAAAAGCATAATAAATTAATGCTTACCAACTGGTTTGAGCCTGGTATATAAAAAAAAGAGGGGCTGTTGCGCCCCTCTATATAGTGTTTAATGGACCCCTTACCTTTCAACCCTGGTCATCAAATGATCAGAATGATCTAAAACATCAAGTTTAGTATCAGCCAGTTCATCTTCATGAATTACAGATAAAGCTGCGACTTTATTACCAAAGTCTGCATAGCTCTCATAGCCACAATAGAAGTTCCATGTTAGTTCTGGACCCCAGAAATGTTCAGTCATGTTACAACCGCCAAACGCTCTATCATAAGCATCAAATAATTTTTTGGCATTGGCTCTTCGCTCGTTATCCGTTAAGTAGGGTCCAAACGAATATTTAGCTTCTAATACATATGGGGTTTGCTTGGTTAAATTTCTTACCACCACTGCAGCAAGCTTGTCTGTATGGTCTCCGTAAAGTTGCCTAGGGCCATCACCAGCTATTGGATTATCAGAATCATTAATTTCAGCAAATTGTTCCCAGCTATCAAAATAGCAGTATGTCAAAAATGATCTGTCTCCACCAAACTGATGCCTAAGCATTCCGCATCTGTTGTATCCATTTGTCTCAAGAGTATCAAGATTTTTTAAAAGAGATTTTTTTAATCTTTCTGGATTGCCACCGGCAGGTTGCGTATAAGTTGAAATATAGACAAAGTTATTTTCATGCATGGATGCATCTGCTTCACCCTCTTCGTGATGACCGGCATACAAGCTTAAGCTTAGTCCGATTGCTAGAATTGAAAATAGATTTTTCATTAAACTCTCCTTTAAAATGAATGTGTGCTTATGTTCAATATTCGCACATTCTAAAAATAAATAAAACTCTTATTTCTTAAATAACAAGGTCATTCTGTCAGACTCTCCTATTGCAGCATATTTTGCTCTATCTTGATCCTTCAAACGAAAGGAGGGAGGAAGAGTCCAAACCCCTTTAGGATGATCTGCGGTATCCTTTGGATTGGCATTAATCTCAGATGAAGCAACAAGCTTAAATCCAACCTCTTCTGCTGTCTGAATAGCAAGCAATTGCGTAACGTATCCACTCTTTTTCATGAATTCTAAGTCTGACCCCTCGGGCGCTCTATGCTCCACAACTCCGAAATGCCCACCATCCTTAAGAGAATTATAGGCTTCTTGCATAATGGCCTTCATAGCATCTTGACCCAACCAATTATGAAGATTTCTAAATGTAACTACTAAATCTTGTGTTCCAGGCTGGGTAAATGGCTTGGATGGAGGAACATCAGCAGTAATTACCTGTACGCCCTTAAAAAGAGGATTGGACTTAACCTTCTCGTCATATGAGTTTCTTGAACGCTTATAATAGCCTCCTGCCTCAGGATTATGATGAGTAACAGACAGCTTGCCCAAAGGTTCAAGATATGGAGCTAATATCTCAGTGTACCAACCACCCCCAGCAGATAATTCTAAAACATGCATCGTAGGTTTAATTTGAAAGAATGATAATGTCTCGTAAGGGTTTCGGTAATTATCTCTTGCAGAATAGTTAACATTTCTCTCTGGATTATTTACAGCATCAAGCAAAGCATCTTTGTGATGAGCGGCTTCTATGTTTCCAGAAAAGCTCACAGCAATGGTGAGTAGTCCCAAGAATTGAAATATTTTTTTCATGTCCATCTCCAATTAAAAGTAATCATGTTAGTCTAGCATTAAGACTAACAAGAGGGCATTAAATGGAATGGTTTAAAAAATTAGATGGTTTATTTTTTGTTATTGGAAGATCGCTATTGGGCTTGTATTTCATTGCACCAGGATTGAGTAAAATTTTTGACTTTGCCTCAACACTTGCATTGATGCGAATGAAAGGTGTTCCTTTTAGTTTGGTGCTTTTACCCTTAACAATTGCTATTCAACTGCTTGGCGGTATTTTTTTAATTCTCGGAAGAAATCTAAGGCTGACTGCATTCATGCTGTTTGGTTTAACTATACTGATCAATGTCTTTATACATAATTTTTGGGCGCTCAATGGAGATCCGTCGCAAGCACATGAAATACAAAATTTTGTAAAAAACTTGGCTATTGCTGCAGGCTTATTGGTGCTAGCAACTAAAGATAAAAGCTAATAGTCTGAAGAACTCCAATCAACCCCAACCATCCAAGATAGGCTAATCGGGCTATTTTGGTATTTTGATGATTCCACACTCCAAGAGCGCCGAATGCTCCGCATGCTCCAAGAGATGGAATCCAGAACCCAGCCAAGCCTAAAAATCCTAAGAGGCCCAATAATCTTATTGGGCCGCCGGATTGACTTGGATGAACTTTATTAAGAAGACCTGTTAAACCGATAAGACCAAATAATCCAACCAGTCCCAGGTAACTCATAGATTAGTCTCTAGGACGAGACTCGTTAACAACTAATTTTCTGCCGTCAACTTCAGCATCGTTTAATGCTTGAATGGCATTCTCTCCACCTTCAGACATTTCAACAAAACCAAATCCACGTGAGCGATTAGTTTGACGATCAGTGACGACCTTGGCTGAGGTAACTGTGCCGTGCTCAGCAAAAACTTGCTCAAGACCTGAATCATCGATACTCCAAGGGAGATTTCCAACATAAATATTCATAAAATTCCTTTTAATCTAAAAATAAAAAACGAAGTGTACAGCATTTTTCTAAATAAAACTTAATATATTAGACATTTAAAAACTCAGTCACATCCTCACCAAACTCTGACCACCAGTCCATTCCCATCAAATGAATGCGTTCTAAGTTTATATCTGAAGTATCATCCATTCTTCGATTAACCAAGCCTGTTGATGAATTAACTCTTAAATAACTGTTACCCATGAGATCTCTTGCTATCTCATCAAACATACTAGATTCGAGCATGATGCCTAAAATATCATGACGCAGCCAATTTAAAGCTCCCCACTTGGATGAGTTTGCTCCATTAATTTTTCTTCTATTAATACCAGTGCCAATACTTAAAACTTTTATATCAGAACCAGGAAATAATTTCTTAGCCTCTGAATATCCAAGCAAAGATGGGTTATTGGCCACAATGCCTCCATCAATTAACCAGGAACCATCATCAATTTCTTGAGTAGAATAATAAATTGGTGCGGCACTAGTTGCGCTGGCGGCACTCACAATTTTTATTCCCGGAGATTTATAAGAGCTTAATAGACGAGGTTTTCTCTTTTCAACGTCGTATGCTAAAACCGCTACAGGCTTTTTAGCTTCTCCAAGTGATTGGTCTTTGAAATATTCTAGCAATAGTTCTCGTTTACCTCTGCCGTCATATTTGGGTTTGGTTTGTAAAAAAGAAGCATTATCCCAAAATGATTTGGTCATGGTTTTTGATAAGTTTTCTTTTGACCAAAAATTTTCTAATTCAAAACAGCTGGCCTCCAAGGCTGCTATGTGCAAAGCATTAATTCCTCCCGCGCTAGTTCCAATAAAGAAATCAAAAATATCAAAAATTTTCTTTCCTGAAGCAATTTCTAGCTGCTTCAGAAAAACAATTGCTGCAATAGCTCTGACCCCGCCTCCATCAAAAGATAAAATAAATTTTGTTTTTTTGGATGGGGTAAGATTTTTAAAAAACCGACGAATGTCCAACAATCAATTGTCCTGTTGATACATTCTATTTAAAGTTTGGCTTAATCGAATGGCTCCCAATGCGATCCTCTCTTGTACAACCTTAAAATGAGTTTCCATGTATTCGTTTGTCACTATCTTTAACTTGTTGTTGCGATAACCCACAGATTGTTGCATCGCAATATCTCTACTTTCTTGAGCCCAAGATTCTATGTCCTCTGAATGAGAAATATTTAAAAATTCTTGAATTTCTTGAGTCACACTAAGAGAAAGATATTCGTTGCCAAATAAAGATTCCATGTGCTCGATGATTTGACCATCCCAGAGCTTGTGCATGTTTGACTTAGTTCCATCCTTCAGTTCCAGATAATGCCTGTTACCACCTAAATCTTCAGCGTAACCAACATGCATGGGCTGATGAATATCTCCAACAAAATGACCGATAAACCAAAGAGCTTCTTGCCTTTCACGAAATGCCAGAGATCTATCATTTAAAATGTTTACTTGCTCATAAAAAGCAGCAATAAGGCATCCATTTTCTGGGCAAGAAGTATTGTATGTGTTTTGTTCTGAATCAGGCAGATTGATGTAATGCCACGATCTTGTATCTTTCCTTTCTTTATTTTTTACCCAATCAGCCCAAAGACAAGCAGTGCCAAATGAACCGTGTTCTTGAATCATGGGATCTAATGCTTTTTTGGCATCCGTTGTTAATAATTTATAGGCTTCATCGCATACTAATTTATGACCGGTATCCCACCAGGCATTAGCATCTAAGCAAAAGATAAATAGTAATGCAAAAAAAAGTTTTTTCATCATGATTATAAGGATTCAGCTACACTCTGAGCAATTGCACGAAACATGGCAACATGCGCCTCTTTGGAGTACTCTCGTTCTTGATTAAATTTATAGTTTGATGAGGTTTTAGCAATGACAACATTGGTGATCGGATCAATGTAAATGTACTGATTATAAATCCCTGCAGCGAGATAATCGGTAGATGGAAAGCCGGGAATCCACCATTGATAACCATAACCCCAAGTGTTTGAAGATAAATCATTCTCGCCCGGCTGAAGATGAGGCCCGTCTGGTTTATGGGATGCATGAACCCAATCCTCTGGAACAATTTGCTCATTGTTCCATTGACCGTTATTTAGGTAGAGTTGACCAAATTTAGCATAGTCTCGCAAAGTGGCATTCAGTCCACCAAGAGCCCAAGCAACCCCAGTATCATCTACCATGTAATAAGCATCATGTTCCATGCCAATTTTTGTCCAAATTTTGTCTTCAAGGTTTTTTGCTACAGGCTGGCCTGTGACTTCCTCAAGTAACATTGCTAGCATCTGAGTATCAATACTCACGTAATGATTGAATGTTCCAGGCTGCTTACCATTTTTTAAAGCCTTGGCAAAATCTCTCATAGAGGTGCCTTGAGCTAATGCTCGAGCAAATTTATTAATATCAGAATTATAGTCACCATAATCTTCATTAAAGATAATGCCAGATGACATTTGTAAAATATCTTTGATAGGCACATTTGCATAACCTGTGCCATTAAAATCCTTTAAGTACTTTGTGATGGGATCATTAAGGTCCTCGATTAATCCATCATGATAGGCAATACCAATTAAGGCTGAAAGAAATGACTTGGCAACAGACCAAGAAATATGTGGTTGGTCTTTAGAATTGCCTTGCCAGTAGTTTTCATAAATCAAAGCACCTTCATGCAAAACAATCAATCCATCCGATTTAAAGTAATCTAATGCATCAAGAAAGTGATGCTGCTCTCCATTCATTTCATAGAATTCGGGAAGTTCGAAGGTGCCAGTTTCAAATATATGTGGTGCACCAGAAGATTTGATGGGGGTAGAAGGAAAAACCTTATTCATGTGCATAAAGTTATTCACAATCTTGTCTTCATCGAATAAATGAACAACGTTATAAACTCTTATTGCTTTTGGAATATAAATTACTGCAGCAACAATAAGAGCGAAAACAATTCCGATTAAAATTTTATTTAACATAATCAATTATTTATTGAAACATTGCTTGGTCAAAGGCCTCAAGATATTCATTTGAAATCTCTTCTAACTGGCGCTTATAACCTTTATGGGTAAATATATAAAAATCTTTATTCTCAATTCCAACAAAAATAGCTTGAGCAGCTTCTAGTGGTGAAATTGGATAGGTGTTTTGAGCATCCTCAGCAGCAACTTCAAGCAGAGCTTTAGGGTCAGGATTTGAATCTTCCAAGGTCTCAGCAACCTCTTGATTTGGGGAGCTATCAAATGTGCTATTAACGATATTTGTAGTTACCTCTCCGGGACAGACAATGCTTACATCAACATTTGAATCAGTTAATTCAGCTCTTAAAGATGTCATCAATCCCCTAATTCCAAATTTAGAAGCTGAATACAATCCTAACATTGGATAGGCAATGAAGCCTGAGGTAGAGCATGTTGCAATAATGTGCCCTTCTTCTTTGTTAGATTGCATTTTTGGCAAGAAAGCATGGACGCCATTAAAGCATCCCCCTAAATTAATATTGATAAGCCAGTCGTACATGTCACGATTGACTTGGCTTAAAGGTGCAGGTCCCAACACTCCAGCATTGTTAAAAAGAAGGTGGCAATGCTGGAAAGTTTCAAAAGTTTGGCTTGCAAGATTTTCCACTTCATTTAAATTGCTCACATCGGTCACTCTGGCTATTGCCTCAACGCCTTTACTTTTAACCAGCTCAAGGGTCTCATTCAAACCAACTTCATCTACATCCGCTAGTACGAGTCGCATTTTATTATCTGCTGCAACCTCAGCTATGCCTCGACCAATGCCACTTCCTGCTCCAGTTATAACGGCTACTTTATTTTCAAAATCTTTCATGCATTACCCTGTTTAAGTGAACTCCTTAGATTATCTTAACTTAAATATAATCAAAAATATTTAACCAAAAAATATGCAGAAGGGATAACAGCAGCCCAAATGATGAGAGCTAATATCAAAGGTTTGCCGCTTAATGATTTAAGTTCATTGGTATCAAATTGACTGCCAATACAAAATAGACCAACCAGAAGAAAGCCTTTGCTAATAACTTGAAGAATATTAATCACCTGCTCATTAAAATTAAAAACAGTATTGGCAATAATAGCTAAAATAAAAAAGATGATAAATCGAGGAAATTTAGTGACTTTAGTTTGTTTATTGAAAATCCAATTTGCGGTTATTATTAATGGGATTAACCAAACTGTTCTACCTAATTTTAATGTGGCCGCAACTTGAGCAGACTCGTTGCTGAAAATCGAAGCCGAACCAATCACTGAGCTTGTATCATGAATTGCTAAGGCAGACCAAGCCCCAAACTCAAAATTAGTCATTTCTAGATACCCGCCAATCAAGGGAAATAGAATAATGGCTAAAGCATTCAGCAAAAAAACAATGGTCATTGCAATCAACAACTCTTGTGGCTTGGCCTTAATTATTGGGGCCACAGCTGCCATTGCAGTTCCACCGCAGATAGCTGCGCCCGAAGAAAGCAAGAAAGCTATTCTGTGATGAATTCCTAGAAGCTTGCCAAGCATCAGTCCTGCAAAAAAAGAAACTATCACAAACAACGAAATCCATGGCAGGTATTCTGAGCTGACATCTATGGCGTAAGTTAAGCTTATAGTGGCGCCCAGAAGAACAATGCCAATCTGCAATGGTGTAGTCCCAAGGCGTCGAGTAAAAAATGTTACAGGAGGTTGGAAAAGATAGGCGAACAAAATTCCTGCAAATATCGATAAGGCTGCATTACCAATATACAAAGAAGCAAGAACAAGAAATGCAAATGTAAAATAAAGCAATTAACCCTATCCTTTATTTAAGTGAATTATGAACTTCTAATATTAAGGGTTATTTAGTAAAAGAGACAACCTTTGATCGTGTAAATTAATTTATCTAATAATCTTTTTTCTTAGCCTTATGCTTTCCGGGGTTACTTCGACCAGCTCATCATCCTCAATAAATTCTAAAGCTTGTTCTAATGTGTGCTGTATGTGCGGAGTCAAGATAAGATTTTCATCTGTCCCAGCTGCCCTGATATTGGTAAGTTGTTTTGCTTTAGTTGGATTAACCGGCAAATCATTGTCTCTGGAATGGAGCCCGACTATTTGACCTTTGTATATTTCAAGGCCATGACCAACAAACATTCGCCCTCTATTTTGTAAGTTAAATAACGCATAAGCTAAAGTTTTTCCAGAAATCATTGATACCATGACACCATTTTGCCGAGCAGCAATTTCACCTTTTTTGGCTAGGCCATAATGATCAAAGATGCTTGTTAAAATTCCACTGCCACTTGTTAAGGTCAGGAACTGTGATCGAAATCCAATTAGGCCTCTTGATGGCGCTATAAACTCAAGCCGCATTCTACCGTTCTCGGTTATAACCAATGACTGTAAATCTGCTTTTCTATTACCCATCTCCTCCATGATTGCGCCTTGATGTTCTTCTTGAATATCAATGACAACTATCTCATAGGGTTCATGAATCTCATCTCCAACCTCTTTTTGTATTACCTGGGGTTTAGAAACAGCCAATTCATAGTTTTCTCTTCGCATGGTTTCAATTAACACAGATAGATGCAACTCTCCTCGCCCTGAAACCTTGAATTGGTCTGGGCTTTCTCCTTCCTCAACTCTTAATGCAACGTTATGTATTAATTCTTGCTCCAACCGATCTTTGATATTTCTTGAGGTTACATATTTACCCTCTTTTCCAGAAAAAGGTGAATCATTGACTTGAAAGACCATGCTGACTGTGGGCTCATCAACGGACAAAGGTGGCAAAGGTTTGATGTGACCAGGGTCGCACAATGTATCAGAAATATTCAATGCTTCGATTCCAGTAATGCAGACAATATCACCAGCTTTTGCCTCATCTATTTCAACCCTTTCAAGTCCATGGTGACCAAGCACTTGAAGAATTTTAGCTTTTCGCTCAATCCCGCTTTTATCCACCACTACTACTCGGTCATTTGGCTTAACACTTCCACCAGTGATTCTGCCAATACCTATAACCCCAACGTAGCTATTACTATCTAATGCCGAAATTTGCATTCTAAATGGTGCATTTTGATCAACATCTGGAGGTGCGACTTTCTCAATAATCATATCCAACAAAGGCGTCATGTCATCAGCCAGTTCATCTGGTTCATGGCCAGCCAATCCATTAATAGCTGATGTGTAAATAACAGTAAAATCCAACTGCTCATCAGTTGCTCCAAGATTATCAAACAACTCAAATACCTGATCGAGAACCCAATGAGGCCTTGCTTCTGGGCGGTCAACTTTGTTAATCACCAAAATTGGGTGCAAACCTTTTTCAAAAGCTTTTTGAGTAACAAATCTTGTTTGAGGCATAGGCCCATCCACTGCATCCACTAACAACAATACTGAATCAACCATTGAAAGGACTCTTTCAACCTCTCCACCAAAATCAGCATGTCCAGGAGTATCGACAATGTTAATCCTGTGATCTTTCCAGTTAATGGCAGTGTTTTTGGCAAGAATTGTAATTCCCCGCTCTCTCTCTTGATCATTAGAATCCATGATTCTTTCAGTCGACATGTTTTTTCGATCCAAGGTCCCTGACTGCTGCAACAATTTATCAACCAAAGTTGTTTTGCCGTGATCAACGTGCGCAATGATGGCAATATTTCTGAGTTTTTCTTTATTCATGATGGGTATTAATTGAGGAGGATTATACGAGAATATAAAAAAAGAAATACCCCGTCTGATGACTAATATTAAATATATATTCAGGACCACATTGACCCTAGGCTCTTAAGTCTATACTCTGCAGTCACCTGATAGATATCAGGCAGACCTATATAAATAAAAATGTCATTTAAAGAACTCGGATTATCTGATCCAATTTTACGATCCCTCCAAGATCTAAAGCACTCTGAACCTTCAGAAATTCAAAAACAAGCAATACCTATTGTTTTGTCAGGTAAGAATATAATGGCCGCTGCCCAAACGGGTACTGGCAAGACAGGAAGCTTTGTTTTACCCATGATTGAACTTTTGCAAAACCAAGCAAAACCATACAGCAAACATGTGCATGCATTGGTGCTAACTCCTACTCGCGAATTAGCAGCTCAAGTGAGAGAGAGTGTTTATACATATGGAAAATTCACCTCTATCACTTCAACTGCAATTTTTGGAGGAGCTAAAATTTTTCCACAAAAATCTAAGCTCAAAAAAGGTATAGATATATTAGTTGCAACTCCAGGAAGGTTATTAGATTTGCATAATCAGAAATCGGTCAAGCTGGATAAAGTACAAATCTTAGTTTTAGATGAAGCTGATCACATGCTTGATATGGGATTTATCCATGATATTAAAAAAATTATTGCTCTTACTCCCCCCGACAGACAAAACTTACTATTCTCAGCCACCTTTTCTCCAGAAATAAAAAAACTTGCTCAGTCGCTAGGGACGGATCTTGTTGAGATTGCGGTTGATTCTCCGAACAGTACAGTTAGCGCAATTAAACAAATAGTTTACAAAGTAGATAAAAATCAAAAATCTAATTTGTTAAGCCATCTAATCCATTCCGAACAATGGCCTCAGGCACTAGTATTTTCAAGAACCAAACATGGTTCAGAAAAAATTGCCAAAAAACTCAACGATGCTGATATACAAACCGCGACTATTCATGGTGATAAAACACAAGGTGCAAGAACTCGTGCGCTCAGAGAATTTAAAGAAAAAGATGTGCGAGTTCTTGTTGCCACGGATGTAGCTGCAAGGGGTATAGATATTAGCAATCTTCCTTATGTTGTAAATTTTGATATGCCAACTTATCCCAATGATTACATTCATCGGATAGGAAGAACCGGTCGAGCAGGCAAAGAAGGAACAGCCATATCTTTTTTAAGCATAGATGAGCATAAATTCCTGAGAGGGATTGAAGAATTAATAAACAGTAAAATTCCCCAAAAAACTGAAGAAGGATTTAAGCCAACCGAGAAGGCAGAAACTAATTCGCGACCTAAAAATTTTAGGAGTAACAAATCTGGGTTTAAAAAAAGGCAAGTTGCAAAAAAAGGTAAAAGTGATTTTAAAAAATCTGATACTGGATTCAAAAATAAACCGACTCAAAATAAAAAGAAAGGATCTAAAGCCAAAACTCGATGGAAAAAAGGTAAAGACTCTTAGGTGTGTTTGCCAGGAACCCAGGAAATGCCTTGAAGCAAGTCTTCGCCTGAAGTCTTAGCATCATCTTCCAAGGAAGTAGCCATAACATCATTCCATCGATTTAAATAGCCGAATAAAGCTATGACACCCATAATTTCAACAATGTCATCATCGGACCAGTGTTGATGTAATTGTTTTTCAGTAATCTCAGTCACATTTACAGGAACCATGCTTGCCTCTTGAGCAAACCTTAAAGCTGCTTTTTCTGCATCACTGAAACAATCTTGATGCTCAAAATTCCAAATATTTAGTAGCCTTTGGGGTGTTGAGCCATATCGCTCAGCAGCTCTGATGGTATGAGCTTGACAATATCTGCATCCAGCAGTATTACTGCTCACAAAAGCAATTAAGCGTTTAAATTCCGAAGTAAGTTGACCGTGATTCTCCATGACAGCTTTATTCAATTCTATAAATGCCTTGGCGATATTTGGTCGTCTCTGCATCGTAAGAACTGAGTTAGGACAAAAACCTAATGTTTCATTAAAAAACTTAACTAATTCTTTAACACTATGATCTGAGATTTCTATGGGATTAACTAAAGGCATGAAAAAACCTTAACATAATTTGCTTTCAAGGTCTGATGAATAATGCTTCAATTGATAGATGAAAAAATTCAAAAAAGAAACTATTGCTTCCAAAGCTGGGATTGGATCTGACAAGAACCATGGGTCTATTATCCCTCCTCTATATCTCTCATCAAATTTTGAATACGAGAAGCTTGGCAAAGAGCAAGAATATGAATATACCAGAGAAAGAAATCCTACCAGAGATCATTTAATCAAAGCTCTAACAGAGATAGAGGACGGTTTGGGTGGAGAAATATTAAGCTCAGGAATGGCAGCAATCACCCTGGTGGCTAATATTTTAGATCTTAAGAGTAAAGTAATTCTTCCTCATGATTGTTACGGCGGAACCCATAGACTTTTCAAATCTTTAGCTGAAAAAGGAATGCTAGAAGTCTATTTTATAAATCAAGGCCAGGAATCCTTCTGCAAAGAAACTATAAGTGAAATTAACCCAGACTTGATATGGATAGAAACCCCATCCAATCCTTTATTACAAGCTGTAGATATTAAAAAAATATCAAAAGCAGCCAAGGCATGCGATGCCTTGGTGGCAGTTGACAATACTTTTTTATCACCATCTTTGCAAAATCCACTTAAGCTGGGCGCAGATATTGTTATGCATTCGACAACAAAATATATCAATGGTCATTCTGATGTTATAGGCGGGGCTGTAATAACCAATGATCAAGAAATTTTATTAAAATTAAAATTTTGGTCAAATGCATTAGGTATAACTGGATCGCCATTCGATAGTTATTTAACTTTAAGGGGTCTTAGAACTTTAAGTATCAGAATGGAAAAACATCAAAAAAATGCTGCCTCAATTGTGGAACTTCTTTCAAATCATCCAAAGGTAGATAAAGTTTATTATCCAGGTTTACAAAGCCATCCCTCGCATGCAATTGCAAAAAAACAACAAAGTGGTTTTGGTGGAATGCTGAGCTTTGAGATAATAAATGGTTTAACAGGAGTTGAGAATTTTATCAAAGGAATGGAAATTCTTCCCCTAGCAGCATCTCTTGGAGGGTTTGAAAGTCTTGTTAGTCATCCATACACAATGACCCACGCAAATCTTACTCCAGCGCAAAAAAAAGAACTTGGAATATCAGAAAACATGATCAGAATATCTGCTGGCTTGGAAAATACAGAAGATCTTTTAAAGGCAGTCCATCTTGGATTAAAGAAAATATAATTAATCCGAGTCTTTTTTTATGCGATTTTCATTCTCGTAAACTTTGCTATCAACACAATCAAAATAATCAGATTGTTCAGGTGAGTGATCATCAGCAATTACCGAAGCACCATCTTTCTTCATTGCTATGGGTGAGCCTTGAGGCGCCATCCCTAAACAGGAAGTCATCGCTGCTCCCATATACCCCTCAACACCAAGATGAGCATATGGATTTTTTGCTTCTTCGAATGGGCTTAACGATTTTGTTTGGCATGCGCTAAGGTAAATTAAAGCAATAAAACCAAAGATTTTGGAAATATTCAAAAATGACATTCCGTTAGAAAGAAAACTTATAGTATGTTTTTTATAGCATATAAATTTTCTGACTTAAAGGTAAAAAAACACTGAAATATTTAAGTTGCATATTATTAATTATATGTTTATGGTGAAATGAGTGATTCCTATAAGAAAAGGATTTTTCCTGTACCTTATAGCTAATTTGGAGGGGAGCCAAATTATATGGATACAAAATACTTATTTAAAAGGCATAACACCTATTGGGTAAAAGTTGCAGTTCCTAAAGATCTTCGAAAAGAATTAGGCTTCGATCTTAGAGCCTCGTTACACACTCATGAATTATCCGAAGCTCAAAAGCTCAGAGACGCCGTTGTCGAAGATTTTAAATCTCAAATTTTTGCAGCCAAAGCAAGTTTAAAAAATTCTAATGGAAAAGGCGCTGTGAAAACTTTTATGCCGGTAACTGATACTACCGACCCTCAGTATTATCATAAAGTTGTAGATTGTCAGTATGCATGCCCTGCTCATACACCGGTTCCAGAATACATAAGAAAAATATCTCAAGGTGAGTATACAGAAGCTTACATGATTAACTGGGAATCAAATGTCTTTCCAGGAATTCTAGGTCGAACATGTGATAGGCCTTGTGAACCTGCCTGTAGACGAATAAGAACTCATGAAAAACCTGTTGCCATATGCAGGTTAAAAAGAGTTGCTGCTGATTTCAAAGATGATGTTACTGAGTTGTTGCCCAAAGCTCCTAAAGAAACTAATGGTAAAAAAATTGCGCTTATAGGGGGCGGGCCTGCATCATTAACTGTTGCAAGAGATCTTATAGTAATGGGATACGAGTGCACGCTCTTTGAAAAAGATCCTCAAGCTGGGGGTTTAATGCGAACCAATATCCCATCTTTTAGACTCCCAGAAGAAGTCTTGGATGCTGAAGTTGATCAAATTCTTAATATGGG
>Ga0208547_1001209_pt1 | contig 14491 bp, 15 predicted proteins | sample DEB08_DNA_5_FD_185501 | JGI IMG/M metagenome (GOLD analysis project Ga0208547, IMG submission 185501) | Aqueous microbial communities from the Delaware River and Bay under freshwater to marine salinity gradient to study organic matter... | ecosystem: Environmental > Aquatic > Marine > Coastal ...
AAATATAATGAAGCATTTTGTATGGTTGAGATTAACGATGTTGGTCAACAAGTGGCTGACATTCTTGAGAGAGATTTGGAATATGAGAACATGGTCAGCACGTCTTTTAAAGGTAGAGATGGGGTAAAAATCAGTTCTGGCTTTGGTGGTGTTCACATGGTCAATGGTCTCAGAACAACACTAAAAACAAAGAAGATTGGTTGTTCAAACTTAAAAACTCTTATCGAGAATAAAAAACTTATTGCCAATGACTTTGAGGTAATCAGTGAGTTGTCAACATTTATTTCTACGGGTCAGACGTTTGCTGCTGACAAGGGAAAGAATGACGATATTGTAATGACTTTGGTGATGTTTGGTTGGATGACGACACAAGATTACTTCAAAAACCTTACAGATACTGACTACGTTCAAAATCTTTTACAAGAAAGAAAAGAGGAAATGGACTCAATGCTTCCGTTTGGGTTCATAAACTCTGGTGATGGATATGAAGATGACGGCTTAGTTTTATAACCAACATCCGGATTTAATAAATATGATTGCAGTTTCTTATCTAAGGAGAATACGATGGCATTTTTAGTAAGTCCGGGAATTCAGGTCAGAGAATTTGACCTAACTACTGTCGTTCCTGCAGTAGCCACAACTGAGGGGGCGATTGCTGGTGCCTTTTCTTGGGGTCCAGTAGAGGAAAGAGTATTAATTAGCAGTGAAAAGGATTTAGTTAACAAGTTTGGTGAACCTACCGAATCGAACTTTGAGACTTTTTTCACAGCAGCGTCTTTCTTAGCATACGGCAATCAACTTTACGTATCTAGAGCTATTGATAGCACAGCTTTCAATGCTACGGCTAATGTTGGTGTAGTTGCTAATACACTTGTTCGTAATGACGATCATTACGAATCTTTAACATTTGGTGATACAGATCTTCTGTATATTGCAAAGTATCCGGGTACAAGAGGTAACAGTTTGCAGATTTCTGTCTGTGATTCTGCTGATGCCTATTCTAATAATCACACCAATTCCGATTCTGATACTTCTGTAGCACTTAAGATTTTTGCTGGTTCTAATACAGCAAACCTTGACATTTCAAACAACGTTGATGGCTTTTCAACTGCAAATAGTGAGATGGCTACGATTAAGGGTAAATTAAACGTTGGTGATTTGTTGGAAGTTGGTAACACTACCCTTGGAACTCAGTTCTTAAGAATTGAAAATATCGGAGATGCTACACGAATTGGCACTTCAAATACATATACTTCCACAATTCGTCTTTCGGAAAAAGTTGCGCTGATCCAAGATATTACTATGGATACTGTAAAGAGAAGATGGGGTTTCTTTAATCTTTTCGACTCAGCGCCCGGAACATCCGATTATGTTTCCGATAGAAACTCTGCTGGAGAAGCAGCAAGAGATGAAATGCACGTTGTAGTCTTAGACGAAGATGGTGGTATTACTGGTCAAAAGAGAACTGTTATTGAAACATTCTCTAACTTATCTAGAGCGTCTGATGCTAAAACGGCAGATGGTTCTACAAACTATTATAAGACTGTACTGAATAATCAGTCCGAATGGGTTTGGTGGGCAAATGATAGGTCTGGTGCTGCTTCTGCAACAGCAACTAATATCGCTGAGTCAACAAATGAGGATCCCCTTTATCTTTCCTTCAGTCAAGGAACAGGAGAAGGTGACGAAGGAACTATTTCTCTTGGCGCTCTGCAGAGTGCTGCAGATTTCTTTGCTGATCCAGAAAAAGTAGACATTTCTATTATTATGCAGGGCAAAGCAAGAGGTGGTTCAAATGGAACTACTTTTGCAAACTATCTTATTGATAATATTGCTGAAAAGAGACTTGATTGTGTTGTTACAATTTCTCCTGATAGAGCAGACGTTGTAAATAACAGAATTGATCCTTTAAACGATGTAACGGCATTCAGGAACACCTTAAGAGCATCTTCTTACGGAGTTATGGATTCTGGCTACAAGTACATGTATGATAAGTACAATGATGTATTCAGATATGTTCCTTTAAATGGTGATATTGCAGGTCTTATGGTTAGAACTGACAATCAAAGAGAGCCTTGGTACTCTCCTGCCGGATTTAACAGAGGCGAGATCAAGAATGTTGTTAAGCTTGCTTACAACCCGGATCAGGCTGATAGAGATGTTCTTTACCGTGCTGACATTAACCCTGTCGTTAAGTTCAAAAATCAAGGCAACATCCTGTTTGGTGATAAGACACTTCTCGGTAAGCCTTCTGCATTTAGCAGAATCAATGTTAGAAGATTGTTCATTGTTCTTGAGAAGGCAATTGCAACTGCTTCTAAATTTACTTTGTTCGAACTGAACGATGAATTTACAAGAGCGCAGTTTGTATCTCTGGTTGAGCCATTCCTGAGAACGGTTCAAGGTCGTAGAGGTATTACAGACTTCAGAGTTGTTTGTGATGAGACAAACAACACGCCAGAAGTTATCGACAGAAATGAATTTGTTGGCGACATCTACATCAAACCAGCAAGATCTATTAACTTCATTAGATTAAACTTCGTTGCAGTAAGAACCGGAGTGGCGTTTGAAGAAGTAGTAGGAAGATTCGGAGGATAAAGTAAATGGCTTTTAATATTAACTCTTTTAGAGAAGAACTTGAGTTTGGTGGGGCTAGAGCCTCACTATTCTCTATCGAACTCCAAAACCCGGTAGACTCTAGGGGTGATGATAAAATTCGTTTCATGGCTAGAGCTACGGCAATCCCATCATCTTCTATTGGCTTCTCTGAAGTTCCTTACTTCGGCAGAACCATTAAAGTTGCTGGTCAAAGACGATACGATGATTGGCTGATCACAGTAATCAACGATGAAGACTTTGCTGTAAGACATGCTCTTGAAGCTTGGCACAACTCTTTGAACTCTCACGAACCTAACGTAAGAGATTCTGGGTATCAAAGACCTGAATCTTACAAAAGAGACGGTTCTGTTATCCAGTATTCTAAGTCTGGCGACATTCTTAGAAAGTATAAGTTTGTTGGTTGTTTCCCTTCCGATCTTACTGCTATCGGTCTTGACTGGGCGCAGTCGGATGTTATTGAAGAGTTTCAAGTAAACTTCAAATATGACTATTGGTTGTTAGATGAGTCTAGAAGTGTTAGAACTAATACAGTAGCACCCGGCAATCAAGGCGAATTTGTTGCTGAAGGTCGAGCACTTTAAAATAAGGTATAGTTGATGGAAATTTTTGGTTTTAATATTAATCGTGTTCAAAAAGAACACGAAGACAATAAAACAGTAAAGACATTTACACAGCCAGAGTTTGATGATGGTTCTATCAGCGTCAGCACTGGTGGGTTTTATGGGTCTTATGTTGATCTTGATGGATCCGTAAGGAATGATGTTGAATTAATTAATAGATATAGAGATATGGCAATGCAGCCCGAAGTTGAGGTTGCTGTTGATGATATTATCAATGAGGTGATTAATCCTGATGAAGCTGGTGATACACTAAAAATTTCCCTCGACAAAGTTCCAGTTGGTGCAACGCTTAAAAAATTAATTTACACGGAATTTGAGAAGGTTGTTGAACTTCTTGAATTCCGTGAAAAATCCTATGAGATGTTTAGAAAGTGGTATGTTGATGGTAGACTTTATTATCATGTAGTCATTGACGAACAAGCACCTGAGATAGGTATTCAAGAATTAAGGTACGTTGATCCAAGAAAGATCAAAAAAGTTGTAGAATTTGAAGAAGTAAAAGATCCGAAAACAAAAGCTTCTGAAAAGAAAATAAAAAATGAATACTACATGTATAATAATGACGGTTTTCTAGGATCAAATGTATCGGCCATGCCTCAGACGGCATCGACAATTAAAATTGCAAAAGACTCTATCATTTACTGTGATTCTGGAATCAATGATAGAGCAAATAAGATGGTACTCTCCCATCTCCACAAAGCAATCAAGCCAGTCAATCAGCTTAGAGCTTTAGAAGATGCTGCAGTCATTTATAGACTTGCAAGAGCGCCAGAAAGAAGAATTTTCTACATTGACGTAGGTAACTTGCCGAAAATGAAGGCAGAACAATACCTCCGTGACATGATGATGAAACATAAGAATAAGCTTGTTTACGATGCTTCATCAGGTGAGATCAAAGATGATCGTAAGTTTATGACAATGTTAGAGGACTACTGGCTTCCAAGAAGAGAAGGTGGTCGTGGTACGGAAATTGGCACACTGCCGGGTGGTAATAACTTGGGCCAGATGGAAGATATCCTTTACTTCCAAAAGAAACTTTATAGAGCACTTAATGTTCCAACTTCCAGAATGGAAGCTGAAGTATCTTACACTCTCGGAAGAGCTTCTGAGATTAACAGAGACGAAGTTAAATTTCACAAGTTTGTGAAACGTTTAAGAGTAAAGTTTAACGAGTTTATTTACACATGCCTAAAAACACAGCTTGTTCTCAAAGGCATTATGAACATTGCAGAATTTGATTCTATCAAAAAAGATATTCTTATTAGATACAATGAGAATAACTTTTACACAGAACTTAAAGAGAACGAAATTTTCAGAGAACGTTTGATGACGCTTAGAGAGGCTGAGCAATACAACGGCAAATACTTCTCTACAGAATACATCAAGAAAAACATTCTGAGACAGACAAATTCTGATGTTCAACGTATTATGACAGAAAACATGCTTGAATATCAACAGTCTCAACAGATGCAACAGACAAACTCTTCTGATCAAGAAGAATAAATAAAGGAAACAAAGGAGAACCCAAATGAGTAATGTAAAAAATATTATTCACTATATTGCTGAAGATGACTTAAGCGGTGCTTTGACAGCCTTTAAAGGTGCAATGTCTCAGAAGCTGATTGAGGCTATTGATAAAAGAACCAATGAAATTCAACACGAAATTTCAGAACAATACCCAGAAATCTTTGACTCCGAAGCTGACAAAGAGTTCGTTGCTAAGCATTCGGGAGACGTTGTTGATCATCCAGTAGCTGATGTTGACCAGCCTGTAGACAGAGAGCAGGGACACAGAGAAGCTGACTATGACGATGATGAAGATGAACAGGTCAACGAAGAAACTGAGGAAGATCTTGAAGAAGAGTCTGAAGACGATTCGGATGACGAAGAGTAAAAGAGGATATAGATATGTCAAAGAAACTTTTATTGGGTAAAGAAAAGAAAGTTAAGACAGAGGATAAGTCAAGCTTTACGTATGCTGCTGCTGAAGCTGCTCTTGCTGATAAAAAGACTTTCGATTTTGACGGTAAAGAATATCCAGTCGAGATTACCAAAGAAAAAGCTAAAGAAATTGTTAATGAAGAATATGAATTCTTTATGGAACAGGTAGAACCGTTTGATATTAGTCCTCTTCAAGATTATGTTGATAACCAAGCTGTATATGGGAATATGGGTGAATTAGCTTCAGATGACAACGGCAACCCAGCTTTATTTGGAAAAATTGTTCAAACAACAATAAAGTTTTTACAAGCGGTTGGAATTACTCCTCCTTCGGAGACCGTTTTGAGATCTAAATTTGCAGCAAGACAAGCAGTTCCTGAAATTAGAGAACTGCAAAAAGAACTCGGTGTTGGAGTTGATGGTAAAGTCGGTCCAGACACATTTTCTGCAATGATTTCTAATTATAAAAATTTGAAATTCAAAAACCCACCAAAAAGCTGGTCTGAACTTTTAGCTGATTTTAATCGTCAAGTTTCTACAGTTAAAACTTTCTTTGGCAACATTCCTAAAAATTGGTTGGAAGGATTAGCAAGTAGTATTGGTATGATTTCCTCCGGTTCTGGTGTCGCTGGTAGAATGATGGGAATTCTTCAATCTTTAGGCTTAGTAGCTATTCCTCTCTCCGTTGTGCTGGCAGTCGGTCTTGCTGGAAGGTTTGGGTGGAGAAGATACGTTAGAAGCAGAGAAAAGAGACAACTTGCTAGAATGTTTGCAAATGACAATGACATCTACAAGATTCTTGAAGCAAAAGCACAAGAGGCCGTTAAAGATATTCCAGATTTTGATGAGATCTTATTGAAAGAAATTATTAGAAAAACTGAGGCTGCTGAAAAGAGGTTTGGTATCTAAAATGAAACTCATCACAGAATTAAATGAGGAAGTAAGCTTCCTTAAAGAAAACAAATCTGGAAAACCTGAGTATTTCATTGAGGGTATTTTCATTCAAGGCGAAAAGAAAAATAAAAACGGTAGAGTTTATCCTATCGAAATCCTTGAAAAAGAAGTTAAAAAATACTGTGATACTCTTGTTGAAAAGAATAGAGCTTTTGGTGAGTTAGGTCATCCTGAAGGTCCAACAATCAATCTCGATAAAGTTTCCCACATGATTGTAGAGATCAATCAAGATGGACCAAACTTTATTGGTAAAGCTAAAATTCTTGATACACCAAATGGTAAGATCGTTAAGACTCTTATTGATGAAGGTGCAACACTTGGGGTTTCGACAAGAGGAATGGGTTCTTTGAAATCCAGAGGTGAGTATCAGGAAGTACAAAATGATTTTTCTCTTGCCACTGCAGCAGACATTGTAGCAGACCCTTCTGCTCCTGATGCCTTTGTCAATGGTATTATGGAAGGTGTTGAGTGGGTTTGGGACAATGGAATCTTAAAAGCTTCTACCATTGAAAGATATGAAGAAATCGTTGAAGAGAAAACTAGATCAAATAGTTTGACCCCAGAAGCTAAACTAGCATTATTTGAGAATTTTCTCAAAAACTTATCTAAATAAATAATACTCAGTTAAAGGAGTTTTTAAAAATGGCACGTAGAAGAAAAGTTGTTGAATCAACAAATATTCCTCCAGTAGAGGAACCAACACCAGAGTTGTCCTCTTCTCAGGTGGTAGCTTCGCCCATGCCTTCCGAAAGACCACAAGATAATCCGGTCGGTGAAGGTATGTCAAGAGCAGACAAAAATTCTGCAATCATCAATGCTGTTCTCACAGCAGATGATGCAAAAGTGAATCAGGTACTTGCTACAGTAGCTGAACCTGCTCCAGAGACAACAGAAGCAAAGCCTGAAGACAAAGCAGACGAAATTCCAGATGAAGCTGCTGTCGTCAACCAGTCTACTATCATGGCTAAAGAAGCTGTTGATACTATTTTTGCTGGTGAAGGGCTTTCTGAAGAAGTTAAGAACAAAGCTGCTGCTATCTTTGAAGCGACCATTGCTCAAAAGATGGAAGAAGTAGAAGATCAAATCATTGCAGAAATTTCAGAAGATTTTGAAATTCAGTTCAACAATGAAGTAGAATCTCTTACAGAAGCTGTTGATGGTTTCATTACTGATTCTGTACAAGATTACATGATCGAAAACAAGCTTGTGCTTGATAACGGCATTAAGGGTGATCTTTACGAGAACATGATCACCGACATCTCTAAAGTCATTAAGTCTTACAACATTGCAATTGATGACTCTCAAGTAGAGATGGTTCAGGAAGCTTACAACGAAGTGGAAGAGCTTAAGGGTAAGCTAAACGAACAGATTAAAAAGAACATGAACCAGAGAACTCATATTAATGAGCTTGAGAAGGCTCTGGTTTTCGAGGCAGTTTCTGCAGACCTTTCTTTGATGCAAAGAGATAAGTTAAAGAAATTAGCAGAAAATGTTGATGCTGACAATGCTTCTCAGCTTAATGATAAATTAGTAGCACTTAAGGAAACTTTTGTTGCAAATGAGTTTGATACAGCATCGGTATTAAGAGAAGCAGTGTCTTCCAATGTTTTCTATATGGATGAGCAAGTTGAAGTTGAGCAAAATGATAAATACATCGACAATAATGTAAAGAAATACGTTGATGCAGTTTCTAATCATGTAAAAAAAGTCTAAGTAATAGGAGTTACAAATGAACTTACACGAAAACGTCGTAAATAAGTGGTCTCCTCTCCTTGATCATCCAGATCTGCCAGAGATTGAGAATAGCCACAGAAGAGCAGTGACAGCACAGTTGCTCGAAAACACCGAGAGATCCATTGCAGAGCAAGCTGGTTTTGCTCCACAGTCTCTCTTAGAAGCTGCGCCTACAAACGCAATGGGTGCTTCTTCTTCCGTTGCTGGTACAGGCAACGTAGACATCTACGATCCAGTCCTCATTTCTCTGGTTCGTCGTTCCATGCCTAACCTTGTAGCATATGACATTTGTGGTGTCCAGCCTATGACTGGTCCTACTGGTCTTATCTTTGCTATGAGATCCCGTTACGATTCCCAGACTGGTTCTGAGGCAATGTACAACGAAGCTAACACTGGCTTCTCTGCACCTCTTACTGGCGCTGCTTCTAACGAAGAAGGTGAAGCTGGTCAGAACCTTGGCGATCAGCCTGCTGGTGCAAATACTTCCTACAACTATCAGGGTGGTATTGCAACTGCTGACGCTGAAGCGCTTGGTGGCAACACCACTTACCAGTTCCCAGAAATGGCATTCAGCATTGAGAAAGTAGCTGTGACTGCAAAGTCCAGAGCACTTAAGGCTGAATACACAATGGAACTGGCACAGGATCTGAAGGCAATTCATGGTCTGGACGCTGAAACTGAACTTGCTAACATCCTGCAAGCTGAAGTTCTGGCTGAAATCAACCGTGAAGTTGTTCGTACAATCAACCTGACTGCTGTAACTGGCGCTCAACATAACGTAGCGTCTTCCGGTACTTTCGACCTTGACGTTGATTCGAACGGTCGTTGGATGGTTGAAAAGTTCAAGGGTCTGATGTTCCAGATCGAGCGTGAAGCAAACCAAATTGCTAAAGATACCCGCCGTGGTAAGGGTAACATCATGCTTTGTTCTTCGGACGTAGCTTCTGCCCTGCAGATGGCTGGTGTTCTGGATTACACCCCTGCACTGAACGCTAACAACCTTGAAGTAGACGACACAGGCAAGACTTTTGCAGGTGTACTGAATGGTCGTATGAGAGTATACATCGATCCTTACTTCGTAGGTGGTTCCGGCAACCAGTACATGACCGTTGGTTATAAGGGTGCTAATGCATTCGATTCCGGTCTGTTCTACTGCCCATACGTACCTCTGCAGATGGTACGTGCTGTAGGCGAAAACAGCTTCCAGCCAAAGATCGGCTTTAAGACCCGTTACGGTATGGTTGCTAACCCATTCGCTGAAGGTGACAACGCTGGTGCTGGTCGTATCGAGCAGAATTCCAACAAGTACTACAGAAGAGTAACTGTTGCAAACTTGATGTAATCGAAACTGCACAAATTTATTATGACAAGGGGGCTTCGGCCCCCTTTTTTTATAAATACTATTAGAATTATTTTTGGAGAGTTACATGTCTTATTCTAAAAGTTTAATTGAAGATATTTACGGTCCACAGCAACAACCAAAGGTTACTGTTAAACTAACGAATCCTAATTTGCCGCCAAATATTCCTCTAACGGGTCCTTTACAGGCAACAGGTGCTGATATTGATGTTGGTGGTGCTTTAGGTGCGGGTGAAGCTGCTCTTACAAGAGTGGTAAGAGGTGCTGGTGATGTAGGTCAACAAACAATAGACTACGCTGCTGAAAAAGGCGCAGGACTTTTAGGTACTGCTGGTGATGTAGGTAAACAAACTATAGACTACGCTGCTAGTAAATCTAAGGGAGCAGGATCAGATGTCATGTCTGGTGCTTTAAGTTCTTTAGGAACAACACTTAGCAAACCTAAAAATTTAGCTGCTCTTGGTGCAGGAGCATTAGCAACAGGTGCATTGCTTGGAACTGGTGCTACCATTGCTAACCGTGTTTTCGGACGTAGAAAAAAAGACAAACGCAAGAGATAAAAATGTACAGCAAAAACCTTATCAATGAATTAAATTCTAAAAACGATAAAGATGATTTGTACTACAAGCAAGTAGACCTTGATCCTTATGCTCCACGATATACTGTTCCACAACTTGCCACTACAGCAGGTGGTTTAGCTGGAACAACTTTGGGTTCTCAGGCTGGAATGAGATTAGGTCAAGCGACAAAGATTCCCGGTGCTGGTATTGTTGGGTTAGGTGTTGGTGGTGCTTTGGGTGGTGCTTTGGGTTCTATTGGCGCTTATCAACTTGCTAAAATGGCAAGACCAAAGAAGAAAAAGCCTAAGAAACTGGTACAGTATTACAGATAATGGCTATTAAAAATTCACAGCCTTCTTCTTTAAACTATATTCAACCTAATAATTTTACGTTTAGGGTAAAAAGGCTTCCTGACTTAAATTTTACGGTTCAGTCTATTAACGTTCCCGGTATTTCTGTTGGACGTGTTGATCAACCAAACCCAATTCAAGGTTCTCCTTTACAGGGCGATAGATTGTTTTTTGCAGATCTTTCTGTTGCTTTTCTTGTAGATGAAAATATGGAGAACTACAGAGAAATCTTTACATGGATGAGTAGAGTAACAAACCAAAGTTGGAAGCTTCCCGGTGACTACCATTACTCTACTGTTAGAGATGCTAAACCTGCTTCTGATGAAGGTTTATTTTCAGATATTTCAATTAATATATTGACTTCAGCTAAAAATCCTAATATAAGATTAAAGTTTACTGATGCTTTTCCTATTCAGTTATCGGATCTGCTGTTTGATTCTCAAACAGATCCATCTCAGTTTGCAAAAGCACAAGTCGTATTCACATATAGAGATTATGATTTCGAAATAGTTGGTGGTTGATGAACTTACAAGATATCTATGATAGTTGGGAACAAGATTCCAAATTTGAAAGAGATCTTCTTACAGAAGAAACGTTAAAAATTCCAAGACTGCATTCTAAGTATCTTAGAATGCTTTCTGAAGCAAGACTCAGACTCAAAAAATATGAGTCTGATTACAAAAAACTTTTCCGTCTTAAGCACGAATATTACAGAGGTGATCTAGATAAAGATACCCTCAAGAAAATGGGATGGGAACAAAACCCACTCAAGATTCTACGTCAAGACTTAGATATGTATATTCAACAGGATGAAGATATTATTGAATTGTCAACAAGAGTATCAATTCAAAAAGAAAAAATTTCTCTAATTGAATCTGTAATGCAGCAGATAAACAACAGAGGATATCAAATTAAATCAATTATTGATTGGGAAAGATTTAAAGAAGGCTTGAATTGATAGAAATTAAAAAAGTTAATGAAGTTCATATAAAAGTTGATTGTACTGAAGATATTGCATTTGAACTAAGTGATTTGTTCACCTTCGAAGTCCCCGGTGCAAAGTTTACTCCCATTTATAAGAAAAAGTTATGGGATGGGAAAATAAGACTGTTCAACATAAGAAAAAAGACATTGTATGCAGGTCTTCTTGATCATGTAAAAGAATATTTTGATCAAAAGGAATATGAATATAATGTTGATTGCCCTACAGACCCTTTAACAATAAAAGACTTTCAGTCTTTTGTCAGGGACATAGGCGTCCCTGACTCTATTAAACCTAGAGATTATCAGATAGAAGCTGTTAAGCATGCTGCTGCTAACTCTAGAGCATTACTACTCTCTCCTACTGCTTCAGGTAAGTCTTTAATCATTTATTTGCTTACAAGATTGTATGAAGAGAAAACTCTTATTATTGTTCCTACTACATCTCTTGTTTACCAGATGAGAGATGATTTTGTTTCTTACGGTTATGATGCTGATAACATTCACTGCATTATGTCTGGGAAGGAAAAGGTTTCTGATAAGCCTGTTGTTATCTCTACGTGGCAGTCAATCCATAAGGAATCTAATAATTTTTATTTTCCCTATAAGGTCATTATAGGCGATGAAGCTCACTTGTTCAAGGCTAAATCGTTAACAACCATCATGGAAAAAACAACTGACGTTCCGTACAGGTTTGGGTTCACAGGAACGCTGGACGGTTCTTACACCAACAAGCTTGTTTTAGAAGGACTTTTTGGACCTGTCAGGAAGGTTATAACGACCAAGGAACTGATGGATGCAGATCACTTAGCTTCTATGAAAGTGAAGTGTATCGGGTTGAACCACTCTGACGAGATTAAAAAAACCATGAAGTCTGCTACTTACCAGCAGGAGATCGAGTACCTTTGTACCAGTCAGAAAAGAAATAAATTTATTAAAGGTCTGGCTCTTTCGAGCAAGGGTAACACTCTGGTTCTTTTTCAAATGGTCGATAAGCAAGGAAAGATGTTGTTTGATCTTATCAAGGAAAACGGCAGAGATGTTTTTTACGTGGATGGTCAGACAAAGCCAGAGGATCGAGAGTATGTTAGAAAATATGCGGAGGAGAATGAGAATGTAATTATAGTGGCAAGTTATGGCGTTTTTAGTACGGGTGTGAACATCAAAAATCTTCACAACGTAATCTTTGCATCGCCTTCAAAATCACGAGTTAGAAACCTTCAGTCCATCGGAAGAGGTCTTAGAAAGTCATCCAAAAAAGACAAAGCCGTTATATACGATATTTTTGACGACATACGGTATAAGAAGAAAGAAAATTATACCTACCTACATTTTAAAGCACGTTTGAAAATATATACTGAGGAGAAGTTTAATTTTAAAGTTTATGGGTTTGATATATGAAAAAGAAAAAACCAGTCAATTATATTGACAACAAAACATTTTATCTAAGACTTGTTGAGTATCAAAAAGAATGCTATGACGCGGACAAGGAAGAAAGGGAGAGACCAATCATTCCAAATGACATTGCTATCTGTCTGCAAACCATTGCTACTAGGCTGGCAACCAAACCAAACTACTCTGGTTACATCTTCAAGGATGATATGATTGGGGATGGTGTGGAGAATGCATTTGAGGCTGTTATGAAGTTTGATCCTGCAAAGGGAAGCAACCCTTTTGCATATTTCACACAGATCATCTGGAACGCTTTCATTAGAAAGATTGAGAAAGAGAAAAAGCTTCTTTTAATCAAGAAAAAATACTATGATCACAAGTACGTAAATCAGGAGCTTGTCGATTATTCTCTTTCAGACAAGGCCACTTTGCCGTATGCTGACACATATATTCAGAATGACTACATGGACGCACTAGAGAAGAAGCACGAAGAAAAGAATGGCTAAAATTGTTTTGATTGCTGATACACACTATGGTGTTAGAAATGATAATGTAAACTATCATACTTACTTTGCAAAATTTTTTGATAATGTGTTTTTTCCATACCTCAAGAAAAATAAAATTGATAAGGTAGTCCATCTTGGGGATGTCGTAGATCGTAGAAAATACATCAACTTTCTGACAGCTCATAATCTACGAAAGACATTCCTCCAGCCTCTAGAGGATATGGGTATGGAGATGGATATTATCGTCGGCAATCACGACACGTTCTTCAAGAATACAAATCAGATCAATGCAATTGATGAAGTTGTCAGAAGATATAAGAATATCAACTTCTATAAAGATCCCGAAGAGGTAGATCTTTTTGGTGTTCCGACTCTGTACCTTCCTTGGATATGTAAAGAAAATTATAAACAGAGTATGGACATGATAAAACTGTCTGAGTCTCGTTTGTGTATCGGTCATCTTGAGATCGAAGGTTTTACTATGCAACCCGGTCAGCTTAGTAAAGAGGGTCTTAGTCCATCAATCTTTAAGAAGTTCGAGAAGACTCTTTCTGGACATTTTCATCACCGATCAGACAGCAACGGCATTTACTATCTTGGTTGTCCGTATCAAATGAACTGGTCGGATTACGGTTTCGTAAAGGGGTTTCACCTTCTAGACACCGATACACTAGAATTGACCTTTATTGAGAACCCTTATTCAGTCTATACAAAATTCGTTGTAGACGGTACGGATCATTTTAAAAACGCTGTTTCAAAAGCTAGTGTTAAAGACCATTACGTTCGTGTTGTCGTCAAAGAGAAAGTTGATGTTGAGGAGTTTGATGATTTTATTGGTCAGATAGAATCTTTCTCTCCGTATGAGGTAAAAATAGTTGACGAAACTATGATTTATCAAGAGAGTAGTTCGGACGTGGATGTTGAAAATATTGAAAACACAAAAGAGATTATCGACAAATATATTGGTCTTATCGAGACAGATGTTGATCTCGATAAACTCAAAACCAAAATTCATGACATTTACTACAAGGCAATGAATGCAGAATAATGCACATCAAGTTTGAAAAAATTCGTTGGATGAACCTGTTAAGTACCGGGAATGTGTTTACCGAGATAAATCTCTCAGAACACAAGACTAGATTGATTGTGGGTGATAATGGTTCGGGTAAGTCTACGATCCTAGATGCTCTTACATTTTGCCTATACAACAAGCCATTCAGAAAAATTAACAAGCCTCAACTTATTAATTCTATCAACAAGAAAAATTGTCTTGTTGAGTTAGAACTTGAGACAGGTGGAAATAAATATAAGATAATAAGAGGCATAAAGCCCAATGTGTTCGAGATCCACAAGAATGGTGAACTGTTAAGCCAAGATGCAGCAAACAAAGATTACCAAGAGGTTCTTGAAAAGAATATTCTCAAACTAAACTACAAGTCTTTCTGTCAGGTGGTGATCGTGGGATCGGCATCCTT
>Ga0208547_1001213_pt1 | contig 14477 bp, 16 predicted proteins | sample DEB08_DNA_5_FD_185501 | JGI IMG/M metagenome (GOLD analysis project Ga0208547, IMG submission 185501) | Aqueous microbial communities from the Delaware River and Bay under freshwater to marine salinity gradient to study organic matter... | ecosystem: Environmental > Aquatic > Marine > Coastal ...
AAGCAATACACCGTATGCTGGTAGAAACACAATCAATCCAACTACAATTTTAGTTAGTGTGTTGTTAAATGCAACTGCACTAACCCATGGTGCTGGATAAAAGGCTGTGTAAAAGAAAGTATATGTATCAATAATGTTTGCCGCAATAGTTGATACTGCTGGTGCTAACCACCATGCATCTGTAAACTTTTCTCTAATGTGTTGAAACACATATACGTCAAGCATCGTACCAACTGCATATGCAGTACCTGATGCAATACCTACCCTGTATGCGTGTTCGTCACCTAGTGCTAGTAGTACAAGCACAGATGCTACAATAGCAGGAATAATTGCCATTGCTACAACAGCACGACCTGCAGCTTTACCAACCAAACGCACTGTTAAGTCAGTTGCTACAACCACAATAGGAAATGTAAATGCGGCCGCCGCTAATGGAAACTCACCAAACAATGGTAAGTCAGCGCCTGGAAATAGATTAAATCTGATTGTTACTAGATAATTTGACACAGCAATTACAAGCGTGTGTAAAATAACTAGATTTCTTACAAGTGTTTTATCAACACCTTCTAGTAGTTTTGTGAACATATGTTCTCCTTATTTTGTTACTTTGGTGCCTACTGTTCTTCTCACAATATCATTGTGATTAAATTCAGCCCAGTATAGTTCAAAAGCGACACCGTCTTCTAAACCTTCAAACTGGTGAATTTTTCCTGGCTTCACTTGAGTGAAGTCACCTGCTTCAAGAATAGTTTCATCAATTAAACCATCTTGATCATCTTGCCAAACACGGACAAGCATCTTGCCCGATTCAACAAAGAATCCGTTCCATTTAAATTGATGTTCATGTTCTGAACACTTGAACCCTTTCTTAAATTCAATGCGGTGAAACTCTAGTACACCGTTTGCGTGGATCAATTCTGTTTGACCCCAGATCTTACCTGCTTTCATTTTCATGTCCTTTCCTATAATAATTTTCCATAATCTATTGTTTCCATTTGCCTGCTGATGTCTTTTACAAAGTATGCACACGGGGGATTATCACCCTCACGTAACGGTACACTGAGTAGTTGTCCATTTTTCATTTTTGGAAAATACCATTTCACATCTGAGTAAAAGTTAAGTATTTTTACTTCGGCATAGTCTGCTTTGTAACTTTTTAAAGGATTAAACAAGAATGCTTCAAATCCTCTATCATTTAAACTAGTTAATGGAAGTATTTCTAAATCATTGCCTGTATGACTGTCTCCTACTGCTATATGCCAATCTACTGGCATCATTATTTCGTGTCCGTTTATTTCCATTACAATCGCAGGCGAACTAAATGATTCTAGAAAAATCAAAGGAATAAAAAAGAAGTCAGGTTCATTCGGGTCAGAATTGTCAAGAACACTAAATCTAACATCTTCATCAAGTTCGTCAGGCAGGTTAGTAAGGTTAAAACATTTATTATCTAATGTTAATATTCTCATTTATTTTTATCCTTCATAAAAAGCAATAGTGTCGCTTTTCCATTTTCGCACAGTATAACCTAAATCTAATAAAAGTAAAACTACATTGTCAGCTTCATTTCTTTTATTTTCAAAAAATATAACAGGACGATTTTTTTTAATAGTTTTTAATGCGCCTTCAATAACAAAATATTCGTATTGTTCTGTGTCTATTTTTATAAAGTCAACATCATTAAAAAATTTAAAACTATCTAATGTTTTTATTTCTACTTTGTGTTTTATACCATTAGTCCAGTCTTTGGTTCTACCTTCAAATATAGAACCGTGTTCAGGGTTATCTGTTTTATCGTTTATTACTAGTGTGCCTGTATCTTCTTTATTTCCTAAAGCATAACTGTAACATTCAAGTTCTTTGTGTTTTTTTAACAAAGAAAAAGAGTCTGGATTAGGTTCAAAACAAATAATCCTATCAAACTTACCTATAAAAGGTATACTTGTATCGCCGTTATGAGCACCTATATCTATATATGTTCTAAATTGTTTTACATAAGGCAACGCCCAGTCATTAATTTTTCGTTCACTCATTAGTTCCAGTCTACCTTTTCTATTGTAAATGGATACTGCGCCTCTTTGTAAAACTTTTTACGTTGAGTAAGGTGCCGCTTCGCAAACTTACAAGTGCTTGTAAGATCCCATATTTGAACGAAGTCTTTGTCCTTTGCCTTTCTTACGCCTCTGCCTATTGATTGTATCACTCTTACAAATGATTTGCCTGGTTCTATGAGAACAAGATTAAAAATACGAGGAATATTAATGCCGACAGCCGCCACGCCATACGTTGCAATAACCACGTGGTTAGTCCCTTCGTTGATTTCGTCATATGCTTCCTTTCTGTCTTTTAGTTTAACATCGCCTTTTACAAATGTTGATCCTGGTATAAGTTCTTGCAGTAATTCACCTGCACTAATACGATCTACAAGTATTAGAGTGTTGCCTGAATCTTTTACACCATTCAATAATTTGCCTATATACTCAATACGTTTTTTATCTGTAACAAGATATTTTAATTCTGATTGATAATCACGAAACTCAGGTAAGTCTACTAGTTGTACCACATTGACATGACACTGTGATAGTACACCTTTATCTTGTAGTTCTTTTGCACTTACCTGTCCAATTACAGGACCAAGGCTTGCATGTATTGATTCAAATTCAAACTTTTCTTTTGGAATAGTACCTGTTAGTCCCCAACGAATAGGGGCATTTCGTAAGTTACGTGTAAGCAAGTTCTTTAGTACTTCTGCTTTGGCTTGATGTACTTCGTCGATAATAATTGTGCTTACACCGTCGAGAAACTCAGCAAGACTCAGTACAGCAGATCCGTCCTTGTGTTTTTTGTCTAATATATTTAGACTTTGCCAAGTACAAATAGTGTGAGTCTTGCCTAGTTCTTTTCTGTCGCCAAAATATACGCCCACATCAAGCCCACAATTAATATAGTCTTCTTCTGTTTGAGTAACAAGACTTTTGTTGGGAACCACGACTAGGCTACGCCCATAGTCTTCTGTGATCTTACTTAGTGTAGCAGTGATAATAGTCTTACCAGCACCTGTGGCTACTTCTTGTAATGATTGAGGATTTTGCAAGAAGTTGTTTATAACCTCTACTTGATAATCTCTTAATCTAATAGGCTCGCCTTCGGCAGGATGACCTTTTGGCCAGGTTTTATCACCCCAGAAATCTTCTTGAATAGTATTAAATTTTAAGTCTATAGGAATACGTTGATCGTCTATATCTGCAATCTCAACATTGTTTTCTAACAGCACTTGTTGAATTACATCAAGATGATTAACATAACCTGTACCACCAATACCAAAAAAGTTTACCTTGCCATCCCAACGGCCTAGTTTATACTGTGGCATATACCGTGCATAAGGCACTTCAAATTTCAAACGATTGGCAATCTTTCTGCGAACTTCAACAGGAAGTCCTTCAAGTTTTACGTTAACTTCATCTTGTATAACTATTCTACAAGTTGTCATATTTCTTCTATATCCTGATATCCAAAGGGCGTTGAATCCGAATCATAGTGTATAACAAGATCGCATTCATTTATATATGAATCTAGTTTCATGTTTGTTCTCTTACTTCCATACATTAGCACTGCACTAGGTTTCCAGTCGCTTAGTAGTAATGGCTTAGGAATTTTATTGTTATTAATATACACTATTTTTGTATATTTTGCAAGAGAATTATTAAGATTATTTTGTTTTATCAACGAATTAAAACTTCTATCTGTTTGATCTTTATTGTCTTTTCTAAACATTACTGTGCATGATTCGTCTAGGACAATTCCCTTAAAACATTCATAAATATCTTGTAAACATTCAGTACTGCTGTCGTCATCTGGTATAACAACAAGTAATGGAAATCTATGAAGCTCTAGTACACTTTCGACAATATTATTAATTGTAAATCTTTTACTATTAATCAATATATTTTTCTTGTTACGATTGATAATTTTTTTTGTTAACGGTTGAAGTTTATTAACACTTTCTGTCAAATCATTTTCGTCAAAATAATTTATACCAAGTATTTCTTGTCTGTCTTTGTAAAGAGCAAGGTTATCTAAACTAGGTTCGCCTATTGAACTTACAGCAAAATCAAATGCTTTACTGTGTAAATTTTCTAATTTAAGATTATATATACCAGGCACATAATTTTTTTTATTTTCTTTCATTTCTATTAACTTCCTATATTGTTCTTGTAGAGATTCCTCTATCTCAAAGTTTGCCTTTTGGAAGTTGCCTATAATTTCATAAATGTTTTGTTCTGTAGGAGATATAAAATGTGTTTTATTTGCTTTGTCGTAGCCTTGATTTTTATGTATAGAATTTAATATTTCAATATATTTGATCATATTTTTAGCAAACGGAAACCGCACAGCAATCATGGTTTCTCCATTTTGTTCTACTAAACTTATAGTTTTTGATCTATCTATTGATCGAAGCGTTTGTCTAAGATTAAGCATTTTTTCTTCTACACTGTCAATGCCATTTGCTTCGAACTGATCTTTGTAATCTATAATTTTTCTTTTGGCAAGTTCATACTGTCTATCAGTAAATGGTATCTGACGAAGACACTGCTTGCCAAGGCTAAACATAAGGTTACGGTCTGTGTTTTGTATTTCGAACACAAACTTGCCCTGTGTCATACCTGAAATGATTTCAATTAAGTCTTCTGCTGTTTCTTGTTTCATAATAGTATTATACGAGATTATAGCTTAGAAGTCAAGTGTTTAAGTGGTATTCCTTGAGAAATTTCTTCTAACGTCCACTCAGTATGTGCATAATTATTCAACCATTGCTGACGTTCAAAAAGCACAGGCTCTTCAATCATAGAAAGATCTTTATTTGCAACATCATATGCAAGACTACTAGGACCAACAAATGCAGGAACACCATCTATTACACTGTGTATACCAGGATTTGAACTCCAACTCACTGTGCAGTATATGTTATGAAATCCTATATCAAAATCATCATATGTTCCACGAATATGTTTAGGATCTTGCCTTGTTACATTGTTATACTCATGTTCTATGTACGGCAATGTACATCGTGGATGAGGTCTAAAAATAATTGGACGATCTGTATATTTCTTTACAGTATCTATAGTTTCTATGACCCAGTTGCTCATTGTTGGCATGTTTTGCCATTGTAAACTCTTGTCATGTTGTCCGCAAATAAGAATATATTTGCCATCGGTGCGCCACGGTTTTAATTTTAATCCGAGTTGTTCAGCCCTATTACTATTGCTGTTGCTACTATTGCCAAAATAAGCGTCTCTATTGATACCATTTAAACCTACTTTCCATGTTGTTCCTCTTTTGATGCCGCCGACTTCGAGTACGATGGTCGGTTTGGATTGTAGAACGTTTTTTTCCCATATAGCACGGTTTCTAGCCATGCGACCGTTCCAAAGTACGCTCCAAATAACATCAATCCCATCATCACCATTATCGATACAAGTATGCCCAAGAGCACGAGCGCCAGTGTGAAAGGCGTCAAAAACAGGGCTAGAATTTTGTGCGCCATATTGCCTCCATAAGTTAAATTTCATGATTAAATACCTTGTAGTATATTTACAAAGGAACAACAATGTCAGACATAACTGTGGTTACAACATTCCACCAACCAGGATTAGAACAATATGGTCAACGCTTTTTAGATTCTTTTGCACAAAGGGTAGACAAGCGTATAAAATTACTAGTATATGCTGAGGCATGTCATCCTGTAAATCCCGATCCGGAACAAATTAAAATATTTGATTCTTTTGAAGCATTACCTAAATTAAACGAGTTTAAAGCCAAATGGGGTAAAGTACCTCACGCTAACGGTGATATAACAAATCATCCTGCACGTAATGGCCGCAAGGATTGGCAAAAGAAATTTAAATGGGACGCTGTACGATTTGCTAATAAAACGTATGCTGTATATGATGCATGTGAACGCAGTACAGATTGGTGTGTATGGATGGATGCAGATACGTATGTACACAGTGACTGGTCATACGATGACTTTAAAGCACAGTTACCTGAAGATGCTTGGATAACTTATGTGGGTAGAGGTAAAGGTTCACAAACTTGGCCAGAGTGCGGATTTTACGGAATGAATTTACGTAACGAAACTTGTAAGAAATTTTTAGCAGAATTTGAACGTGTGTACGAAGATGCAGAGAACGGTATTTTTAAATTAGCTGAATGGCATGATAGTTTTGTATTTGGAAATATTCTCAACGGTATGAAGCAACAAGATCCTAATGCGTTTGATTATAGTGCTGAAATGTATTTGCGTGAAGCAAAATCTGGAGGCGGCGGACATCCTCTCATTAACGGAGTTTTAGGCACTTGGATAGATCATATGAAAGGTGTGCGTAAAAAAGAAGGAAGGTCACGTAAAGTTGATATTATGGTTAATAGGACTGAAGATTATTGGAAGTCTCAAACATAATTTTTCATAAACCGCCATGCTGTACCATCTTTAAGCTCTTCAAAATTCCAATGACTCATAGATATACGTTCTATCCATTCTTGTCTATCATATAACACAGGATCTTCAATCTCTTTAATATTTGTATTAGCGACTTCACCATACATACTATAGTCAAGATCAGAATCCATTTGAAAAACAGGCACACCTTGTATTAGACTAGCAACACCCGGACTGCTATTGTATACTACTGTTGCCCAAGCATGATTAAGATCTTGTCTAATATCTTGATTAGTAGAAACAGTTACGTTATTATATTTTAATTCTGACAATCTAGCCAGTGTTTTTCTATCTCCTGGATGTCCTCTAACTATTATTTTCCTACTTGTATATTTTTTTATTCTTTTAATAATATAATGTGCAAAACTTATTACATCAGTATTTTTCATACTCCAACCGCCGTTACGTTGTAAACATAATAGTATACTCTCGCCTCTTGCTTTGTATGGAACAATATCTATACCAATATTTTTTTTAATACTTTGCCATCTTTTAGGATCAACATCTTTATCAAAATAAAAACCTGTACCTCTAAATACACCATCAAAGCTATATCTTAAGTAATTTCCAGGAGTGTTTCTTTTGCCTGTTGCAAATAAAAAAAGATTACTATCAACAATAAGTGTTCTTTTATTGGTAAGTTTTTGATGATCTAATACTTGTTTTCTAAACAATAGGTGCGGAGTATTCTTACTATTGGTATGCACAAATCCTTGTAAAACCGCTACATCACAATCTTGTATAGTTGATTGATAATGATTTATTCCTATATCGTTTACAGTATTAACACCTTGAACAAAATTAGATAATATTAAAGGTTTTTCAGGACTATTATTTTTTGGTGGGATTCCATAATGGTAACTCACTACTTTCATTAACTGTTCTCCATGCAAATCCGTTTCGTAATTCATGTACATCAAATTGACAATAACCAAGATGCGCAAAAAATGCATCTGTTGTTTCTCTATCAGGCATATGTGGGTTATCAATTTTACGTATATCTTGTTCACAAACAACTTGTGCCGCATTTGGACCAAGAACAATAGCTGGTTTGCCTTCCATTAGTGCTTCAACAGCAGCAATACTATTGTATGTAACAAGACAGTGTACATCATCTGCAAGTGCAGCTTGAATTGTTTTATCAGTTACCCTTTCTGTTCTATTAGGTTTTAATCTTACTTCAATTGGCCTACTAGTATATTTTTTTAACTCTGCTACTACCTGTTTTACCCAAGTTTCTGGATCGGGTTGTCCAAATACTCTCATTGCTTTTTCGCTAGGAGGACAAATTAAAATTTTCCTTCCAAGAGATTGTTTTCTATAACGATAGCCGTGTGCTTTTGCACGATCCATAGGACGTTCAATAATGCCACCTATTTGTTGCATATTATTTTTTGTAACTCTATGTAACCATTTGTTTTTAAAGTTACCAAAATATCCTGTGTCAATTGTATAAAATGTTCGGCCGGTGTCCTTACACTTTTGGATGGCCTTACGACTACCTCCACCAACTCCTCTAATGATAAGTGCGGTATCGTCATTTAAATGATCTGCATAGGAACTAACAACACCATTACTCCCCATAGCAAAGTTTTCAAGAATTGGATCATATCTATGACCTTTTCTTTCAAAGTTAACTTCACTAGTGTCAATTGCTACTATTTTTCCCATGTGATTTTTAACTCTTTCTGTAATTGATTCCCAAGTATTTCCTTCATAATACTTAGCTTCAGGATCTACTAGGTAATTTAATATCGACTTTAATATTTCTTGTTTATCTTCATTCACCTTCCAGGTGTCTGGTGTAAGTTTGTGTTTAGCATTTGCTGCTTTTTGTGCGTTATAACTTTTCTCAGCAAGATACCAATCCGCTGCATATTCGCATAAACGATAATCTTTAAACCAAGGACCGCCATCGGTGTAGTGTATCGCCGCAGGTTCATTTTTATCGTCTTCTTGATAATATCCTACAAGCCAGTTCCATTCGTGATGTAATCTTCCAATCTCTTGATCTTGAAGCCAACTAAACCTATGTAAATATTTTCCGTCTATTTCTGGGTTGTTAATTAATTTTTTGTTAAGTTTTCTATTTGATGGATGTTCACAATTAAATAACATACAAGAGCTCCAATTTTTTCTTGGATATATTGTTTGTTCTCTTCCGTCCATCTTTGTCATGCTTTTTGGGGTATAGTCGTGTTGAACACACATTACAGCAAAATTTTTATTATTTTCTTGAGTTTCTTCTATTACTTTCCAAAGATTTCTTACGTCTTTTTTAAACAAGAAGTCACAATCAACAAACAACGCCCAACCTTTAAAGTCACAAAGTTCTGGTACTAAGAATCTTGTAAAGGTAAATTCTGTTGATGCTAATTGATCAACATCTCTCCAATATAATCCTCTATCTCGCATCTCCTGTTGTTTAATAGGATATATTTCTATACTGTTAGGATATTTTGCTCTATCAAGTATACTTTGTCTACACACTTGATAAGCAATGTCTTCTCTGCTGTCGTGACCGATAAAGATTTTAATTATGCTGTCTTTCAATGTCTTCCTCCACACAATTTTTGCCGTACTGTATTTCAACAAGTTTTAAAGGTATTCTATCCTCATTGACAAGTTGATGCCAAGTTCCTACTGGAATATGTAAACTTTGATGTTGCTTATATCTACCAACAAGTTCAAAATCAGTACTTGCATTTATTGTATATACTGTTGCTGTACCTTCTGCAACAAACCAATGCTCTGAACGTTCTTTATGTCGTTGCATTGATAGTTTATGTCCTGGCGGAACTGCAAGTTCCTTTACTTTAGTATGATTTTCATATTCATGTATCACTCTATAGTACCCCCAACTGCGTTCTGTCTTAGGTGCTTTCCATTCTTCAAGAATCCAACTGCTTGAATTTTTTTTATCTTCGCCTCCTACACCAAATACAAATTCAACATTATCAAAGTCATGATATGTTTTGTATTCTGGTGTTGTAGTATTAGTTCTGTCACCCCCGTTGGCAAAAATAATTTTAACCTTACTATTTGTTGCCATTGTCTTATATATTGCACCACAAGCAGTATCATCAGTGTCATCGAAACTAATAACTTTATCTACCATTTTTAAATTTTCAATTACTGTGGCACGTTCTTTATAAGGCATGAAGGGTCTGCTTTTCTTTCTTGTTAGCCATTCGTCTGAATTAAGACCAACATGTAGTTCATCTCCTAATTCTTTTGCGGCTTTAAAAAAAGCTATATGACCGCTGTGCATAGGATCAAATCCGCCTGTTACAAGTACAATAGTTTTCATACTAATATTTATATGCGCACTTAATTTTAACAATAAGGATTGATTAATTTATTAGGATAAAGAGGTTTGAGATGTTGCCAAGGTAACCCTTTTTCTATCTCATCTGTACGCCATTGACAGTATGCTAGATTGTTAAGCCATTGTTGACGATCAAATACTTCTGGCTTTTCTAGCGTAGATAATGATTTGTTACTTACTGGCCAGGCCATTGAACTTGGACATAAGCTAAATGTTGGTATTCCTTCACAAGCACTTTCTGTTAATGCATTAGTATTAAATCCAACTACTGCCCATGCTCTGTTGAAATCTTCATATAATCCGTCGCCGCCATTCAATAATCCTGCTCCAGAATTATTTTGACTTATTTCAATATTTCCCAGGTTACAACGATTTATAATTTCTATTTGTTTCTCAATCCTTGCAGGATGTAATCTAATAATAATTTTTCTATCAGTGTGTGTTCTTATCTCTTGTAAAGTATTTTTTAAAAAATTTTCATATGTTCCATGCTTTTTTAACAAATTTTTCAAACTACTATCACCCGGACGTTGTAAAAGTAATAGTATAGCATCACCAGGTTGCTGCCAGTCTTTTATTTCTATATCTTGTTCTTCTTGGATTCTGTACCATCTATCCGGTGGACAGTCTTTTGCATTGTATTCACCTTCGTCATAAAAATAACTCCACCAACTAAATCTATGATACGCTTTAGGATTAGGATAATCAGGCATACCTTTTCTAAATACTGCTGCTTCTGCGCAGATGTAAGGTTTACCGCTGTAACGAATAAACTCGTAAATATGTCCCAAACTTTTTTGACGTTTTTGTTCTAAAATATTACTTTGTAAAAATATATCTGCTTTTTGTATTAGTTCTTTATCTTCCCATTCTGCAATTTTAACATTATTGCCTCCTATAATAGGATGGTTTCTATAAGCAGGTTTAATAGCAACAATTAAAGGTTCAGACATTTTCATTTACGAAATACATTCCAGTTTTTTCTAAGAACTTATGTTTTTTCTTTGTACCCATAGTACTTACACTGCGTAAGATTTTAGTTTTTTCTTCATCTAATTTAAAACCATAGTCAGACATTTTATTGATCCAATATGGAGGATTTTGGCAATTAACATGATGATATCCGCTTTGTCCTTCGAGTGCATGTGTCATTACTAAATTTTTACATTTTTGCATTGCAGTTACATAATTTGGTATGTACTTTTCTTCAACATGTTCTACAAATTCAACACTCCATCCTATATCAAATGTTTCATTTATGTCTATAGATCCTTTTGTAAAATCGTGAATAATAAATCGATCATTATTATAACGCTTTAATGTATAATCTCCGTCTATACCTAAAACTTTAAATTCCATAGATTCAGCAAGTTCAACCATTCCGCCTGGACCACATCCTATGTCTAAAAAACTACTAAAACCTAAACTTTTAAACCAATTAAGTGACCCTTTGTCTAAATGTGTTAGGCCGCCGTGTCCTCCAAGATGTTCTTCCAACATTATATATTCCTCTCTAATTCGTATTGATCTGCACACATATCTTTTAATGTTTTTGTTACATTTAATAATGAACTTATTTCTGGTACAATACTTGACTCAATGTCTCCAGGGCGCCTATCAACAAATTCTATTTGAATATTTTTACCTGTAACGTGCGACATTGTTTCTACAACATCTAATACCGAATATCCATTTTTTGTTCCTAAACATTCATAAGGCGTGTTAGTAGGACCTAAATTTATAGCATTAGCAATAGCACTAGCTAAATCTTGAACGTGAATAAAATCTCTAACACAAGTTCCATCCTTTGTGTTCCAGTCATTGCCAAATATTTGCAACTTGTCTTTTTTGCCAGCGGCAACTTTTGCTACCATTCTTATAAGATGTGTACCATTGCCTAGTTGTCTGTGAATAGTATTTGTGCCACTTACATTAAAAAATCTAAAAATTGTATAACCTTTTGCTTTTTGCTTAATTATATCTTCAGCAGCAACTTTGCTCAATGCATATGGACTAGCTAGATCCCATGATGCGGCAGTTCCAGCAAATAAAAAATGTTCTGTGTCAATATTCTCTAAGCAATTAGCAGTACCAAATATGTTAGTTTTATAGTATTCGTATGGTATTTGTACACTTTCATCTACAGCTACTCTACCTGCAAGATGCACTACAGCGTCGAATTTGTGCTTGGTGTTAAAGTTACATACATCTACATTTTCAAATTTTGCATATGATTCTATATCATTATATTCATCATATAGGTTAATGTCCCACGCAGTTACATTATGTCCTTGTTCAAATAATATTTTACATAAATGACTTCCTATGTAACCGGTTGCTCCTGTAACAAGTATATTCATTATTTGTTTTTTAGCTCTTCAAGTTTAAAATAAAATTTATTTTTCTTAGGTTTAGCACCTTCTCTAAAATACTTTTTGGCACCTTTGCCAGTCCATATTTTTGAATCAGGTCTTAAATGATAATCAACATACTTCATTCCAAATGTACTAATTTTTTCTTCTGCAACTAATTCATTTAGAGCAGTTTGATCTAAAAACCAAACAAGTCCTTGTTGCTTTGCTAATTCTAAAATTTTATCTTTTAAATAATATCTTCCTAATTTGTTGCCAGCAAATGCTACACAACCACCAAGAGCGCCTACACCTTTCACTCTCATAGCCACCCAATCATTTGATAAATCTGCGCTCCATTCTTCTAAACTAATATCTGCAATCAACATACCATCAGGATCAACAGCCATTATATTTGCTGAATCATGAAATATTTCAGGTACTCTTAAAAATCTACTATTAACCCAATATCCTTTTTTGTCATCTAAAGTTTTATAACTTTCAGGAGTAATTTCAGTAGTCAAACTTATTTTATTCTTATTACACCATTCTATATCTTGATCTGTTGCGTCAAAGATATGTACATGAACTGAAATTTTGTTAGCATAAATTTTAACACTTTTAATAAAATGTATTGCAAAATCATTGAAAAAAACTGTGTCACTGGGAAGATAAAAAAAGTTGCCTTTACGTTTTTTAACTTGTAAGGGTACGTAATCTATCATAAACTTGCGTCCTCCATACCTGCTACTCTTAGCTTGACAACATTAGTTATCTGCCATTGCTTTTGATCTAGTGCCTTAAGAACGCCTAACCATTTGTTTCGCATAAGAGCAAACTCATTTATAATTTTTTCATAGTCAACAACGTCTGCCTCACCGTCAACGTATTTTTCAACGTCACGGCTAGACAGAGCTCGTTGATAGTTTTCTAGGTATTTTTTAAAATATGAACTACGCAATCTTCGCAGTTCTATATTTAAGTAGTTTAGAATTGCTTCAATTTCTTGTAGTTGATTGAAGCGGTGTTCGACAATGCCTGGCATTTCTGCAGCGGCTCGTTCTACATTGCCGTGTAGTTTTACTTCCTTACGAGCTTCAGAAAGTTCTAATTCAAAGTGAGCTACTGCATCAGGGATCTTAGAAACATCACGAGATATTTCACTATACCAACCCATTACCAGTCCTCTTCTTCGTCTTCGGTAACATCATTGTCTATGTCAAGATAGTAGTAGATAGCAGCATCAAGATCATTGCAGTGGCCGAGTGCATTTTTGAAATGCTCATCATCTGCGCCGTAGTCTGCACACACGTCAACAAAACGTTCTGCAACAACTTCAATGTTTTTCTTGTCAATGTTATCTTTAAACACTGTCCAAATATCAACAATTTGTGATTCATCCATTAACAGGCTCCTCGATTGGTTCTTCTATGTCGTCTTGGATATTTACCTTTTCAGTTGATAAATTCACATGATCTGACATTACCATATCGAGCAGTTCCCCGGTCCAGTTTTTGCGATATTCTTTGTGTTCTTCACCTTTTGAATCGATGTATTTTAATCTGTTACCATCTTTAGATAACAGTCCTTTCTTTTCAAAAAGTTCTACAAGTCCGCTATAAGGGTTCATACCTGTTTCGTATGGAATCTTAACCTGTACACCTTCAAACGGTTTAGCATAACGTGTTTTCATTACTTTACAGCCTGCACGAATACCACGCACTTCGCTTATCTTATTACCGTCTTCGTCTTCTTTTAGTTTAAGTTTTTTCATTGCTACAACAATTGAACTTGCATAGATAAATCCTTGACCACCTGATATCTTATCATCTGGATCAAACATATCTTGCGATGCATATGTGTGATTAGTACATACAAGTCCTACATTGTGTGAGCCAATCATGTTAACTGTGTTACGAACAAGTGAAGTCAATGCCTTAGGCTTACGACCCATATCACCTTTCATATCACCTTTGTTAAACTGATCAACATCTGTAGGTGTTAGCAACATACCCAAACTATCAATTACAAACAATACTTTAGGACGATCTTCTTCGTCCATTGCTTTGTAGTCTGTCATGAATGTGGAAATAGTTTTTGCTACATCATCAATCATTGACATGTTTAATTTTAGTAGTTTTTCTTCTGAAGTATCTACATCAAGAGCGTGTAGCCAACTTTCATCAAGTGCATTCTCTGAATCAATTAATACAACAAAGATACCTTGATCCTGCGCCGCTTTTACAATATTACCTGCACAGATATAACTTTTACCTGCACCACTTTCACCTGCAAACAC
>Ga0208547_1001220_pt1 | contig 14451 bp, 10 predicted proteins | sample DEB08_DNA_5_FD_185501 | JGI IMG/M metagenome (GOLD analysis project Ga0208547, IMG submission 185501) | Aqueous microbial communities from the Delaware River and Bay under freshwater to marine salinity gradient to study organic matter... | ecosystem: Environmental > Aquatic > Marine > Coastal ...
CCACCACCGCCACCTCCACCGCCACCACCACCGCCACCACCTCCACCGCCACCGCCACCACCCGGTCCGCCAACCGGTGTACCGAATTTAGGGGGTGTATTAGGATCTGGTAAAATATACACAATGTTTAACTCCGATGATATAGTTCCAAATCAACAAGAAATAGTTACAAGGGCATTGTGGACAAATAATGTTGGAAACTTGCTAGCATTCTATACAAGCTCAGCACAAACTGCCGCACAGAAAGAATATTATTATGAGGTGTATAACAGCTCATCTGTAGCAGATTGTTCATCTGAAGCGCAGTTTAGTGTAGCTTACGGTCACAGATTAGGCTCAGGCTCAGAAGATGAGGGAGGCCAGATTGAGGATACACCTTCTAGAGCAACATACGGGCAGTATCGCTTATTATGTTTGAATCAAGATGAGACTGCATTTGTATTCAATGGAAGTACAGCGGATTCTATATATGCAATCAATGTAAATAGAGCTAGAATGCGCGAAGCCTTAGATCCAGGGAATATTGAAGTTAATATAGCCGCTCTTTCAGGATCAATATTCATTGCAAGTAGTGCAATGCAATATCATACTGGCAGTAATGTGAAGCTTAAGGGTGATGGTGCAGTGATACGGTTAATTGATGATTCAAGCATAGCTGCAGCTACAATCAAGCAATCGGGTGAAGTATATAATATGGTTTCCGGGACTATTGAAGATGGAATTTACAATGCTTCAAGTCCGGTATATTATGGACAGCTATTCAAAAGAAAGGGTATTATTATATTAGATGGTGCTATGCTTGATGCGAGCGCATCATTCGGAACAGTTACCTCGCGTGAAACAAATGGTGATAATTCATATAAGCTGTTTACAGCAATGTCAGGAGCAGCACAATTCACAGATGCAAGTGGTGATTATTTAGGATTCCAAGGAAGATCTGAGGAAAAAGTTAAATCAACACACTATTTCGTAAGAGTAAAAAATGCAGATTATAACTTTAGTAATAATCCAACATTTGTTACAGGCAGTGAGGGCGATTTAAGGCATGCTGAAATGTATACTGATCCAAAAGTATATATTACCGGTGTTGGATTATATAATAATGAAAAAGATCTCGTTGCAGTTGCAAAATTATCACAAGCAGTGAAGAAATCATTCAAAGAAGAAGCACTTATAAAAATTAAATTGGATTTCGTTTGGTTCCTTGGTGTAATCTCAACAATAGGATTAGGAATTTTGTAAAAATGAGTATTGTTTGTCGTATATGTGATCAATCTATTAATAGTAGCAAAGGCCTTACAAGGCACCTGTTGATACATGATATGACATTCGATGTATATTTGCATAATAATCTTGATCAATTTCCTAATTATTGTGAATGCCCGATATGCAGTACAATAACAAAAGGTGTAACGTGCTCTATGAAGTGTTCAAAGAAATGGAGATCGATTAAAAACAAGGGTGTGAATATTTGGGAGAGAATGGATGATCTTACTAAAGCAAATGCAAAAAAGCAAATTTCGAATAAAGCTAAAAAGCGAAATGCTGGTGTGAATATTTGGGAGAGGATGGATGATCTTACTAAAGCAAATGCAAAAAAGAAGCTTTCGAAAATAGGAAAACGTCGATTTGCTGGAGAAGGAAATCCAATGTTTAATAAAACTCATGATGCCAAAACAGTTCAGAAAATATTTAAACACAGAAAACAAAACAATTTAGAAAAAATGGTGGCAGAGTATTTGGATAAGAATAATGTTGAATATTATTTTCAATTCTTCATAAATGATACGTCCAGACATTCATACGATTTTAAACTAAAAGGGCGAAACGTGATTTTAGAAATCGATGGGGATTATTGGCATGGCGGACCTGGTTGTGATAAGCATTCACCATTTGTGGAGGATTGTATTAAGGCTGATTCTATAAAAACGGAACTTGCTGAAACGCATGGATATGAACTCCATCGATTTTGGGAAAGTGATATAAAAAAAGACATTAGCATTATTGATAAGGTAATAAATTAATATGGCCCAAACAGTCACTATAATTACGCCTCGAGGGCAAAATATACAATCAGTAGTTCATTCTCCTGAGGAAATTAACAATGTTGTTAGTAGCCTAAATCCGGACATATATGAAGTAAATATTGATGTGTTGAATGATGCTGCTAATAAATTAGATGCTGTTTTTCAAAATATAGCGATTACCAGCAATCAAGCAAGCCTTTATCAAGCAAGTGGGTATTTTTCGTTAAATAGTACACAGTATAATGATTGCTTTTTTGTATTGACACGGAGGCCCGGAGAAGCATTAACAGGTTTATTTGGACAAGGCCCGGCTGGTGGTACTGTGCAATTTGCTCGCCCAACAATTCAAACAAGTGAAGATTGGCGAAAAATTGTAATATATTGCATCCGACCACGTACAATATCAGCACCACCACCGCCACCAATAGGACATGGACAAGTATTTATTCCATTCTATTCGGATGATCTTCTTGTAGATCGTGAAATTACCACAGAGGCACTTTGGTCTAATAACAATGCGTATCTTACTGCACCTGCAACAGCTAGCCTGGCAATATCAGCTTCTGTTAATTATTGTTTAGATGTATATGATACAGATCCTGATTCTGACCCTTGTTCCGAAGTGCAATTCAGTATCGTTTATGCAGATTATTCAGGTAGTGGTGACACAGATGCCGGTGGTCTTGATAATGAAACAGTAACAAAGGCTCTATACTCACAATATGCAAATGTCTTGTTACCAAAAGGACAAGATAAATTCTCAATTGATGGTATCGACCAAGATTATGTATATATCATTGACGTTAAGCGTGCACGATATAAAGATTTATTAGATCCGGGAAATCTACAATTGACGCTATCAAGAGTAGGTTTTAGTTCCGATGCAAGTAATAGTATATTAGCAAATATGCAAACCGGCAGTGCACTTCCTGGATCAAGTACATTTATAGATGATTCTGGAAATGATCCATTACCATTTAATTATGTTAATAAGACATATAATTTGAAAATTGGTACTATAGAGGATGGTATTGGTTCTGTACCAACAACACCCACAGCATCTGCAGATACTGGTTCGTTTGGCCTTGTATATCCAAATCATGGAATGATAGTATTATCTGGAACTAAATTGGATTCTGAATTAGGATTTAATACAAATCGAAATACGCAAGTAAATGGATATAATACATATAGATTATATCATTCATTGAAATTAGTAACAGATAATGCATTAACTGATACGTCAGGTGATGCTTTAGGATTCTACGGCCGCGCGGTTTCAATGAAACACAACAATATGTGTTTTGTGCGAGTCCGTAATTCGATACTAAATCATTCAAACAATCCAACATTTGTTACCGGTAGTGAAGGAGATATTTCCAGTAATATGCTAAATACTAATGAAAATAAAGCGTATTTTACATCAATTGGTATTTATAATAATGATAAAGATTTGTTAGCGGTAGGTAAAATATCAAAACCAATTCTCAGCACGAATTGGGATGAGTCATTATTCATTGTAAAAATACGACATTAAACCATGAAGTTGCGCACATTACTAGGGGAAGTAAGTCAAAAAATTAATATCGGTACCAAAAACCGAGATCAATTTGATGACCTGATTAATATAGTTGGTGATAATTTTCAATCATCATTAAAGGGAGATTTTCCTGGAATATCATTTTATTAATTAAAGGTGGCAATTACATGGCAATCCCAAAGACATTTGAATCAATAAAGGCGAGGGATTTTACTCTTACTCCGATAAAAGCACATAAGGAGTTTGTAATAGCATCCACAGAATTGGAAACTACGAGTTCTGGGTATCTTCTATTAGATGGATTATATTCCGGGGTAATTACACCCATTGGATCTGCAAAAGCTCTTAACGATCCAAAAAACACAATAAACGACAGCTATAAACACGTTATTTGGAAGCATATTGATAATTTATATTATCGACGAGGATACGAACCGGGATTCACAATGGAACATAGTAATCAACGGTATGTTAAAAAATTCTTGAATATAAGTGCATCAATGGTTTCTATTCCATATTTGGATTTTGGTGAAAAAATAAAACCAGGATCAGTATCAATTACAAATTCTGATCTAGGGATTACGGTAGTTGATGATAAGAACGGCAATTTGTATGATTCAAGCATAGATTCAGATATTCCGTATATTCCTAAATATGCAAACATTTCATATTGGGGATTTAATTCCATATTTCGTGACTTTAAATATGTTGAAGGTACAATAATAAATGGATTTTATGAATACGAATCAAATGCATTTTCAACTGCAAATGTAAAAAGTCGCATTTCTAACGTAAAATTTGAAAAAAGGCAAACAGGCTCGCTCGCTGCAAGTGAACCTGCTTTTGCTGGTATGTGTGCCGCATTTCAAAACGGATATATATTAACACCGCATAATAAGCATTATAATTTTGACAATACAGATGAATTTACGATTTCTTTTTGGATTCGACCACATCAGACATCAACAACAGGTAGCGTAATTAGTAAAAGAGGTACTATTTTTAAAGACCAATTAGGCAATTTAGATAAAATTAGTTTATCGAGTGGTGAAATTAAAAAACAGATACACATTTCTTCAAGTTTTGTTGATGAATCTATTGACCGATATCCATTTGACATACAGTACGACGGAACATCTAACATAATCTTTACCAGATCGGATGGTACAAGACAATCACAAATAAGTTTACAATGCCCACCTGATCAGTGGAATCATGTGGCAATAACAAGATACAGCAGTTCAGAGGGTAAGAAAATATCGATGTATGTAAACGGCACACTAACAGGATACTCCGGATCTGTAATTGATGCTACAGACAATCCGCTAAATAATCATGGCTTAATGTTTGGCGCTAGAAATATGGCATTATCTGAGGCCTTTAGTGGATCTCTTGATGAAATACGATTTTGTGATCGTGCGTTTTATTCTGGCAGCAGCTTGGACTCTGCATTTTACGAAAAATTATCTAATGATGCTAATTATTTACATAATACATCTGTTGTCGGAAATGTATTTTATCGATCTGGTAATATTGTAATATCTCCGATAAATCCAAGATATAAAAATTTACTATCTGGTAGTTTTTCACTTTCTTATCAAGGGACACATACGATATATCAATATGAAGCGCTTTGTAGAATTCGAAAAGGGGCATTCAATGTTACAAGAAACCCAACTGCATTAAAATCACCAAAATCAAATATTGTACTTGACGATTTTACTGGCTCTTTGAGTCCATACGCGACAAGTATAGGTTTATATAATGACTCGAATGAACTTGTAGCTGTAGCTAAATTATCCCAACCTCTACAGATGCGCGATGATGTTGATTTAAATATTATGTGCCGCTGGGATGTTTAATATATATTATTAAAAAAAGATCTCACGATCGGATAATAGAAAGAGGAAATACATGAAGAAGTTGAAAGATATATTAGTATCAGAATCTCTAAAATATCACATTAATCGAAAAATACCCATGATGGAAAATGTATTTAGATTTGCATCAACCGCGTATTTCGATATCATATCAGAGGCAAAAAAATTATACAAATCTGGAAAATATATACCACTAACAGAATCAGAAAAGGATTTTCTAAATTCAGAAATTGGGGAATTTGGGATATATGGTGGTGAAAAAGTGCCATTAGATCTTCCAATGATAGAAACAGAACTATTAGATGAAGCAGAATATCAGGGCAGGGATGTTGAGTTAAATAAACCTAAACGTGGAGGTAGTAAAAAGTTTTATGTATATGTAAAAGATCCAAAATCAGGCAATGTGAAAAAAGTATCATTCGGTGCAGCAGATGGCGGAGGTAAACTTTCAGTAAAATTTAAAGATCCAAAACGCAGAAAGGCATTCGAGGATCGACATAATTGTAAAGATAAAAAAGACAAAACAAAACCAGGTTACTGGTCATGCCGTCTGCCGAGATACGCTAAATCATTAGGATTGGGTAGTAACATGAATACGTATTGGTAAAACTATATAATGTAAAGTGAACAAACCGTACACGGAAAAATCAAATGACGGATATATTATTAGGAAAATTTCTGCTAATATAGACGAAATGGAATTGATATGGCACCAGGACAAAAGAAACAGAATAGTCGAGATTATTTCCGGAAATAATTGGCAGTTTCAATTTGATAATGAGTTGCCTGTTGAAATAAATGCAGGAGATGTATTACATATTCCTGGTGGTAAAATACATAGAGTAATACGAGGTACTACAGATTTAAAAATTAAAATACAAGAATATGACAGATAGTCATTGGTTTTACAGAAATAAAAAAATATCAGAAGTACCAGAAAATTCATTTGGTTTTGTGTATATGATAGTAAATATGTTAACCGGTCAAAAATATATTGGCAGAAAATATTTTTATTCCACACGCAGAAAATCACTTACAGCTAAACAAAAAAGAGAAGGTAAAAAAAGGCGAACACGAGTCACAAAAGAATCTAATTGGCGCGAATATATGGGCTCATCAAAAACTTTATTAGCTGACATTGAAAGATTGGGTAAAACGAACTTTGAGTTTAAAATATTGATATTTGGAGAAACAAAAGGTCAGGTTAATTATTTGGAAATGAAAATGCAGTTTCTTCATGACGTATCAATTAATCCAGCATTTTATAATGATACTATTGGTAGTGGTAAATTTGCATCAATAAAAGATCCAACATTATTATTTGAAAATATACAAGAAAATTTGGATTTCTAAAAAATAATTCGTATATTATAAGGATGGTTTCAGATATACTTAATCTTCTTGAGTCCGTAATAGGAACATATAGCAGAAAGTCAAAAGGCAACGTTGCATTTCATTGCCCATTTTGCAATCATGCTAAACGAAAACTTGAGGTTCAAACTGAAACATATGCTTGGCAATGTTGGGTTTGTGGTGCTAAAGGTCGTAGCCTATATACATTATTAAAGCGAGCTGGTGCCAGTAAAGCCCAATTAGATAGGTTACAATCGATATTACCCAAAAAACGCAGGAAATCCGTAGAATATACCGAGGACGTTCCTAAAATCTGTAAATTACCAGATTCATTTATTCCATTATGGAAACCGAATAGAAAAAATTTCTTTTGGAATACTTGCATGGAATATTTACAATCTCGGGGGGTGACATTGTATGATATATTAAAGTATCGAATAGGATATTGTACAAGCGGCCGATATAAAAATATGATTGTGTTTCCAAATTACAATAAAGATGGACAACTAACATATTACACCACCAGAAGTTTTATGCGTTCTAATTCAGCAAAATTTATAAATCCGCCATTAAGTCGAAATATTGTTGGTTTTGAATTACAATTAAATTGGGAATTGCCGGTGATATTAGTTGAATCTGCATTAGATGCAATCACAATAAAAAGAAATGCAAGTCCATTATATGGTACAGTATTATCTAAAGCACTAAAAGGTAGTATTATTGAAAATGGTGTTAAAAAATTATATTTGGCATTGGATTATGATGCGTTATCTAAATCTATAGATATTGCAAGGTATTTGATGAATTTGGGTATATCTGTACATTTTGTAAAATTGGAAAATGGAACTGATCCAAATTCATTAGGATACGAAAAAATGTGGAATCTAATTAATTCCACAGAAGAGTTGACAGAAGATGAGTTATTTGACTACACAATAAAAAAATCATTATTTGTATGAGTGGAGTGAGTGTTGATAAAATATTTCATATAGCCGATATTCATATTCGAAATTTCAAAAGGCACACAGAATACCGGGCAGTATTTAAAAAAATGTATCGGTATTTAAAGAAACACGCAACAAAAAAATCACTAATATATTTAGCTGGGGACATTGTTCATTCAAAAAATGATATGTCTCCGGAATTAGTAAAAATGGTATCTGATTTTTTAAACTCGTGTGCAAACATAGCACCTACCGTATTAATAGCAGGTAATCACGATGCAAATTTAAACAATGATGCCAGGCTAGATGCGTTAACACCGATTGTTGATGCAATTAATAATCCAAATTTAATGTATTGGAAAGATACGGGTGTTTATGAATATGGCGGCATAATGTTTTCTGTATTTTCAGTATTTGGAGATCCTAACCAGTGGATATTAGCAGATGATATCGATGGCGCTTATAAAATTGCATTACATCACGGTGCAGTATCCAGCGCACTTACTGATTTGGATTATGAAATAACTAATGAGTTAATCACACCGTCTATATTTAAGGGATTCGATTTAGGTTTATTGGGTGATATACATAGAACACAGTTTTTAGATAGTGAAAAAACGGTCGCTTATGCAGGATCATTAATCCAACAGAATCATGGCGAAGGCTTAGTTCATGGATTTATGGTATGGGATGTTCAAACAAAGTCATGTGAATTTGTTCAAATAGAAAATAATATAGGATATGCAACGTTAGAAATTTCGGACGGTTCTATAATAAATGACGATGCTTACATTAATACATGGCCGAAGAATATAAGATTGCGTATCAAATACAGTAATACATCTTATAAAGAAGTCCAAGCAATATTTAAAAACCTTAAGAAAAAACACAAGTTTCTTGAAACAACATTGTTAAAGATTAATGATTATGAATACAACTCCAATGAAAAAAATACAATATTGGGGGATGTTCGTGATGTAGAATATCAAAACAAGCTAATAACAATGTATTTGGAATCAGGCAAGCACGAAACAGCAGCAGACCCAGACTCAGTTCGTCATGCAAATCGTGTTATGAATTCCAAATTGCAAAAAAATGAAGTAATTGTCCGAAATGTTGTTTGGAAGCCGCTGACTTTTGAATTCGATAATATGTTTTCGTATGGTTCGAACAATAAAATAGATTTTGCGAACTTTAAGGGGGTCAAGGGATTATTTGCACCAAACGCATCTGGTAAATCTACATTGCTTGATGCAATCACATATTGTCTGTTTGATAAATGTTCAAGAACATACAGATCTATAGATGTTCTAAATACGAGGAAAAGTTCATTTCGATGTAAATTAGTATTTGAGTTAAATAACACCATATATTCAGTTGAAAGAGTTGCAAAAAAGCACAAAAGAACAGGAAAAGTTCGTGTTGATGTAACATTTATGCAGGAATCAGATGATGGACCTATTTTGTTGAACGGAAAAGATAGAGACAGTACAAATAAAATAATTCGGGGGTATATTGGAACATATGATGATTTCTTATTAACTGCATTATCTACACAAAATGATAACAAAAATTTTATATTCAAAACACAAAAAGAACGAAAGGAATTATTAAATTCATTTTTGGATATTTCTGTTTTTGATGAGTTGTATCTAATTGCAAGAGATGAAATAAAAGGGTATCGTTTTGAAATAAAGTCTCTAGAACAAGAAATTAATGATGATCAATATCTCAATTTATCAACTGATATAGAAATCGCCTCTCGCGAGTATACTGAATGCTCGAGCTCGTTTGTTGAATCGGATCATCTTGTTGAAGAGCTAACAAACAATATTAATAAATTAAAAAATTCTTTGAAATTTATCGAGAGCCCGATTGATATTGTTCAAGTGTCGAATGATATTGCGCAGTTGGTAGATGAGAAAAATATAGGAATGCAATCCATTAATAACAAACAATCCGAATTGGACGAGTTATTAATTAGCTTGGAAGAGTTGCACAACAATTTGTCTGAATACAATATAGACAAGATAAAAAAAGACCGAGATCATATTGTAGCATTAACAAAAGAAGTGCAATTAAAGAAAAATGAATATATAAAAATAACCACTGAATTGCAGCATTTAAATGAAGTTATCGAACATTTAAAAAATCATGAATATGACCCTGAATGCAATTTTTGTGTAAATAGCAACTTTGTTAAATCTGCGTTAGAAGCGAAAAAAAAGCATCCAGAACTTGATAAGCAATCAATTCTTTTACAGAAGTCAATAAGCAAACTAGAAACAGAGGTTAGCAACCTATTACCACACGTAGAAAAATTGGAAACCGATATTGAAGACATTCATTCTAATATTTCAGAAAAATCGAAATTAAGAGAAACATTAGCTAATGAGATCGAAATAGAAAAATATAAGATTATAAATTTAACAGATAAAATATACCAATTAGAGCAACAAAAAATACAGTACAAAAAACAAAAAGAGCAACAAATAAAAAATGAGCGTATTGAAAGTAAAATATCACAAGTCCAAAATACGCTTGATTCTGAGAAGCAGCAGTATAAGTTATTGCAAAATAATATGATGACATATAATAGCAAATTAACTGCGTTATTGAATATCGAGGAAATTCTAAATAATAAAAAAACTCGCCTGGCGCATTTATACGAGCACATATCAGTATATGAAGCGTATTTAGCTGCCGTTTCGAAATATGGAGTACCGTATATGCTTCTACAGAAAATATTACCAGTTATTGAAGATGAAGTAAATAATACATTGTCCCAAATTGTTGAATTTTATATTACTTTAGAATCAGATGAAAAAAATATAAATTGTTATATTCATTATAATGACGAATTGAGTTGGCCAGTTGAATTAGCAAGTGGTATGGAAAGATTTATGATTTCAGTAGCAACACGATCTGCTTTAATTAATGTTTCAAGTTTACCTAGGCCGAATTTTTTGGCAATTGATGAAGGATTCGGAACAGCAGACTCTTCGACAATTGCAAGTATGCCGTTATTATTTGATTATATAATCACACAATTCGATTTTCTATTAATAGTTACTCATATTGATAGTCTTAAAGATTCTGTTGATTCAGTGTTGAATATCGATAAAGTCGATAATTATTCGAAAATTTCAAATATTGATTAATAATTATAATTAAATGAGGGGTTCATTTAATGATAAAAAATATCAGATCAGCAACCGGGCTGTCTAATATAACAGTTCCGATAATAGATACCAGTTCCAATTCTTCAAATTATTTTAGGTTATTTAATATACCTGATAAATTTTACGTTGGTAGAAATGGATTTAATATACAAGGGAATTTAGATACGCTTGTTAAAGATTCGATGATTTATATAGATATCATCGATTCAACAGGTAAAGTCATTTTTCACGAAATATATGATTTCTTATCTGCAGATAAATCCAGGTTAATCAGTGTTTATATTTATGATGATACACCACCCGGTGAATGCATGATTTATGTAGCCGGTCGTGCAAAAATTAATCCAACAACCGGGCAGTCATATCCATATTCAATGAACCCAGGATCACCAGATTATTTGGATAATCCAAATTTATTATGGTCTAAGAAAATATTAGTAGTTCCAAATAAAGAAAATACACAAGATTTGGTATTTAAAGCGGTTCCAAAAGTAACTGCTGAGGAGCGAATATTAAGTTATTATGAGTTTTCATCAGATCCGCAGACTCGAAAACTAAATATTTCTGGTTCTTGGGATGTATCAACTACAACGACATATCAAAATTATACAAAGGGTTCCGATTCGAAATTTGCACCTGATATCGGTACAGTTGGTGATATAAATACCTACGACCCAGATATAACAGATTCTACAAAATATACATCAAAACAGGAAGTATATTCTTATTATTCCAATAATATAGCAAGATTAACTGATACACAATCAAATTTTACACCAGATCATGTGGGCGGTGTCATAACGCTTCGTGATCTCGCAAACACTCCAGAACTTTCGAAGTTAGTAAATGATGGTGTAATTACCAGTGTTCCGGATTTTTCGGCAAGTATTGTATCTGTGGAAGATGCAAATACCATACAAATCAGCCCCAGCTTTCAATTTATATATAATACAAGTGCTGGCAAACAGGTAGTCAGATCTATAACAAATGTTAGTAATGTAACTGCCAGCTATTTCTCTAATGCTAGCAGCTCTTTAATTTCTCAAGAGAGCCAATCATATGTGAAGCTGGATTTTGATAAATTGGAACCTGTTGTTGGTGATGTGGATTATGTCGATATTTCATATAAACCATTTGGTTCAGTTGGTGATTTTCAAGATTTAGGAAAACACACGTTATCGCCCCAAGAATATTTGCTGTCTCAAGATGAATTGGTATTTGATAAGTTTTCATTGAAATTAAAACCAATTGGTGAATTTTTAACAAAAACCGATTTTACTAATTATTGGGATTTAACAAATGGTGATTATAGTTCAACTGCTTCAACAGACACCAAATTTATAAAATCTGGTATAAAATTACAAAGGGGTGTATCACAAGGCACATCGATTGGATATGATTATAAAATATCACCAAAAAGCAGCTACGGAATCTCAGCAACTGAAGAAACTGAATTCGAGCTGTCTTTCGACCTAAACTCAAGAGTGGGTAAGGGCACAGTTAGTGCATATATATCGGGGTCTGGTATAATATCAGATGAAATCGATTCTAGAAATGTAGATAGTGTGATTACAGATCGAAGTTTGGGAGAATTGGTGGGGGTAGTAACAAATAGTAGTACAGCATCAACAACCACGCATAAATTCTACTTTCGAGTAATTGACAGTAATATAATATATCCGATTATCTTGTTTAAAGATATTGATTCAATCAATATACGAAATATATCAGTAAAACCAAGAAATGTTCCTGGTTATTCACCAAATCAAGCAAGAATTATTTTGCCGCTATCGACGTTTGATATCCAAACTGAATTGGTGTTTAGATTCAACTATCATACCGCGACTGGATTAAAATCAGATACATCAACTAAATTGTATGGTGTTTACTTTAAAGGCACAGGCCTTCGTCCAAGCGTACTTAATAATTCGCTTCCGAGCTCATCAATATATACAGATCTATCTTCATCGTTTTTAGACGCGTCTGGTAGCTTTTCTGACAGGATAACTTATTTAGAGTTATCTGGCAGCGGCGGTACAGGAAATTGGGATGATATCACAGGTAAGCCAGACGGATTATTATCAAGTTCAGCACAAATTGCATCAGATATTAGTGGTGCTGCTTTTGTATCTGCTTCAAATGAATTTGAAGAATTAACACTAACAAAAGGAAGTGGAGAAACTACGGTACTAGATTTAAGTCCAAGGAAAGTATTAGAATTGGTTAAGAATAAAGACCCACAAACGCTTCCAAAAGGAACACCTGTTTATGTAAGCGGTTCAACAGGAAACGCTGCTCACGTTTATGCAGCATCCGCATCCAGAGCAGATAGAATGCCTGCTGCATATGTTCTGAATGAAGAACTTGAATACGATCAGGAAGGATATGGTATTGTAATTGGATTTATCAATGGAGTTGATACATCTGCATTTAACGAAGGTGATAATGTATATGTTGGTATAAATGGTGGATATACAAATGTAAAGCCAACTGGTAATTCAAATAGAATTCAAAAATTAGGAAATGTAATCAAAGTGCATTCTACAAATGGTAGTGGTGTAATTACTGGTGCTGGTAGAAGTAATGATGTTCCTAATATCCAACGAGGGTATATATGGGTTGGTGGAACTGATGATGTATCTTATCAATTACCAACTTCATCTTTATTATTAAAATACGATGATTACATTGATAGTACAGACACCAGATTAGATAGTTTAGAAACATTTACTGGTAGTGCCGATACCAGATTAGATAGTTTAGAAACATTTACTGGTTCGATAGACACAAGATTAGATAGTTTAGAAACATATACTGGTAGCGCAGACACCAGATTTGATGGATTAGAAACATTTACTGGTTCGATAGACACAAGATTAGATGGATTAGACACATTTACTGGTAGTGCCGATACCAGATTAGATGGATTAGAAACATTTACTGGTTCGATAGACACAAGATTAGATGGATTAGACACATTTACTGGTAGTGCTGACACAAGATTAGATAGTTTAGAAACATATACTGGCAGCGCAGACACAAGATTAGATAGTTTAGAAACATATACTGGTAGCGCAGACACAAGATTAGATAGTTTAGAAACATTTACTGGTTCGATAGACACCAGATTAGATACGCTAGAAGGTAAAACTCTGATATCAGGATCAGAACAAATTGCAGATGATATCAGTGGCTCTTTCACAGATTTATCAGGATCATTAAGTGATAGATTAACTACTGATGAATCAAATATCCAGGATAATTCAAATAGATTAGATACGCTAGAAACATATACTGGTAGTGCAGACACCAGATTAGATGGATTAGACACAAGATTAGATGGATTAGACACATTTACTGGTAGCGCAGATACCAGATTAGATAGTTTAGAAACATTTACTGGTTCGATAGACACAAGATTAGATACGTTAGAAGGTAAAACTTTAATATCAGGTTCAGAACAAATTGCAGATGAAATATCAGGTTCTTTCACAGACTTATCTGGTTCGATAGCTGCACGTTTTG
>Ga0208547_1001229_pt1 | contig 14398 bp, 18 predicted proteins | sample DEB08_DNA_5_FD_185501 | JGI IMG/M metagenome (GOLD analysis project Ga0208547, IMG submission 185501) | Aqueous microbial communities from the Delaware River and Bay under freshwater to marine salinity gradient to study organic matter... | ecosystem: Environmental > Aquatic > Marine > Coastal ...
GTAGCTTTGTAATTGCACTACCTGATAAATCAAACAAATAGTTTGCTCTATATTCCTCTATCTCTTTTCTTAGTTTGCCTTTGAGATAGTATCCCATTTGACTAGGATTATTGTCATATCCTGATTTCTTTGCTGATTCTGTTGCATTGCCTGTTACAGCAAACAGTTCAACAAACTTTTGTTCTTTTTCTATATCTGCTTTCTTCATAATTGCCTACCTTTATAAATTTACATGCTATTGCTAACACTTTAGCTTTCTGTCTACTAAATTGACCAAGAACAATTCTATCTTCAGTTATACCTGTAACCCTACTAAGTCTTGCTAGTTGGTCTTGTGTGATTGTATCAATGTATATTTTCATGTTACCTCGTTGTTTAGTTAGCTAGTTAGGATATGATTTCTTTTTTTTTCTTTACTTTGTTTCTTGTTACACACACCCTAACTAGCCTCAATATGATTAACTATATTCAGCTATAGCTTTTTCATATTCTTCTTTTGATATCACTCTATCTTTGATTTTATAGGCTACTTCTCCTGTCTCCGTATCAATAGAATAAGTAAGCCCGAATTTTTCATTGACGGGGATATCAATTTTTCGTTCACCCTTAAAACCTACATCTGCGTTTGGGTCAGAATAAACATTAGGCTTATTCTCAAACTTAGTTTCTTTCTCTAGAAACGATTCAGTCGTTGTTTTGAGGGTTTCTATTTTTTGCTTAAATGATTCACTACCATTAATTGCTATATCTTTTTCTTCTTGTGTACTAAGTTTCGCAATGTTCTTTGTGAATCTCTCTCGCATGTCGTGATCTAAATGTTTTTTGACATGTTCAAAAGGTAAATCACCTTTCTTCATAGTCTGCCAAATATTCTTAGTTACCCATTCAGATAATCCTGACATCATCTCTGGGCAATCAAGTATGACTGCATTTCGTTTAATATCTATCTTGAATACCAAATACTTATGCTTAGATAGAAGTTCTGCCATATCAAAGATATCGTTCACTTCATCTTCGTTCATACGATTAGGTGTCATGTAAGATACAAACACATCATATGGAAGAGCAATCTGCATAGGTGGAATAAACTTCTTACCTTTTGCGAGTGCCTCAATTATTTGATTAGACCACTTAGACATACCAAAATGCCAAGCAACAATTCTCTCGATAGAATCAAGAGTATAAATGCCTGTGATATATCTTTTGCCTAATACCATTCTCAATTCATTATCGAGAAATCTATCAGACTTTGCTTTACTCCAATCCATTAGTCCACCTCTCTAGAGATTAACTCTCTTTTATTTTCTTCAAGGTGTCCTATCAGAACTGCACATAGCTCAGACATTTTCTTGTTGTATCGGTCAGTATAGTTCCCTGAGATTATTTCTTCCTCAGGCACTAACGTAATATCAGATATGTTCTTAGATTTCCTCTTAAGAATATCTTCAACTTGTTTTATACTGCCACTACTAGCGTACCAACCTAGCAATTGGTATTGTCCATTTTCTAAGGGGAACAAATTCATGATTCAGTTCCCCCTTTACCAACCAATTGTTCTACTTCCTTACGGTCATACACAGTACAACCCTCAGTAATTTTGATTGGTGTTAGTATTCCTTTTCTAGCCCAATTAAAAATTGTACTGCTAGATACAGGAATTAGTTCCTTGATATCTCTCATTCTCATGTATGAGATATCTTCTTCTTTATCTTTTATAGATTCAGCTATTGCCATAATCTAAACCTCTGCAATTAAGCATAAGTCGTTAATTATCTCGTTTAGCTAGAATCCTCGATTTGAGGTTGTTCCTAGAGATTTACCTACATCTCATTTTTTTGATATTTATCCTGTTCGAGATTTCATGTGAGCTACCACAATCCATTTCGATTTCAGTCATCAGTCCTAGAGTTAGGTTGCTGACTTCGATATTGTTCCACTTAGTCTTATTGTCGTGCTCAGTACTAAATATCGATACTCTATTGTAGCATATTCATGCTTACTGCATAGCTTAGAATTCATATTTCTTTGTGGTTAAATTGTGTTTTTATTTGTCTTTTTATTTGTCATGTAAAACAAAAAACTTTATTTATGTTAATAAGAGAAATGGGAATGTGATGATAAATGCCCAGAAAAAAACAAGAACAAATGGGATTGCTAACATTAATGTTCCACCAATGGTATAAATGATGACACCATCAATCCAAATTTTTGATTCATAATCTACAAACCAATTAATAAAATTTCCAATAAATTCACCAAAAGGTTTGTATTGAAGATACTCATAGGTATGCCACGCTAACCACGAGCTAACTGCCATGACGATAACGACCCCTGTAAAATATTCAAACATACTCTTTTAGAGGAACAAGTTTAAAAATGGTACCCAAATAAGAAAAATACCAACATAACTTGATACTAGAAAAGCTAGTACGAACATCAAACCCCCTTGTCCAACATGTTCATATTTATCTTCTAATTGTCCAAACTCATTTTCTTCATATAGTCCTGTAGGCTTACCTCTAAATTTGAGATAAAAAAACCTACCAACGAATAAAGAGCCAACAAGAATTGCAACAACACCAGCAAAATTTATAAGGGCTAACATAAACTACTTTCGATTTTCTTTAGCTTCATCTTCTAGTCTTTTCTGTTCTTCTTCATATTCCATGTCAGCAGGTTTATTCATTGCAAAATAGACTCTAGGCGTTCAGCATTAAATTGGAAGTTTAGTTTTAGAGGACGCTCGACTCGTACTTCACGGTACGCAAAGTCAGCAACATCAAAAATCTTTGAGTATTCGCCCCAGCCAGAATTACCATTCAGCATTTGGCTATACATCTTCACAATTTCATTACGAGCGTCATCGGAGATTTCTCGGCGTTTGCTTCCCAAACTTTTTCTCATGGAATTCCAGAAGCGTTCGCCGCTGGCATCAATCAGTTGTACCTTGCCAAGGCGCTGGTCTTGCTTACGGTTGGTTAGCATCCATACGTATGTCTGAATGCCTGTGTTGTAGAACAAGTCGGTTGGTAGCGCGATAATGGCCTCAACCCAGTCGTTCTCCAGCATCCAGCGGCGTATTTCACTCTCGCCAGAATTTGCGCTACCGGTAAAGAGTGGTGAGCCGTTCATAACAATACCAATACGAGAGCCAGCCTCATCATCACGCATTTTTGAAATCATGTGCTGCAGGAATAGTAACTGACCATCTGATACGCGTGGTAGGCCTGCACCAAAACGTCCATCTGCGCCCATCTCTTTAGCCTCATCAATGATGGGGTCTTTGTACTTCTTCCAATCGACACCATATGGTGGGTTTGAAAGCATGTAATGGAATTTCTTATCTTTGTGCGCATCCTCGGTCAGCGTGTTGCCGTAGGCAATTTGCTCTGGGTTATGGCCTGTCACCAGCATGTCTGATTTACAAATACCAAAGGACTCACCGTTTAACTCTTGCCCGTAAAGCTCAACACGGATCTTCTCGTTATGCGCAATCATCGCCTCCTCTGTAAGGGCAAGCATACCGCCTGTACCACATGCAGGGTCATAAACCGTGCGAATAATTCCTGTGCCTGTCAGAGCTTCAACATCATTGATGAGCAATAGATCGACAATTAAGCGAATAACCTCACGTGGGGTAAAATGCTCCCCAGCTGTTTCATTCGAGATTTCAGAGAATTTGCGGATTAAGTCTTCGAAAAGATAGCCCATCTCAATGTTTGAAACTTTGTCTGGGTGCAAATCGATTTGAGCGAATTTTTCAAAGACCTGCCATAGTATGCCGCCATCTTTAAGGCGCTTTAGTTGGTCGGTGAAAAGGAATTTATCGAGGAAAATGTCGCGGATGCTGGTATTAAAATTTGTGATGTAATCCAGCAAATTTTTATGAACATCGCCCGCATCCTGAGAGCGGATTTTTTGGAAGGTGAGCTTACTCACGTTGTAAAGCTTTAATCCGTTACCAACGGTGCTAAAAAGCATCATGTCCTTTGTATGGTCATCCACGCCTTCTGGGAGAGCGTCATAAGCACTGATCACGGCATCTTTTGATGATTCAAGGATACAATCCAAGCGTCTTAATACAACAAAGGGCAGAACGACCTTGCCGTATTCGGATTGCTTAAAATCTCCGCGCAAAATCTCTGCAATCGACCATGCGAGGGAGCTAAGGCTTTGTACTTTTGCTGTTGTCATTATTTCTTTCCTTGCTCTGTTGTATTACCTTCGGATTGGCGTTTTATCCACGAATCAATTTCTTCTTTTTTAAAACGCCATGCGCTACCAACTTTAAAGCCCGGTACTTTGCCCTCAGAAGCAAAGCGATAGGCCGTCTTCTCAGCAATTTTCAGATAATCAGCAAGCTCTTTTACTGTCATGATATCGTCATTAGGCATAGTTTCACGTCCTTTAAAGTTATGTTGATTGAAAATAGTTGAAATTGAGTGAAATGACAAGGTTTATAAAATTGAAAAAGCAGGGCTAATGCGTTTTTAACCCTGCTTTGAATAGCTAACTTATAAAAGTATAGAATTTATTTTACCAATATACTGAATGGTGCAAAAACCTGTTTTCCATCAATCTGTACTTGCGCAAATAGCTTTAAATACCCTGCTTGCTCCGGTTCAATATGAAAGCGCAAGGTTGGGCCACCGCGCTCTGTGTCTTTGGTAGGTTCTGCGCCCATAGGATGAATATGCGCGATAGTTTCATAATCTTCATAAAAGCCAACCATGTGAGCAAAAGCACCCATGACTGGCTCAAGAAAATTAACAGGTTGGCCATCTTTTGAAATTATAAGTTTTGTCATCACGGCTTCGCCTGCTTTAACATCGTCTTCTATTTCAAGTTTGAAATCATATCCTTGAGATGAAGACTCAAGATTAACTGTTTTATCAATCGGATTATTACACTCTTTTGCGCCTTTTAAATCAACAGGTACATATTGTTGATCTGATCCTTTAAGTTGAACATCCACCCAGATGCGATAAGGGCAAGCCGTTTGTGGGGTAAAGGTAAAAGCATATTGACCAGTTGACGTTTGAGTTGGATGTTCATGGTGATAATCATTCAATTCAGGGTCAACGATTAATAGGTGAACGGGTTTTGTATGAACAACCTCAAACTGCGACACATCCACTGGCTGTGCTTGTTTATCTTGAACAAACAAAACAACCGTATTTTCCTCTCCAGCTTTCAATTCAGTTGGCGTGATAGGAGTAATAATAAGCTGAGCCTCTGAATGGTAATGTCCGCTATGGTCATGTCCTGGTCCTGCCCATGTGGGCTGAATAAACGCGACTAGTATAAAAATTGTAGTGAAAATATGCTTTAACATTGTTGAGTTTCCTTCCTTTGGTTATTCATTTCAAAACATTTTTGATGTTCAAATTCCAATGTTGAGTGTTCGATGGAAAAACGATCTTTGAGTATTTGTTTCAGCTCTCGCTTGATCTCATCCATTCGGCCTTGATCGTCTATCACGACATGCGCTTCTAGAGCGTTGCGCTTTTCATCCAGTTGCCAGATATGAACGTGATGCACATTTTGAACGCCGCCCTGTGTTTCCATCCCTGAAATTACATCTTCAATCGCTATGCCTTCCGGTGTTCCTTCCATAAGCAAGTGGATCACTTTCGGAATCTCGTGCAAGCCGTGATACAAAACATATCCGGCAATCAATAATGTCATTGCGGCATCCGTCCAAACCCACCCATAAAGCAATATTAGTGTTCCGGCGATAATCACACCAACCGAAGCAAGCGCATCTGTCAAATTATGCAGAAACGCAGCTCGCATATTCATGCTGTTTTTAGATTGGCTATAGGTCAGAAGGGCCGTGAGTATATCAACCACTAAAGCTATTCCGGCCACAATAACAATCGTCCATCCGGCAATAGGTTCCGGCGTTATAAAGCGCATGATGGCCTCATAGCAAAGATACAGGCCGATAATGATTAAAGTGGTCAAGTTTATGAGGGCTGCAATGGTTTCAGCGCGTTTATAACCAAAGGTCTTGAATTGATCGGGCGGCTTGCGGCCAATGCGAATAGCAATCAAGGCGATGAGCAAAGAAGCCGCATCGCTAAAATTATGCAGTGCATCGGCAATCAGTGATAAACTACCGGAGATTATGCCACCGATGACTTGCGCCAGTGTGAGCAGTATATTCGCGCCCACCGCCCACCATAGGCGTTTTTCGCCTATTTCAGATGGGTCTCCGTGGTGGTGGTGATGTCCATGTCCCATAATTTACCCTATGTATTTTGATAACATCCAAAAAGACATTGCTATCATCATTAAATTTTCAGTTAGGGATACAAAACCAAGTGGCACGTTGCTATTCTCGCCAACACAGGCACATTTCAATTCGCGCTTATCAATATAAACGGCTTTAAATACAGATATTGCGCCGACCGTTCCGATAAATAGGGCTGCGGGGGCGGAAATGATAGTGAGAAATCCCGAAATCATCGCCACGCCCGCAAGCGTTTCAACGAAGGGATAGACGTAGCCATACTTGACCCATCTTTGAGCAAGAAGATCGTAATTCAAAAATTGCAAGCTAAACGCTTCTAAGTCTCTTAACTTTTGGATACCCAATACGCACATGCTAATTGCAATAAAAAATTCGATCACTCTGATGATATTCATCGCATCAATGGCCCATGCCGTTGAGAGAGCCATAAGTAAAGTCGTGGCAAAAATTGCGATAATGGGTTTGTAAGTCGTGCCTTCCTGTTTTTTTCCGAAAAATTCTTTCAGATCATCATGTCCACCGATACGTTCTCCATCAATAAAAGTTTGCGGCGTTGTCTTTACATCATGCTTTTCTTTAAATGCATCTGTTTCTTCGCGGCTGGTGATGTGATGATCTTCAACCTCGTATCCTTGAGTTTTTAAAAGATCGATTGATTTTAAACCATACGGGCATATATGCTTATCCATGACCATACGATATACAGTTGCTTTTTTTGTCATTTTAAAAATCTCCTTTTTTATAAAACGCGCTGCTTTGTTTGCTGTTCCAAATAACTTTGTGAAGCCTTCTCGCCAAATCTCCAGAACACCAATGGGGTAACGATAAGGTTCAAAAGCGTAGAGCTGAACAGACCTGAGAAGATCACGATCGCAACAGGGCTAAGAATTTCTTTTCCTGTTTCACCTGCAGCCATTACGAGTGGTGTAAGGGCAAGCAGTGCCGTTAATGCAGTCATAAGCACTGGCACAAGCCGTTCTTGTGTTCCACGCTTTAGCATTTGAAGGTCGAACTTTTCTCCCTCATATTTCATGAGATGGAGATAATGTGAGATCATCATAATACCGTTACGCGAAGCGATACCTGTAAGCGTTACGAACCCAACCATGGTTGCGATTGAGAACACGCCGCCTGTCATATAGATTCCAATCACTGCGCCAATGAAAGAAAGTGGAATTGCGAGCATGACTTGCAAACTTAGGCTTACTGAACGGAAGTTGGTGTAGAGTGCAAGAAACATTCCTAAAAGCGAAAAAATACTCAAGATTAGGATATTACGCTGTGCAGTGGCTTGGCTTTCAAATTGTCCACCATAGCTAATATAATATCCCGATGGCAGCTCTAGCTTTTCATCGAGTATGGTTTGAATATCTTCAACGACGCTAACTACGTCTCGGCCTTGTGTATTAGCTTGCACAACCATACGGCGGTTTACGCCTTCGCGGTTAATCAAGTTTGGTCCTTTAGCTTCCTCGATATCCGCAAAGAGTTGGAGGGGAACGACATTACCGCGCAGTGTTTCAAACGGAATTTTACCGATGGCCTCTTTATCCTCTCGCGCTTCGTCATTCAAGCGTAGAACGACATCGAACAAACGATTGCCATCAATGATGCTGGTGACGGTTTGCCCTTGCATTGCAAGTTCTGCATGTTCAGCTGCTTCGCCAATCATTACGCCATGTTGCTTGGCTTTATCACGATCAAAATTCACATGAATTTGGGGAATCAACAGTTGTTGTTCCATTTGTAAATCAGCAATGCCTTCAACGCTTTTAACCAGATCCTGTACTTCGGCGGCTTTGGCTCTTAGCACATTCAGATCATCACCAAAAATTTTAATTGCAATCTGCGCCCTAATACCAGAGGTAATGAAATCTATGCGGTGCGAGATAGGCTGACCAATATTGATAATAACACCGGGAATTGATCCAAGTTTCTCACGAATATCTGCAACGATCTCTTCTTTATGCCGGTCAGATGGTTTTAGCGTCACTTCCAATTCTGTGGAGTTGACACCAAGCGCATGCTCATCTTCTTCGGCGCGACCAGTTCTTCGCCCAGTATCGGCAACCTCGGGAATCTCATGCATAAGATTTTCAGCCAAAATACCGAGACGGTTGCTTTCTTCTAACGATGTTCCGGGGGGTAATGTCACATTGATTGTAAAACTGCCTTCATTAAATTCTGGCAAAAATTCACGCCCAAATGTCTGCACAAGCATTAAAGCTCCTAAAAACAACACGGTGACAATAGTCAAAACAGCCTTGGGTCGAGGCAAAGCGAGGTTTAAAACCTTACTATGTCCTGCTTTTAGCTGCCTTACCAACCAACCATCTTTCTCATCCTCCATACGCTTCATCTTCGGCAAGAGGTAAGAGCATAGGGCTGGTGTCACAGTAAGCGAAACGAGCATTGAGGCCACAATTGCGGTGATGTAAGCCACTCCAAGAGGGATGAAAACTTTTCCTTCAAGACCGCTCATCGCAAAAAGTGGCAAGAAAACCATAAATACAATAATGGTCGAGAAAACAATTGAGTTCCTAATCTCTTTAGAGGCTTTAAATACTACACTTAAAGCTGGCTCTTTATCCTTTTTATGTCTGTTTTCTCGTAATCGCCTAAATACATTTTCAACATCGACAATTGCATCATCAACCAACTCCCCAATAGCTACAGCAAGCCCCCCAAGTGTCATGGTATTAATGCTCATACCAAACCATTTAAAGATGATGAGAGTTACCACGATAGATAAAGGAATGGCCACTAGCGTAATTGCAGTTGTCCTGAAATTCAGTAAAAATAAGAACAGGACGATTGCCACCAGAATAGAACCATCGCGTAAGGCCTCGATGATGTTGTGGATAGCGTTTTTAATAAAGTCAGCCTGCTTGAAAATCTCAGGGTTGAGGATAATACCTTCGGGTAATGATTTCTCAATAGAGACGAGTTCTTTTTCAATGCGATCAGTCAAACCAATCGTATCTGTTCCCGGTTGTTTTGAAACCGCAAGCAATACACCTGCCTTACCATTAACAGACGCGTCACCGCGTTTCGCGATTGGTCCAGCCAGTTTAACCTCTGCAACATCCGCAAGCGTAAGGGCGGGCATATCAGGCGAAACCTCTTTCGCAATGACAGTTTTTTCTAGATCATCCAGAGACCTAATAAGACCTAAGTTACGAACTGAATGCTCCTGATATGCATTTAATAAAAACCCACCAGTCGTGTTCACATTTGCATTTTCTAATGCCTCACGCACCTGATGCAAAGTAATACCATGGTTAAGCATTTTCTGGGGATCGACCAGTACATGATACTGTTTTAAATCACCGCCAATCGCCGTGATTTTTGATACACCACTAATGCCTAAAAGTCGTTGTTTCACATCCCAATCAGCAATTGTTCGTAAATCAAGGGGGCTGATATCGGGGTTTTCAGATGTAACACCAATAAACATTACTTCGCCCATAATTGAGGACACAGGCCCCATGATGGATTGAACATCATCTGGCAAGCTACCTGCAACTTGGTTTAGTTTTTCGCCAACAATTTGCCGAGCAAGATAGATATCCTTATCCCAATCAAACTCAACATATACAATGGAAAAGCCAATAGATGATGATGATCGCACCATTGTCACGCCGCTTGCACCATTCATGGCAGCTTCTATGGGAAAGGTTACAAGAGTTTCGACTTCCTCAGGAGCAAGACCGTGTGCTTCACTAATAATTGTGACGGTTGGGCGGTTTAAATCAGGAAACACATCTACGGGAAGTGTCCGTACAACCTGAAAACCGTAAACAGTCATGAGTGCCGCGATAGTGATCACCAAAAGGCGATAATTCAGGGCAAAACGTATAATTGTATCAAACATATTTTATTCCCCCCTTAATGCTTATGATCGCTGTGATCATCATGATTATCTGATTCAGTTTCATCGCTATGATCATGGCCGTCATCATGGAAGTGGTCTTCTTGTTCATCATGCGATTTCTCATCATCTGAATGTTCCTGAATGCCACCAACAGACATGTATTGCAGTTGGTAGTTACCGTTTGTTACAACGCTTTCATTGGGAAATAATCCACTTTTTATTTCAATATGATGGCCTATCTTTACACCGACTGTAACATCGCGTTTTTCAACTTCTTGTCCTTTGATCACATACACAAAGTATGATCCTAATTCTCCAAGAACAGCACGTTTAGGCACGGCCATAACTGGTGCATCCGCAGCTGTAAAAATTTCCATCGTTCCTTGCAATCCGGGTTGAATATCACCCTTTGGTGTATCAATCAGTGCAAAGATAGAAAATGTCCTACTCTCGGGATCAATGACGCGATTAATGCGCTGGATTTTACCTTCAATATGCCGATCAGGGGCAATATCAAGATGAAGCTTTGCTTTTTGTCCAACTTTCAAGATTTGAATATCGGGTGTTTCGTAAGCTACACCACGAACTAGCATCTGTGATGCGTCTCCAATTTCAAGAATATCGCCACCCGCATCAACGATTTCACCAACACCTGCACGAAGATTTAAAACAAACCCATCCATCGGCGCAGATAAAACCACATTGCTATTCCCGACACTGACAGGTAATAATTGGGATAAACCAAAACCAAAAGCTCCTACTGAAGCAATTATATTAAAGTCCGTAAACTGTACCGCCTCAAGAGTGACAAGACGTTGTCCTTTTTTAACCTCTTGACCAACTTTCACAGCAATATCAATAATTTTACCACCAAAACGTGGAGAAATGGACGCTTTTTTCTCAGGCAATAACTCTGTAAATGCTAACATATCAACCGCTTGTGCAATGGGTAAAAATTCAACTTTTGCAGACTGAATACCAAGGTTATTCATTTGCTGATCGGTCAAATCAAAATGAGTCGCTGGACCTGAACCACCAGCAAAGGCACTTTCACCGTGATCATGTCCTGGTCCTGCGTAGGCGGGGCTTATAAATGCTACGAGAAAGAGTGTGAGTAAAAGTTTTTGCATGATTTTATTCCTTTATGTCCGCAAGGCTTTGACCGATTAAGCTTTCAAGCTCGATCCGCGCCTCAATAGAATTTAAGTATGTTTGTAAGGCTTCGCTTTGTACGTCTGTAATGCGCTCACGCATTTGAAAAAGATCAAGGATAGAAGCCTGACCACTTTCAAATTTCTTATCTGTGAGCGATTGCACATCATTCCATGACGGAACAATTTTATTGCGATAGGTGGAAGCCGAAATTTGCGTGGCCATGGCTTGCTCAAAAGAGGCCGCCAGCACATTCGCAAAATTTTGTTCATTTAACGCATTCAAATTGCTTTGCGCCAAGCGGCGTTCCGCATTGGCTCGGGATAGCTCGGCATTATTACGATCCCAAATCGGAATAGCTATATTCACGCCAAATAAGATTGCGGTGCTATCGTCATCAAAATCACGTTCGATCACAGCGCGAGGCGCAAATTCAGGAAAGCCTGCATCTTGCCGTGCTACATTATAGCGGCGTTCTGCTAAGGCTTTACGGCTTTCCAGCAAACTACGAACAGAGCCTTCATGACCCGCAAGGGACGTTAATTCTGCAAGCGCAGGAATTTCAGGGCTTTTAGGGCGTGTTGCATCAAAACTCGTTTGATCCATTCCAGCCATGCGCAACAGATTCGCCGCGCCGTTTGTTTTACGGGCGCGAACAACACGAAGTTGTTCTTCCAAGCGCAAGGCTTCGGCTTTGAAGATTTTGGCGTCTGCCGCATCAACGCGTCCTTCTTTTGCAGCGCGTTCAATCAGCTTTTGTTTTTTACGAGCATAGCTGGCGTTTTCAGATAAAAGATTTTCCTGCTCTTGTAGGGCCCAATAGGAGGCGTAGCCACGAGTTATAGAGTGAATAAGCTCCAACATTTGTGCTTTCTGCTCAATGCTAGCAGTGCGGCGCAGTGCATCAGCATATGATCCGCGTGATCCAAAATTCGAAAGCCGCATTGGCTGTTCGAACTCAAGACCAACTGAGCGCGAAGAGTTATCTTCAATTGCTGTAAAATCAATTTCGGCTGAGGGGTTTTGTAAAGTTTCAATTTCAAAAGCCTCAGCGTCGGCATCCGCTACGCTGTTTAAGATACGTGCTGTTTCGGGGCTGTTTTGAAGGGCTTGCTTAATCACTGTTTCTAGTGAAAGCGTTTCTGCTTTTGCTGCTTGAATAGGCGCAAACAAAGCAACCAGCAAGATTATATATAAATATTTCATTGTTATTTCCGTCTTTAAATGTTCATAGAAAAACGCAGCCCTAAACAGAGCTGACGCAAAATGCAGGCACAATTAGCCTGCGAACATTAAATACGGGGGGGGCGTTTGAGGCCTAAAACGAAGGCAGAATCATTTTGATCAATGGATGTAACAGCACTCTGCTTGCTTGCATTGAGTGCCATTTTAACAGGTGTTGTCGAAGTGGCCATTGAATGAGAATGAACACAACAGCAATCATCGCAAGCGCTCTCATCGTGGTTTTGACCCTGATCAGAATGACAAGGCTCATTATCCACGCTATTATTTTGATCCATTTGATGATGAGCACAGGTGTGACTTTCCGCAGAAGCATGAGCCATGTTGGCGAAGCTTCCTGCAGTAAATGCAAACAATAATGCTATCAAAATGAAAATACGCATATAATTAGAATATAATTTATTGCTATTTGATGCAAGACATAGTTAATGTTTTGCGAATGTTCGTTTCGGGGTATCCCTTACACAATAAATTGGGATTCGAACTGGCGTATGCGTAAAACCTTGGTATTTTTTAGACCGTAAACTTTCTCTATTCTAAATCAATATGTTGGGTTATATTTGAGAAGTTAGAAACGTGGATTCGAATCCACCAGCACACATTATAAAAAATCCTATGGTTGCTAACCACGTTGTACGTCCTATATCAATCACAACAAGACCAAATATTATGAGCCCTACTCCCAATGCTATATATGTACCCTTATCCATGTAATATATTCTAACTTATTTTTCCCCTACGGTGTGTGTATGAGACTATATACTATTGCTTGTGTATCTATAGGGGGTTGGGGGTATCCCGTGATCTATGGAAGATTTGCTCAAATGTTACTGAATATGGGCTTTATTTGGGTAAAAACTTGGGTAAAAAGCAAACTTCTAACCCTAGAGGCTAGTTATATCAACAAATATTGGGGTGAGTACGATTCCCCCCGCCTCCAACGGATTCCGCTTTTATGATCTTCAAACAACATAAAGAATCTAAGCAAATACCTTTTATAAATATTTATACATCACAGCTATCAGTTTTTAGAGGTCATAGTGATAATCGTACCAAGTATTAAATAATTAATAACAATTGATATTGCGCTCATTATGTAGCCATCTGGAATATAATTATAAGTTTGCAGGAATACTGTAAAAATTATGGCTCCTATTATAGATAAAATTATTGTTATTTTTTCATTCATTTTAGAGTCTTAATAATAAATATTTATTCTTCATCTTTTAATGTTGGATATTCATCTTTCAATAATTCTTCATCACATTCTGGTTTTAGAATATCTCTTGCTATTTGATTAGCTTTATCTTTTTCTCTTTTTTTTCTTTCAATATCGTTCATAAGTTAGTTGTAGATTAAATTTATAGTTCGCAGTGCCAAGAAGTAAACCCACATTTAATCCCAACAGCTACGTAAATAAGAAAAAAAACAATAACAATCGCATTCATAATTTTATAGTAATTATTCATAAGTTTTTTTCATTCCATTTTTGTAAATTTTTTCGTGCGTTAGAATCTGATATTCCTTTATATGAAGTCTTTTTTGCTGTCAGTTCAACAACATAACCATTAGGGTCTCGAAAATAAATAGATGAAATAAATCCATGGTCAGATATACCTCTTGTATCAATCTTTTCTTTTTTACCTTTTTCAAACATTTTTATTAAGTTTTCGTAACTTACTTCAAGGGCAATGTGCAAATCAAAGTCATGTTGATCTTTAAATACAAATGGTTGACCTGGTGCTTCGAAAAAAGCAATGCATGAATTATCATCCATTTCATAAAAACTATGTAAAACAGATGTTTTGCGACCTGTTTGTGTTTCATTTATCTCAAAAGCATTTACTAATTTTAGTCCTAAAAAATTTTCATAA
>Ga0208547_1001238_pt1 | contig 14361 bp, 13 predicted proteins | sample DEB08_DNA_5_FD_185501 | JGI IMG/M metagenome (GOLD analysis project Ga0208547, IMG submission 185501) | Aqueous microbial communities from the Delaware River and Bay under freshwater to marine salinity gradient to study organic matter... | ecosystem: Environmental > Aquatic > Marine > Coastal ...
CCTGAGAAGCCGGAAGCGCTTCAAGGCTTCCATAGCCCCAACCTGTTATTCGTAATCGAAGAAGCATCAGGCATTGATGATATCATCTTTGAAACCGCAGGCGGTGCGCTCACTGGCAAAAATGCTATGTCTATCATGTGTGGCAACCCCACGCGGACTAGTGGCCGTTTTTTCAATGCCTTCCACAGTAATCGAGATCAATTTAGCTGCCACGCCGTCAACTGCCTCAACCCGAATGACGTTAGTCCAACGGTCAGCCATGAAAATCATCAGGCGTATGCCGAGCAAGTCGCACGAGAATACGGTGAAGACTCCAACGTTTATCGAATACGCGTCCTTGGTGAATTCCCGACGTCAGAAGACAACGCAGTGATCAATCTAGGACTCATCGAGGCAGCACAACGCAGAGAGGTTGTTCAGGACGATTATTCGCCTGTATGGGGCTTGGATGTGGCCAGGTTTGGCGATGACGCTACAGCGCTCGCTAAGCGCTGTGGAAACCGCATGCTAGAGCCTACGAAGGAATGGCGCAAAGTCGATACGATGGAGACAGTGGGCATTGTCGCACGTGAATACCATGAGACACCAATCAAGGATCGCCCAGCTGCAATTAATGTGGACGTCATCGGTGTGGGTTCGGGTGTTGTTGATCGCCTTACTGAACTCGGCCTTCCCGCTCGTGGTGTTAATGTTGGTGAGCAACCTAGCTCCGACAGACAGAGATACATGCGACTGCGCGATGAGCTATGGTGGAAGGGCCGAGAGTGGTTCGAAAGCATGGAAGTCTCAATGTGCGGAGACGATGCGCTAGTGAGTGAGCTTGTCGTTCCAACGTACAAAATGGAAAGCACCGGCAAGATCAAGGTTGAAAGCAAAGATGAGCTCAAGAAGCGCGGTGTGAAGTCACCGAACCGGGCTGACGCGTTCTTGCTGACGTTTGGTGGTGGTGATTACAACAAGGCGTCACGCAGAGCGCAACATGCTTTCGGCATGGATTACGATCCGTTTCAGGTGGATGATCCACGCTATCGCGCCGCATACGAGCGTGAGTACGTGGCTGAACTGGACTATGATCCGCATGCCTGATGTGATCCTCAAGGACGTAACCCAAATCGCCCTAGACCGGATCTGCTTAAACTTACGCGAAATGGATGCAATCGAGATCTTCAACCAGCGTCCACATGATAGCCCGATCATCCTAGCCTATGAGACGTTTCACCTAGTCAAAGAGCGAACAGCCGTGGGCCGGATAGCGTGGCAGGACGGTGTTCCTGTTCTGGTTGGTGGTCTAGCTGAACGATGGCCGAACGTTTGGGAAGTCTGGATGTTCGGGACCGATGAAAGCAAGCCTTCTATGTTCCCGATGATGCGCTGGCTACGTGAGAAAATCAAATACTACTGCTACGAGCACGGGGTTCACCGACTGGAGTGTGAAAGCCATATCAATCATACCGACGCACATGCTTTTCTCCGAGCTATGGGAGCGAGAGAAGAAGGGGAGCGTTTATCTGCTTATGGGAAAAACGGAGACGATTATCTCCGCTTTGTTTGGATACGGCGTGAAGGTGAAGACTTGCTCAATCCAGAACTAATAGAGGCGGCAGAATAATGTGTTTTGGCGGCGGCGGCGGCGGATCATCAACGCCAGCACCTACACCACCAGCTCCGGAAGCTCCACCAGCAACGGAGCCAACTAAGTTTGACTATGACGTGCAACAGCAAGATAGCGCCAAGCTGGCTCAACGTAAGAGCGCTGTTAACGTCCTATCAACCACAGATCCTAGCGAGCCGAATAACGGCTATCAGACATTCGGAGGCTAACTATGTGCATGGGTGGCAAGAAATCTAATCCAGCGCCAATAACGCATAACCACTACACCGAACCACCACCAGAAGACACGAATACAGAGCCAACGAGCGATTTGACCGATCCCAACCAGCAACAAAAGGTTGCGGCGATCAACTCGTCAACATCAGGCACGACAAACAACACATTCGGTTCGGAGTTAGGCGGGTGAAGGTTAACGAATTGACGCGGGCTCTACTGAAAGAGCGCCGAGAACAGAGGGATTTGCGGCAATGTGCGGATCAAGAGGCGGCGGACAACAAGAGCCAATCGTCAAAGATCACTATTGGCCAGCACCAGAAAACGGCGGACCTCAATCAGACGCTGAGCGCGAAGCTCTAGCAACCGAGCGTGGCAACCAGGTTGAGCAGCAGCGATTGGATGCGCTTCGCAATGACAGCGGAACATTCGGTTCAGAGCTTGGTGATCCAGGTGGGAGATAATAACAATGTGCGGATCTAAGTCTACACCGGCACCAGCGCCGGCACCACCACCACCAGAGCCAGAGCCGCCGCCCAGAGAGCCAACGGCGCGTGATAGCGAGCTAGACACAAACAGGGATGCTCAGCGACGTGCATCACTACAGCAACGTTCTGGCTTAGCCTCAACACTTGTCAGCGATCAAGATAGCTTAGGCGCAACGCCTTCAGTGAGGCCAACACTTGGATAACGCGGCGGCTGATAAAGCCATCATGGATCTGAAACGACAATTTGAGGATGTGAGAGGCGAACGGCGCACGAATTGGGAGCAACATTGGCAAGAGATTGCCGAGTATGTGCAGCCTCGCAAGGTTGACTTTGTTGGTTATCGTACCGAGGGTGAAAAGCGTATGCAGCGGGTTTATGACTCGACTGCTATTCACTCAAACCAACTGCTTGCAGCTGCACTGCATGGCCTGGCAACAAACCCGGCTGCAAAGTGGTTCTCGCTCCGCATGACAGACGATGCGTACAACGAAGATGATGAGATCAAGTCTTATTTATCGAACGTTGAAGACATCATGTGGGCCAAGCTGTACGCACCAGGCACCAACTTTGCAACGTCCCTGCATGAAACCTATCTCGACCTAGCGTCATTCGGAACGGCGGTTATGTTCGTTGGTGAGACGCGTCAAGGCCAGATCCTTACCGATGCCAGACCACTAGCCGAATGCTTTATTGCTCACAATGAGGAACGCGTTGTCGATAAGCTATTCAGGCGGACTGAATACAGCGTCGGGCAACTGATGATGCTCGCCAAGCATCGTGGTTGGGAACTGTCCTATAAGATCCAGGACAAGATCAATAATAAAAAGTTCGAAGATAAAGTCTGGGTGATCCATGCGGTTTATCCGCGTGAATTCAGAGATCCCAACGTCAAAGCGCCGTCTCAGATGCCTTATGGCTCTTGTTATTTTGAAGAAGACGGACTGCACAAGCTCAGTGAGTCAGGCTTTCCGGAATTCCCTTACCTAGTGCCGAGATGGTCGCTGTATGCCGGCGAGACGTATGGCCGATCACCAGCAATGGAAGCATTGCCAGATATCAAAATGCTCAACAGCATGATGCTGGCGATGATCAAGGCGCTACAGAAGGCAATTGACCCGCCGTTGTGGCTACCAGACGAGGGATATCAAGGGCCAGTCCGAACCATCCCAGGTGGAATTAACTACTATCGCGGTGATCGGCAAATTCAGCAACATCCAGTCAGCTTGCAAGGCATCCAGTTTGTGAATGAAGCCATGGAAGGCATACGCGATCGGATCCGACAGAGCTTCTATGTTGATGTGGTTCAAACATACCAATCGTCCCGCGAACAGACCGCCTATGAAGTAGAGCAACGACAACAAGAGCGTATGAGGCTCATGGGGCCGCTTGTTGGACGTCTCGAGGGTGAACTACTCGGACGCTTGATTGATCGCGTGTACGGCATGCTCAACCGCAAGCAAGAGCTACCAGAACCGCCAGAGAATGCCGGCGATCAGCAATTCACGGTGGAGTACGTGTCACCGCTGGCCAACGTCCAAAAGCAAAGCTCAATGCGCGGTATCAATCAGGTTCTGGGCATGTTCGCTCAGATGAACGAGCCTGGATTAGCTGTGATCGATCGCAACACGGATCTCGATAAGCTCTATCGCAAGCTGTGGTTTGAAGTCTGGAATAACGATCCGGATGTGTTGAGGCCAGATGATGAGCTAGAAGAGCGTCAGCAGCAAGAGGCGCAAATGCGCCAGATGCAAGCCATGAAACCAGGTGTTGAGATGGCAGCACAAGGGGCGGATGCCATGGCCACGATGGCGAATGCAGCTCAATCAGGTGGCGTCGATCTACAGGCATTGATGGGCGCTGCGCCACAGGCGGCAGCTGATCCCAATGTGCAAGGTCAAGTCGGGGCGATTGCCGAGCAAATGAACATTGATCCCGCTCAGATTCAGGAGCTTGTCGGAGGTATGGCCGGTGCCAACGCTGCATGACAAGGTGATGTCTGAGAAATATCAGGGCATCTACAACGATCCGGACGGCCAAGCGGTCTTTGCCGACATCTTCGCACAAGCCAATCTCTACAGCCCGATTGCGACAGTCGATCCAATCGAGGCAGCGAGAGAAGAAGGCAAGCGGCAATTGGCTTTGCATATCGTTCATATGTTGAGCTTGCAACCAACCGACTTTGTGCAATCTGCGCAGAGTGATTTCAACATCTTAGATAATCTCATGAGGCTAAATGATGAGCGACGTTGATGCAGGCGGCGGAACACTACTCACGGAAGGGCTTGCACAAGATGCAGGCATCAACCCCGGTATGGTTGAGGCTGGCGGCGTTCCGGGTATGGAGCAGCCGGCACCGCAGTACGATGGCGATGATTGGCGCGCGAGCCTTCCAGTTGAACTTCAGGGCCAAGCGGCTTTGGAGAAGTTTTCGACCACAGAAGCGCTAGCATCAAGCTACGTCAATCTTGAGCGGCAGATGGGCGACAACATCCCCGCGCCGAAAACAGATGAAGATTGGGACACGGTTTATACGAAGCTCGGACGTCCTGAAGAGCCGACCGGCTATGAATTCGAGCAAATCGAAATGCCTCAAGGCATGGAACACGATACAGCCGGTGAAGATTATTTCAGAACAACAGTGCACCAGGCGGGCTTGAACGATCGCCAAGCCAAGGCACTGCACAAAAGCTACTATCAATTGATGGTGCAACGGCACGCTGACGCCACGCGGGCACAAGAGCACGCACGGCAAGAGGCTGAACGCTCACTGAGGCTAGAGCAGGGTCCGGCCTATGATCAGTTTGTTGGCCAGGCTAAGTCAGCCTTGCGCACCTATGCAACACCAGAATTCCTAAAGCGCTTGGATGAAACCGGGCTTGGTAATGATCCCAACATGCTCAAAGTCTTTGGCCGTATCGGCAAGGACATGGGCGGCGAGACATCGTTGGTTGGTGGTCATGCTCAGCAGGCAACACCGGCCGATTTGGAAAATCAGATTTCATCGTACCGTGAAGAACATAGCGCGGCTTTGTATGACAGCAGTCATCCGGAGCATGATCGACGCGTGAGAGAACTTACGGCGATGAATAATCAGCTGTACGGCAACGCACCCGTGATCAGGTGACGCCTATAGCTCTTTGCGACTTGGTCTGAGGTACGGGCAACCCGAAAGGGTCCGTTAGCGAGCCTACCGCAAGCGCCAGTAAACAGTACGGATCTGCATTCGCAGGTAATCCGGTTCACCCTTGACAACAACCGTTTAGGAGCTTGGTAGCTATGTCTACTCAGGTAACAACGGCGCACGTCGAGCAATATAGAGCCAATGTTTATCATCTGGTTCAGCAAAAAGGCTCGCGCTTGCGCTCCGCCGTCCGTAATGAAACACAGGTCGGCAAGAACGCTTTCTACGAACAAATCGGCGCTACTCAGGCGCAACGCAGGACGTCACGTCATGCTGACACGCCTCGAATGGATACGCCGCATGCCCGTCGGCGTGTGTCGCTTGAAGATTGGGAGTGGGCGGATCTGATCGACGAACAAGATCGTATCCGTATGCTCGTCGATCCATCGTCACCGTACGCTACGGCTGCGATGTATGCCATGGGCCGCTCAATGGATGACGTGATCATCGCAGCAGCGGACGGCACGGCATACACTGGAGAAAGTGGATCAACACAAACAGCCTTTGATGCCTCAATGGTTGTTGATGTTCAGACCGTTTGGCCAGGCGTTAGTGCGGCTGACACTGGTTTGAACGTCGCTAAGATCCTACGGGCTAAGCGCAACCTACTTGAGAACAGCGTCGACCCCGACGAAGAAATGTTCATGGTTGTGAATGCTCGTCAGGCAGAAAGCTTGATGAAAGATGAGCGTGTGGCAAACGCTGACTACAACAGCATAAAGCCGCTGGTTGAAGGTAATATCGCTAAGTACGGCGGTTTCACCATGATCCCAACGGAACGCATCGGTCTGGATGCCAACGGCGATGATAAGGTGCTGTACTGGACTAAGTCCGGAATGCTCTTGTCGATTGGTAAGGACATGAAAACCCGCGTCACGGAACGAGACGACAAAGGCTATGCAACGCAAGTCTATTGCTGCATGTCAATTGGCGCAACTCGCATGGAAGAAGAGCGTGTCGGTTACATCGAATGTGACCCCGGTGCTTCTCCAACGACTGACGCTTAAGGGGAGTAGATAACAATGGCTGTAACTACTCAAGAAACCACTCAATACGCTAACATTTTCACCACTACACCAGCGGTGAATAATGAAACGAGTGATTGGAAAGGCAGAGTCCGATGCATGTACTTTGTGCATGATCAATCGGGCGCGGGCGATGCCACTTCGTCGGTTGCTCTCTGCAAGTTGCCGGCGGGTCGTATCCGCCTTCTGTTGCCAGCATCATCGCTCTATGTGAACTGGACAACCGCAAGTGCAACGCTAGATCTCGGCTGGGATGCTTACACTGATCTCGACGGGGCTGCTGTAACAGCGGACCCTAACGGATTAGCGGATGGCATTGATGTTGAGTCTGCTGGATTCGTTGATGGCGGCACGTTGGCTGCTCTTGCGGGTCTTGCCGCAACGGGCGGAACAAAGGTGTTCGAGTCAAAAGATGGCGTTGTCATCCGCGCCACTAGCGAGGACACAGCAATAGCTGATGGCGATGATATCGCTGGCTATCTGCTGTATGTCCACGACTAATAGGAGGAACGCATGAGCCAGATTACATCTGACACAGAGATTTGTAATCTGGCCTTGCAGCGCATCGGCGAGACAACGATAACTTCTCTAGATCAAGGGACAGAAGTCGCTCGCCGATGCAAGATTGCTTACCCTCAAGCCCGTGATGCCATGCTTCGCGGGCATTTCTGGAACTTCGCAGTAAAGCGTTCAACGCTCGCGCTATCAACCGAAACGCCAGATTGGGAATACACCTATAAGCACGTATTGCCGGATGACTTTCTCCGGCTAGTCCGGACTAACATTGACACACCATCAGCGTCAGCAAACAATGAATTCCATGATGGGCAACCAGATTATCGACTAGAGTCCGGGTTCATTGTTTCAAACGATGCAACGGTAAAAATCGAATACGTCTTTAGGCAAGAAGACATCAGCAAATATGATGATCTGTTTATTGATGCTTTGATTGCACGCATGAGCGCAGAACTTGCAGCCGCGTCCAAGAAGTCAATGACAGGCGTACAAGGATTGTGGGAAGTCGCCGAGCGCAAGTTAAGAGAAGCGCGAACGGCAGACAGTCAGGAAGGCGTGCCGCGTTCATTCGAGGCGAGCATATGGGTGAATAGTCGTCTCTGATGGCAAGAACAGCAACACTCATCACGAACTTCACTGCCGGCGAGTTTACCCCAAGGCTAAGAGGCCGTGTCGATATCGAGAAATATCGTAACGCGGCCTATGAGATCACGAACTTTGTGGTTGTTCCGCATGGTGGTGCTCGCAAGCGACCAGGCTTTAAATACATTGTGGAACCTAAATCCAGCTCGGAAGATGCGAAGCTTGTTCGGTTTGTATACAACACAGAGCAAGCTTATACGTTGATGTTCGGGCCAAGCTATGTTTGGTTTTTCCGCGACGGCGGTTTAATCACGCACGCGGCCAATAACATCACCGGCATCACGAATGCAAACCCTGCTGTTGTGACATCGACCGGGCACACACTTTCAAACGGTGACTATGTCTATATCGGCAGTGTTGGCGGTATGCACCAGCTTAACAACCGGCGTTTTCTGGTTGCGAATACGACGGCCAACACGTTCGAACTATCCGGTGAGGACAGCACTAGTTTCGGCACGTACACATCAGGCGGAACGGCATCCGAGATTGTGGAGCTAGCCACGACTTACACTGAGAGCCAGTTGCCAGATCTGCAATTCGCCCAGACCAACGATGTTCTGTATATCTGCCATCCGGATCAAAAGCCTAAGACGATCACGCGGACATCACATACCGCATGGACCTTGGCGGAATTCGGCTTTGAGAAAGGGCCATTCCAGCCGCTCAACGGCGATACGTCGGAAACCTTGACGTTTAGTAGCTGGTCAGCATCAGCCACCACATACGGAACGCAGGCGGTCGGATCAACGGCGACCTGCACGGCAACGAGTGGCATATTCACGTCTGATATGGTTGGCGCTTTAATCCGGGTTCGGGAAGGCGGCGACAGTGGCGACGCAACCCAAACGGAAACGGGGATTCAGGGCGCATCACTTGGGGATGGATCGGCAAGCCTAGCTAACGGCGACCAATACACCACAGATGGTTTTGTCTATGGCGTGAGTAACGTCACGACAATATCAGATTGGGGCCAGGTTACGCGTGTCCCAACACACCAACAAGGAACTGTGCGGGTTTACCCATCGGGCACAGCTGGCTACTTCGATGCAACGTATCTGCATGACACGACATGCGTTCTCAAAATAACGGCTTATACATCGTCAACGGTGGTGACTGTCCAAATCATTCACAATCAAATGCCGGAGAGCATCAGAACATCTGCAATCAGTCTTTATGAGATTGGTAGCTGGAATGGTAAGGATGGTTATCCGAGTGAAGTTGCCTTCCACGAAAACCGGCTTTGGTTTGCTTCAACAGCTGGCGAGCCGCAAACGATATGGGCAAGCCGATCGGGTATATTCAGCGATTTTGAGGATGGGACAGAAGACAGCGACGCCATTATCGCAACGATCGGATCTGGTCAGGCCGATGTGATCCGGTGGCTATCACCAGGCACGGTGTTAACAGCCGGAACGTCTAGTTCTGAAATGTCGATTGGCACGAGTGCAAACAACGAAGCGCTCACACCGTCTAACATTCGCGTTGCACCACAGACCACGTTCGGATCATCCGCGACGGCACCTATTCGGATTGGCCGGATTACGCTGTTTCCGCAACGATCAGGCGACCCGGACAACAATGCAAAGAAGCTTCGGGAATACAGCTATGATTTTGCGCGTGATAGTTATGAGGCTGTAGACCTAACGATATTTTCTGAACACATCACCGGCGACGGCATGGTTGAGTTGGCCTATCAGCTAGAGCCGGACCAAGTCGTTTATGCGGTGCGTGAAGACGGGTATTTGCTTGGCATGACGTATGAACGTCAACAGCAGGTGGTGGCGTGGCACAAGCATATCATTGGCGGAACATCAGGAAAGGTTAAGCGGTGCGTTTCAATCCCAGGCACAACAAACGATGACTTATATATTTTGTCCGAACGGACGATCAACGGCGGGACGAAACGATATATCGAAGTTCAAGCGCAATACCCTTCGATTTCCTTATCTGATGATAATTATAAGGCGGCCTATATCGGCGTTGATTGCAGCATCTCAGGTGCGGCGGCGGATGCGGAAATCACGGGCCTGTATCATCTGGAAGGTGAAACGGTATCCGTACTTAACAATGGATCGCAGGAAACGCACACCGTCACAAACGGTGAAATCAATCTCAACGTTGACCCAGCCGGCGCGACGGTTTCGGTTGGCTTGGCCATAGATGCAGCGCTTGAGACCATGGATCTCGAAGCTGGCGCGCAACAAGGATCTGCATCAGCGCGACCACGCAACATACACGCAGTTTATGCTAATGTTTATAGATCTTTAGGTGGAAAGATAGGGCCGAACTCGAGTAATATGGACTCTATCATCTATCGATTGCCAGAGCACGAAATGGACAGCTCGCCGCCGCTTCGATCTGAATATCTGGAATTGACAACGCCGTCCGGTTGGTCGCGTGAATGCCGGGTTAGGTTTGAGCACGATACACCGTTTCCGTTTATGCTGACATCGCTTGTTGTCGAGATGCAAACGGAAGAATCCTTCTGATGCTGACACACGAAAGATTGCTTGAAGTTCTCGACTATAACCCGAAGACGGGAGTTTTTCGATGGAAGATGCGAGCAAGCCCGCGCGCTAGCGCTGGCGGCATTGCGGGATGTATTAACGCTAAGGGCTATCGGATCATTCGAATCGATAAATGTAATTATCGCGAACATAGGCTGGCGTGGTTTTACATGAATGGTGAATGGCCGCCTAAGTGGATTGATCACGTAAATAGAAATCGGGCTGATAACAGGATTTCTAATTTGCGTTTGGCGAATGCCAAGGACAATGCAGGAAATGCGGGTTTGTTTTCAACAAACACGAGCGGATTTCGTGGCGTGACACAACGCAAAACGGTGAACAAACGGCCATATCAAGCAAGCATCCGCATTCATGGAAGATTGCAATATTTAGGCATGTTTGCAACCGCAGAAGAAGCAAGCGCTGCTTATGAAGCCGCCGCGTCAAAACATTTCGGCGAATTCCATAGGGGAGGGCCCTAACCATTTGCGCCCCACTCGTAGGACTTATCGGAGCCGTTGCATCCATTGTCGGAACGGTCGCAGGCATCCAGGCGCAACAAGCGCAGATGCAAGCGCAAGCGGATGTGAACCGCGCCGAGGCGGATAAGGCGCGTGCCGCCGCTCAAGTTGCCGAACGAGATGCAATCGTTGAGAAGATCAATGCGCGAACCGAGCTACAAAAATCACACTTCGAGGCTCAAAAAACGCGCGCGGAGACACGTTCTCAGGTCGCTAGACAAACGGCTAGATTTGCTGCCGCCGGCCTCGACCCCGGAAGCGGATCAGCGGCCCTCGTCGTCAACGAAACCCAACAACGAGGACAGCTCGACAATCTCGTCCAAATCTGGGGCGGAGAAGCCACGGCCATCTCTCACATGAACGAAGCAGAAGACTTAGTCATCCAGCGTGACGCGTATATTCAGAGCGCGCAAAACTACGATAACGCAGCCGATACACTCGGCGGCGGATCACGTGGTCCTAGTTCATTTGTTAGCGTAACGGCGGCTTAGCCAGTCGTGAAGCCATAGCAGGGCGAGTCCCGGCCCTAAGCTTATGACAGCAGTAACGAGTAGCTTGATGTTGAAAGGGTTCATCATCGAGTAGATGGGTTCGCCATCAAACCAGCTACCGAGCAACGACGCTATCAAAACAACAAAGCCCAAAGCCAGCAACATGTATCCAATCCAGCGCAATGCAACAATCATAGGTGCCTCGTATGCCTGTGGTTGATCGGCGGCCATTCGCTAGCACATCGTTGAACGCAAGGCCAATACAACGCACGCGCAACAGCGGTGCGGGGTATAAGGCTGTTGGGGAGAGCCGGAAGTCAGAAGCCCGCGCACGGGGCCAGAAAGCGCAGTATGAGGCATCCAAGGTTAAAGCGATTGCTTCGATTGTCTCAACAGTCGCAAGTGCAGCCGGTAGCGTTGCCAAATATGCAGAAGCCGAACAAGCCAAGGCTGATAACTTCGATTTCAAGATCAAGGCAACGGAATTCGGCGGCAACAATGATTTGCAATATAACCAGTCAAAGACGCAATTGTCTGGTGACGGGAATGAATGGCGCTCAAACCGGCTTGCAACGTTTGAACAAAACGCAAAAAAGTTTTTAGACAGTCTACCAAAATCTAAACAGCAGGAAGGCCAGCTGTTTATTGCACGGCAACGCGCGGCACTCGACAACAAGTCATTCAGCGATGTGCAGGTTTATCGCCAGAAGTGGGCGTTTGACCAAACCAAGAAAGTGCTTGATAATCAAGTGCTTCCGAACATTGGCGATGATCCAGATCAAAATGTCGAATATCTCGGCAAAATTGACCAGCTGATTGATGGCAGTGATGTTGCTAGCCCGCAAGTTAAGAATCAGCTCCGCGCGCATGCGGTCAAGCAAGTTTATGATCGCTGGTTAAAAGCAGCCGGCCCGAACGCATCGGAGACAGCGAAAGAGATTATTGCGCGGTATAAGTTCAACCCTTCCGGAATGGAGGGGATTGGAACAGAGCAAGGCCAGAATACGGTTGAAGATGCGCAAGCGCGAAAGGATGTGGCCGCGCAGCAGCTTAACGACCTGATGAAAAACAGGGGGGGCATGAGCCTTGAGGAATACGGTAAGCAGAAAATAATTTTGGGCAAAGCCTTTACCGAGGCACAAAATGAAATTGACCGTGCGCAAAGCCGAAAAAAGGGAACCGCACCAGCGTTTAACGGTCAAATCAAGATAATCGGCGACCGTGTGGACAGCGTCAGCTTCGCACAAGCGGCAATCTCGCAAGTTGCATCATCTCGGCTGAATGGCTTTGTGCCGAAAGACGGGGCGCAATTTGGCATTACGACCGGATCTCCACGGGAGTGGGCGCGATTTTTCACAATGCTGCTTCGGCAAGAAAGTGGCGGGCGTATTGCACGCGTTGGCCGCGATGGGTCATTGCAGAGATTTCGCACAACGCCACGTGGCGAAAATTCATTCGGGCCGCTGCAATTTAATCGCGGTGAGTACGGGCTGAAAACGTGGCAGGATGTTAACGATCCAGGAAAAAACATTGGCGCTCTTATTCGTGTTGGCGAGCGGTTCACGTTGCGGAGTGGATACATTCGCAACGGCCAACAAGGATATGATGCCTATTTTGGTTCGGTGCGCCGGCCAAACGAGGTTTTGCAGCATTCACGGTATGCCAATAAGGTTTTAGCGCAAGTTGGAAACGCGCAACGGGTTGAGATTGAAGACAACCGACCCGGACAACCACCAACGGGAAACACAATCCATGATCATTTTGTCCGCCGCCTCTTTGCGGAAGAGGCCAATATTGAAGCTTATTCCGAGCAAATGGAGCGCCAGCAAGAAATCGAGACTGCCCGCGTTGAACGTGAGCAGGAAAAAGAAACCGTTCGCACTGGCCTAGAGCTATTCCACAAGGGCGAATTGACAAAGGAATGGCTCGAAGACAACGCCGGCAAACTACCGAATTCTATGTACGATCGGTTCATGGCGAAGCTCAATCCAAAGGTTGCGCGCGTCACAGATCCAGAAACCTACACGGGCTTGCTCGAACGATCGGACACATCACCAGAAGATGTGATCAACGAAGCATCAGAAGCTTATAAGAATGGCCAGCTTAGCAAGTCAGCATTCGATAAGATCTATGCAAAGGCAACGCGTGAACTCAACCCCAAGTCATCCGCTCCGACATGGGTGAAAGAGCAACGATCGCTTTTAAAAAGCCAGCTGCGACCATCCTCGGACGCCACGCCAGAACAGCGCCAAGCCTATACCAACAGTCTTGAGCAGTTTGATAACTACGTTGAGAAGAATGGTCAGGAATTCGATCGCAAAGAACTCCAGACCTACACCGAAAGCTTGATTAAGCAGCGCAAGACGACACAGATTCAGGATGCGCGCAACGGGCTGGCCATGCCGACGCATACCAGTGTTGGCCGTGAAGCTATGACACTTGAAGAGGTGCAGGCGGCAAAGATAAAACTTCTATTTGCTCGCAAAGCCGGCGAAGTTGCAGATCAAGAAGCCGGCAGACAATGGCAGCTGTTGAATCAGTGGCAGAAGATGCTTGAAACATCAGGCGATAAAGTTAAGCCAGCTATACCGAATTTTACACGTGGTTTGCAGCTGCCAACCGGACAAAGCCAGGTTAAAGGCGTATCGGAAACCGTTCCGTCAACAGTGCAGCATTCACCAATTCCACAAACCCTAGACCAAGGACTGGCCAATCTGCCTATGGATGGCGCGGTTGAGGCCGTCCAAAACCAAGTGCTCGGCGCGGCTGCTGGCTGGATACAGAATTTTGTGCAGCAAACAGGATTGCCGCAACAGATGGTTGAACAACTGGTGATGCAAGTGGTTGGCGCAACAGCTAATCAAATGTCAGGGCAAACCCCGTTAGTTACGGGGGAACCGGGGCGCCCTTTTGATAATGCCGCTGCTTACCAGGCAGCGGCGCAAAACGTAGATGCACTAGGAGCAGCAGGCGTGGCAGCAGCAGGAGCACCAGCAAGAGCGGCAGCGATCGGCGCGCGCACACGTCAGGCGTCCGGAGTTACAGCCTATCACGGTTCACCGCATGACTTCGATAAGTTCTCTATGGATAAGATTGGAACCGGTGAAGGGGCACAAGCCTATGGGTATGGGCTGTATTTTGCTGATAATCCGAAAGTGGCGAAC
>Ga0208547_1001247_pt1 | contig 14302 bp, 13 predicted proteins | sample DEB08_DNA_5_FD_185501 | JGI IMG/M metagenome (GOLD analysis project Ga0208547, IMG submission 185501) | Aqueous microbial communities from the Delaware River and Bay under freshwater to marine salinity gradient to study organic matter... | ecosystem: Environmental > Aquatic > Marine > Coastal ...
GGATTATAAACCTTTTCCATTTTAACAGTGGCTTCCGGGATATCAGACGATAGCCGTGATACGTCCGTTTCTTGTAGTTCTCTAGCGGACGGAGCACCGGTTAGCTTACGACCGAATGTCTCGATAAAGCTTTCGCCTGTTTTTTCTAGATCGTCCATAGGTTCAGGCTTGGTCACACTTACAACTTTGCCTGGATCAAAAGAACCATCTTCTTTCATCCCATTCCGGTAAACAGAAAGGGCAAAGTTCTTTGGCGAGAAGTTCCGATCAATCTCTTTACGTAGGGCAAAGTCTTTATACAGACCAGCACGAGAAGTGGTATCATCCCCGATTGCAGACAGGATAGCCCTACCTTCGGGGTATTGACCTATTAGAGTTTCTAGAGCAGCAGCCTGTTCTTCCTGGCTTTGCCTTTTCTTTCTAAGCTCTCTCTGTGTTTCCCGGCTGAGAATATCAAACTGGTTACGTCTGCGCTCCATCTCAGCAGCATTACGTTCCTGTGCAGTCTCAATCTGATTGCTTAAACTGCTAGCAGCACCGATAATAAACCCTGGTGAAAAGAAACCCATTATTCTGGCCTCCCCATTAGACCGCTAGAAGGAGCAGAGACTTCTTCTTCAGCAGGTGCCTGATCCATTAACGATTCAGTAGCCTCTGATACGCCATCTTCTTGCATCATTTCTGGTTGTGCATCGTCGGATTCTTCACCAAGTTCCTTGGACAATGCCTCACGTTTGTTATGTAGCATATCAAGTAGATTCTCGTATGACTCGTCTTTCTTACGAGGAGCCAAAGCTACATAATCAACACCTGTCTTCTCTAGCAGTTTACCTGCCACTTCGAATACCGGGCCAGCAATAAGGTGCATAACATCGTTGGTATAGTAACCCTCTGCCCAACCGGCAAAGACAATCGGCCTGACCATAAGTTCTAGTGGTACACCTAGTTCTGCCGCTACAGCAATACGCTTGAATACATCCGGATTAGAAATACGATCAACCAGAAACTCGTAAGCTTCTGCCGGTTCAACATACATAGGTGGACGTTCATCAGGCTGAGACCCTAGTTCATGGGTTAGAGATGCCCCAGGGATAGGCCCGTTAAAACTCTGATCATTAGGTTGCATAAATTATCGCCTTATTAATCTTTATTGTCTACATCAAAGGAAGCCATGATTGCCTCATGCTTATTGATAAGAGCCTGTAGCGTACCTACCTGTGCTGACTCTTCTGGCAATGTCTCCATAGAGGTACGAGTATCAATAGTAGCAGGAACTCTCATATTAAATGGAGCTTGCTGACGACTGAACCTTGGAGTAGCAGGAGCCTGTTTTCGACCACCACCTAATACACTGGAAGCTAAACCACCTACTACAGAAGAGATAATATCACCTAACATTGTTTCACCCTTATTCTGGTTTTGAAGAAGTCTTGGATGATTTATCAAATACTGCCCCGATCAGGCTACCAGCTACTTGACCGAACAACCCACCCATAGCTACATCTTCTGCTAGATCTAGGTCTCGATCATAAGCATAAGAAGCTAGAGCCAGATTATACTGATACTGCTGTTCGTTCAAAGCAGCAACCCGAGCAAAGTTAATCTCATCCCGCTGCTGCTGTAGGATCTGAGCCTGAGCATTCTGACTGATATTGAACAGGTTACGTACGTTAAACTCATTCTCAGCATTAGCGATTGCAGTATTAGCGGTATTAATCTGTCTGCGATATACAGCGTTAGCCTGATCGATAACGATGCTGTTCTTAAGATTGAACTGTTCTCGCTGATTTGCCAACTCTGAGTTAAACTGTGCTACGGCATTAGTCTGACCGGCGTTAAACTGTGAGATAGCATTTTTCTGAGCAGCATTAAACTGTGCAGTCTGGTTAAACAGACCCGCAAAGAACTGATCATTCTGTTGCTCGGAGGTCGCATTAAACTGTCTAGCACTGTTGGTCGCAGCCTGATCGTTAAATAGACTTTGGATCTGATTCTGCGTGTTGGTTACCCGAGCCTGCTGTTCATTGCTTAGGTTCTGTAGATCCATCTGCAATGTCATCTGAGCGTTCAAAACTTCAGCTTGCTGACGGTTGTTCAGGTTTAGTTCCTGCATACGCCGGTATGTTTCGGCATCGGCAGCGGCAATAGGTGTACTAGCCTCCATAGCAGCCTGAACAATAGCAGCACCGGCCATACTAGAGGCACCCATGCCCCTGGCAGCTAGTCTCTGTTCAGCGGTACGAATAGCACCGGCAGCAAAGGCAGGAATCTGACCGCCTTCAAACTGCTGCATAAGTTGAGCAAGTTGACCCTGAACAGTAGACTTTACATCCACCTCACCTTTAGCAGGTTCTACATAATCTGTCAAGCCTTGCTGTTTAGCGGCCTGGATCTGAGTTTTAGCAACCCGATCAGCAACCTGATTAGCCTCGTATGAAGTAGCATCGGTCTTAGTCGGATCTACAGCCTGAGATACTTGAGCCTGGGCGGCTTGGATATTATATTTAGTAGGAGTTGCCTTATACTTATCAGCATCAAGAAACTCGTCAGGCTGTGCTTGATAACGCTCTAGAGATAGTTCTGTACCCGGAGGAAGTTCAGGATTCTCGGCAAGTTCAGCCATCCTACCTAATGGTGTAGTCTTACCGTACGGATCAGCATAGGACTGCTTAGAACCTACAGCTTGTTTATACCGGTCATAACCGCCTTCACCGAATACACCTAGATACCCTGTATCTCTAGCGGTCTTGCGCTCACCTAGAGTATCAAGGATGGACTTTAGTTCTAGTACAGCCGGGTCATTAGGATCAGTAGCGTTCTTAGCAGCGTCAATCTTTTCCTGTAGATTCAGGTCTTCTGGAATACCTGTACCGCCTAAAAGGTCTTGGCGAATTTTTTTAGTTTCTGGATCTAGGAATGCTGATATACCTGTCTCGTATTGGCCTACAGTACCTCTAGTAGTTTGATATCCCTGGATCGTTGCCACTTCGTCCGCTGATCTACGGAATAGATCAGGCCCCTGTTGCTGGTATTGTCCTGGTAACTGTATCCGAGGATCGCCTGGGAACACACCTTGGTAATGAGCATATAAGGATTCATCACGGGTAGGCGCTCTACCATACTGCTGTAGGAACAGGTCTCTTTGTCTGTACTGATCTTTCGACCACCCACCTGTAAAACCGGGGTCTTGAGCAACATCGGGTCGGGCTGCTAGATATGCTTCTGGGTCGAACTCGGCATAAGACAAAGTTCCCTCTCGTGGTGTATAAGCACCAGAGCTATAATAATCGCTGTAATTATAGTTGCCGATCTGAACCATGCCTTACTCTTTTCTTTTATACAGGATAATTCATTAGGCCAGATGAAGACACTGGCTGAGTTACTTGGTCTCGTGGATCGACTGTCATCGGACCCAACGGACCCATAATGGTTTGTTGACCTTGGGCTGGTGGGGCAAACTTTTGGGTTTGGGCATACTGAGTAGCAGCCTGAGTAGCCCCACCCGGTTGAATACCCGCTGTAGCACCCATAGCAGCGACAGGAGCAGCCATACCCCCCATAAGAGAACGCGGCTGTTCTACCCCGGTATTGACCTGTTGTCCTACGTCTGCTACCTGTCTAGCAATCTGTTCTCGACCTGTCACACCGGAAGTCTGGATCTGAGCACGCTGACGTTGGGCTTCACGCTGATACTGTTCCGCCGCCCGCTCTAGTGCATCAATGTTTTGAGATACACCACCAACTGCACCAGTAATATCCTGAATACCTCCGGTTAGCTGTTGACCTAGAGCCTGTTGACCGCCCATAAGACCGGCCTGACCAGCGAATAAGGTCTGCGGCTGACCTTCTGCGGGAGCACCGATTGCCCCTTGAATTGCACCTTGACCCGCACCAAGTGCCTGTTGACCGCCTAGGATACCTTGCTGACCGGTTTCTAGACCGGTGATACCTGTTTGGATATTCTCTTGTCCGGTCATAAGACCTTGCTGACCTGTCTCTAGACCAGTGATACCTGTCTGTAAACCTTGCTGACCTGTCTCTAGGCCAGTAATACCGGTCTGGATATTCTGCTGACCGGTCATAAGACCCTGCTGACCTGTCCCTAGACCCGTGATACCGGTCTGAATAGAAGAAAGATCCGGTAGCTGTTGAGCCTGATTAGATTGTACGACCGTGGTTGTACCGGGCGCGAAGGAACCAGACCCGTAAATATTCTCTAGAGCACGGTATGCAGATTGCTGTTCAGGAGTTGTTCCGGCAATATACTGCTGAAACCGTTGAGTAGGGTCGGCTGAGAACTGACCGGTGTATCCTGTTGCTTGGCGAAGGGCTGCATGATACTGTGGTAGACCAGCCTGCACTTCAGCCGGTGAATAAAACAATTGCCCGTTAACTGCTGTAGGCATGATCTTACCTCTTTTCTAGTATTTTGTCAAGTTTATCTTCGAGTCGATTGAGACTTTCCATAACTCGTCTCATATCTTCCCTAAGTTCTGCACGAGTGGCGTATTCTTCCCTGGTCTCTTGAAGTTTACCTTCTAATCTTTTAATCTCTGAGAATAAGGACTTGAACACCCAAGCGGCTGGGGCTACAATAAGAGACAGAACTATATTCCAGATAACTGTAGGAGAAAGGTCCATCTATTTATTCCCAGTGAGTGCTTGAAGTTACATCTAGTTGGTCGAGTTCCGCCGAAGTCATAGAATAGCCGTCCTCCCAGGTGATCGCGGCGATCACAGCCGGGTCGGTCTCGGCCTCGTCGAAGATCAGCGGGCGCAGACGGCGAGTGTAGCCGTGAACGTCATCTTGATGCTGGGCGACCAGCAGGCCCATCGCCTGGACCTCGGCCACCGAAAGATCCTGCACGATATTGTCGGCGTCCGTGAACTGGAAGGTCGGCGCCGGATCTTCCCCGGCCCGGAGCGTTGCCACTTGGGTCAGACCCGAAATCACCAGATATTCCCGATCTGACCTGATATCGACGCCGAAGGTCTTGGCGCCGATCGTCACGGAGAGCGGCGTGCTCGTGTAGATCCGGGCCTCGCGCTCCTTCTTCATCTGCGCCCACTTGGCTGCACGGGCCGCAGCCAACTCCGCGTCAAGTTCGCCCTGCGATTTGTCGACCGCCGCCACCGTATAGACCCATCGGTTGTTCTCCGCGTCCAGGGCGCCGGTACCCCGCGCGCCGAGCTTCTGACCGGTGGTCGGCGTGGCGCGGTCCTCATATTCATCGAAGTAACCGAAGCCTACAAACTCATCGTCACAATTAAGCACAGCCGCGCCAGGATTAAATCGAGCCTGTTCGCCGACGACTTCCGGCCTCGACCAAGCTGCAATCTTGCGCGGGAGACGAGAAAGCGATTCCACGTTCACGCCGTCAACGAGACGAACTTTGGCTATCGTACCGAGCGCGATTAAAGCCATTTTATGCTTCCTCCGATTTCAGGGTCAGGATCGACGTGCCGTCGCCGATCACGATCGCTGACGTGGCGTCAATTGCCAGCCCGATCGTACTGCCTCTACCGTCCGTGTCGGTGATCGGCTCGCCATTCGCACCGGCATACAGAAGGTCGCCAGCCGTATGCCCGGTGAAGCCCGCGCCGGTCTCAGTCGAGGGGATCGTGATGTCGACCGATGCCGCAGCCGACGCCGACGCGGCGGCCACGCCCACGACCTTGGTGGCGAATCCAGCGAAGGTGCTTGCGACCGGGTCGTAGAAGATGAAGATCGGCCCGTTACCGGACGATGCGGCAACCGCTGCCAGCCAACGTCCGTCGTAGACCGTCAACGCTCGCCAGCGGAGATTGCCCGCGTACATCAGGTCGCCCCCGTCCGTGCTCAGGGCGGTGATCGCCCCCCGGCTCTCGAAGTCGTTGGTGTCCACGGTATAGCTGGGAGCGGTCGTATTGGATTGAGGCGTAATCTCCGCGTGACTGATGCCGCTTGAGCCATTGTTCGCGAAGATGAACAGCCGGGTGGCGGTCGAGTCGTACCCAGTTAGCATCCAGGTGTTGAACGCCGGGGCCATGGTGGCGCTGCTGGCTGACGTAAAGGTGCCGGAGGTAGAACTTGGCGTCGCCGACGCGCCGGTCCCGGTGATCGAGAAGGGCTGGACGCTGATCTTTCCGCTACTCGGCAGGATGCCGTACCAAATGTCTTCGTCCGAGTCGTAGATCAGGCCGATTGGATAAAGGAGGCTCGCCGTGCTGATCAGTGAGAGCGTGTTACCGCACACGACGGTCGAACCGGAGACGCTGATCGGAGTGACGTAGTGATTGGTCGATGCGGACCCATCCTTGGAGAAAACCACAACCCGCGCACTCGCAGCGTCTACCGCAATGGCGACGCCATTGTCGGTGTTAATACGGCAAGGTCCGGTCACGGCGCTTCCGATAGCAGTAACCGCGCTATCAGAAAAAGTGATCAGCCGGGTCTCGAATGCAACAGAAGTAGCTCCAGCCACCAAGATGGCCTGCCCGGATGCGGTCAGCCCCATAACGGCGACCTCAGTCGCGGTGCCGATAGTGGTGGAGGTCGCGGCGGTCGTCATCGTGGTCGCCGAAGCCACCTTGAAATGGACCAGCTCGATCGTTGTGCTGCTGTTGGCTCCAGACACGACGCCCGCACCCAGGGCTTCATCAAAGACGAACCCACAGTTCCGGTGATTGAGCGAGAAGGAGCCGGTCGCGTTCTCCGCCAGGGTGTCCGCGTCGAACAGCGTCCACCGCATGATGGACCCCCCATACTCGGGCGAGAACAGGCCGACGACATTATAGGTACTGTCGTAGAAGACATAGCCGCCCTCGTCCCGCACGGAGGCGGTGGCGTTCGGACTCTGGGCTGGGTCATAGCCGACGGCCTTGGCCACCTTCCCGGCGCTGGACCGGGCGATCAGGTCTCCAGCCGTGATCGCCTTCTCAGCGGTGGCCGTGATGGTCAGGCCGCCACCTGCGCCGCCGACATTGATGGGGATCAGCGTGGGCATCAGAAAGCTCCTGTAGCGGCTGAATAAAAGATCGTCCCGTCGGGTGCCTGCCAGAAAGCGAGGATTACGCTCTCATCGGCGCCCAAGCTGGACGTGTCGAAGGCCGTCGCCGAGGCCGAGGTCGCGCCCACGATCGTTAGGGTGCGGGAGCCAACTGCGTCCATCGTCACCTGAAGAATGGCGCCGTCTACCTGATAGCCTGCCGTCGCGCCCGAAGTGACGGTCAGGGTCGTCGACCCATCGATCTGTATCCAGTGCTTGCTGTACGGCAGCAGGGTCAGGCTCTGCGCGCCGGACACCGCAGCCGGGAGGCTGGTCGCGCTCGGCAGGCTTTCGGTGCCGGTCTCGAACTTCACTCCGTCGACCGTCAGCCCGAAGCCGTTCATATCGAACGCACCACCTGCCGTCAGAGCATTAGCATCGCTCAGTGTCCACCCGCTGTTCTGGAGAGTGCTACCACCCGTGCCATCGAATCGAACAAGAGCGTTATCCGTACTACTTGCTGGGCCAATTGCCCCGGCTGTAGTCTGGGTTGTACTATCAGGGAATCTGAACCCACTCGTTGTTGATTCGATAAGGCCGGAGGTAGCTAAGTTACCGCTGTCATCAATGATAACCCCGGAATCTTGAACTAGACTTCCTCCGGTACCATCCCAGCGAACAATAGCATTATCTGTAGAACTAGCCGGACCGGTTACATCACCGGGATCACCTTTGTCACCGGCTAGGTTAATCTCTAAGAAAACATTATCGCTATTTGAAAACGGACTAGCAGAACTAAATGACGTATTATCAATAGTCAGCTTAGTGTACCCGGCAGCGTTAGTTACACCTGTGACCTTAAACTGTAGGAATGTTTCTGGGCTAAATTCTTTACGTAAAGTAATAGTACCTAGAACAGACGACGGGTTGTTACCACCCGATAGCAACTGAATAAAAGCAGATACATCAGCGGCATTAGCCTCTTCATCGTCAATGTAAATCTGTGTGGCGGCATTCTGAGTAGCGTTATTAAGTCTTAGTACACCGCTACCAGGATCAGAATCAGTTGTGGTTGTGCTAAAGGAATAAGGAAGGGCGTTACCGATATCAGATAGGTTACTAATACCAGAGATAGTACCGCCTGTAATTGCCACGCTATTTGCGTTTTGTGTGGCAAGAGTACCCAGACCAAGTGTAGTCCGTTGAGCAGAAGCATCAGCATCATCTAGCAATGCCCGACCGGCTGAGGTGAGACTAGTGGTGGCATAAGTATCAGATGACGTGGTGTAGATCATCTGGTCGGCTGTGGTGGTCAGACCAGAGATAGACTGTAGACCGGCATCGTAGGCTTGGACATTAGTACCGATTGCTAGACCAAGATTAGTCCGGGCGGCAGAAGCAGTAGATGCACCTGTACCACCGTCAGCAACTGCTAGATCAGTGATACCTGTAATAGATCCACCTGAAATAGTGACTGTGGTAAAGGTTCCGCCGTTAGATACAGTAGCACCGGAGAAATCAATAGTGCTTCCCGTCGATACGGTCAGGTTAGTAAGGGTAGCAGCAGCAGGAGTGGTAGCACCGATAACTGTATTATCAATTGTACCGGCATTAATATCAGCGGTATCTGCTACTAGAGAATCAATATTAGCAGTACCATCGATATAAAGATCCTTGAACTCAAAAGAAGAAGAACCTAAATCAATATCGTTGTCAGTGAACGGTACGATAGCCCCGTCCTGGATACTGATCTGACCTACTTGGGCAGCACTTGACTCTACATAGAAGTTGATCTGGTTAGCACTGGTGTCTACGAAGATAAGGTTGTTCTGGTCCAGGTCAGCGATACGATCAATTGGCGGACCTTCGGCAGCGGTACCGTCATGCTTATGACCTGTAGAGTTGTTAAACGCCGCAAGGATCTGGTTAAACTCAGCGTTAAGCGGTGGAGCAGATACAATCTCACCGTTAAGAATCTGAGCTAAAGACTGACGTGTATAACCTGCCATTATCTATATCCTGCTTCTTGGAAAGTAAGGCCCCAGCCTTGAATACTATAAGGTGCTTGTGTACCGATTGAGGTGATAACAAAGCTGACAGACCTACCTGAGCCTTGTATATTCTTTTCTAGAACGGGACTACTAGAACCGCCAAAAGTAAAGGTTGACCCATAGGTTCCTCCGGTAGAGAAATAACGAAGGATTGCACCTTGAGTGGAAAGACCGTAAGAGTTAGGATTATATTTGTTAGGGTCATCCCAATCGTAATACACCGCTAAGTTAAACTCCGACGTGCCTTCTGGTCGGGTATAGATAGAGAGTTTATGAAATATCTTACGTCGTTCTGTACTATCAAAATAGAAGAACGGGGTAGCGTAGACAGCAATAACATCCGCGCCGTTAAACGAGTTACCCGACTCCTGCTTAAATACGTATCCGTCTAGGTCTCCATGAACCGTGGTCTCAATACTGTTAATGGTATCTGAGTAAGCCACGAATGAACGAATGCCTAGTAGTTCCCCGAACTCCCATCCGACGCTGTTATTAGCAAACCGGAGACCACCGATAATACCGAAAGCGTCTGATGCTGACCCGGTTTCATTAGGGAAGAAATACCGGAACTGAGACTTGTTCTTGATAACTACAGAACTCATTAGGTCTAGGTCGTAGGTTTCCGGTAGACCTTGCAAGATCTGTTGAATCGGTTTAGATACAGTCTGTAGTTCGATATCACCGATACGGGCTGTACCCTGGATAGGTCGAATGCCATCTGATGCTAGGAACAGGATATCACCACCGATCTCAATAATACTATCAGAAGCGATACAACCGATATTACTTGTTACTTCTGAAAGAACAAAGTCAGACGAGTTGTTACCCTGTAGTCGTTTGATCTGTCTCTCACCGAATATATATAAAGCATCACGGAACTTAGCTATACCAGTAACGGTAAAACCTGCGTTAATCTCTCCCGCACCACCAGCCGGATCATATCTTAGGTCTGAGTTAGGATTACTAAAGGTGATACTGTTGGAGTTATCCCCAGAACCGGCAAAGAATAGGTGGTTTCGGAAATCCGTGACGAACTTAGCACCTTCGATATTTGCGATATCTATATGGGTATAGAACCAGTTTACCGCCGTGCCTCCGACATTGTTCTGAGATGATGTAGCGGTAGCGGATATAACGAAGGTATAAGAGTCCGCATCAACCACGGTAGCAATAGTATAATCATTACCATTAATGTCTTCCGTACCGATATTGACATTGACATTGCTGAAATTAACAATATCTCCAACGTGCATACCATGAGCAACATGAGCTACAGTGACTATACTGGTTCCGTTGCTGATTGAGAAAGGGTTAGATAGTTGATCTTCGGTTTCAGTTAGACTAGAACCTTGTCGGTCATAAAGTTCAATAGGGGTTGTTGAGTTATGTCTTAGTGGCCGGTTAACACCGTCTACGACAATTACAACTTCTGACCCGGTAAAGCTATGTTCGTTAGTTCTGAGTTTAGTTACGCCTACAGCACTACGAGTATTAGTATCAGAGGTGTTGTTTACCGCTGACCAACCTACTCCATCAGCATGATCATAGATGGTGTAGTATCGGCTGACCGTGTAAGTGATATTAGCGGCTGTACTGGATACTGTGCTGTCCGCAGCCTCGTCAGCGACAAAGGTAAAACTGTCAGCCGTAGCAGTCGAAGCCACATTAAATTCAGTATTGTTAAGATCTAACCCGCCAAGGCTAGCATCAATGTTACTAAATGTTACCCATTCTCCCACAGATAATCCATGAGCAGTAGAGGTAACAGTTACAATTGAACTACCAGAACTAAGGGAGATAGCGCCTACAGGTAACGTTGCCGAAGTAGAATCAATTGCGTTACGTCTTGCGGCGTAGACCTTATCGTTGTGAATCCAGACACCAAGGACTTTACCCGCACCAGGGACTTGCGGATTATCAGCATCGTAATATTCATAACCGTTAATCCGTCTATACCCACCAAACTGTGAAACCTCAAAGTTTGTCATACGGATTGCTGAACCCGGTTCAGTACCGGCAAGGGTTAGCGCATCCTCGTTAGTGTATAGACCGCCTCTAGCAATGATTGTTACATCGCGGAGATTGTCAGCCATTACTTACTTCCTGCCGGTACGTTAATTAGTCTATTAACCCTGGTGTCACGAAGATCAGTAAAGTTGTTGACTAGGATTTTCCGCATGTTCTCGATACCACGAGTAAACCGCTGCTGGGCAATAGTAGCCTGTTGGGAATTATCCCGGAACATATAGCAGTGATACATAGCGCCATCGATCACTACATTCTTAAACTGGTCAGGAACAGACATGGTATCAGTGGCGTTGGTTAATGTAGTCTGATACTGGTAGTAATCGTAGTTGATAGTGTAGGCTTTGTCTGGGATAGGGCTGAATGCAATTTCATTACCGAGAGTACGATAAACATAGATAGGGGTATCGTAATCCTCTGTCCCAGCGTTACCGTCTCTGATGTAGAACCGCTGAATGTAAGTGTCGTAGTTAATCTGTCTCAACCTTACCGCACCGATATTCTCTGCTTCATCCTTGACAATGCGAAAGGAATCCCAATCTACCACTTTCATATCGCTTGGTGCTGCATAGGTTGACGTGCCAGCTACCAGGGTTAACGAACCTGTCTGGTGGTTAAACGGAAATCCAAACTGTTCCTGACCGATTTCTTCCAAAGCGATATTGACCGCATCCTTAACGGAGGCATGAAAACCAATAGCGGTCGCAAATTCGTCCGAGGTAAGCTGGACTTCATTCAACCGCTTTAGTGTATCATTGACCAAGGTTAGAAAAGTTGTCGCCATTTAAGCAGCCTTTAACCAGCGAACAGGGAAATCATCCTGCAAAGAATAGGAATGTTTATTGATATTGTTTTGAATCAAACACTTTAGTAATGTGTCACCGTATAGATTAAACCTGATACCTTTTTGAGTATGTAGTATCTGGATAATCTTCATTGCTTCTTCTGCCATACCGATATATTCAGTTGTGGTATAGTAAAGATTATTAGTGATAGGGCAGGATACGGTTACTTCTTTATAGGTTTCGTCGTGCTTGTTTTCTCGGTTGACTCGGTAATCATCTACTGTTTTGTTATAACCGCAGTCAAATCCGAACAGGTTTATTTTCTTATATCCGAGCCATACAGATAAAAGAATAGCATGAACAGTGGAGTTAGATCCAGCAGACATACATTTATCAGAAGGTTGCCACGTCTTGGAAGTGACAGTATCTATCATATATGTTTTGTAATTCTTTAGCGCGTCAAATAGACTAGGGTCACACTGAGAGGAAATAATGTAGTTGGTTTTTTTGTTTAGTTGGGCTTTATTACCGGACTCTCTAGGATCAATAGACACGCTGTATCTTGGATCGCAACCGATAGAGGTTAGGTAATTAACAGTCTTAGACGCAAAGATATCGTTCTTAGAAATACGAAGGAACTTCTCAAACTGTCTAATACTTGGACCGGCAGCACAAATATTAATTTCTTCGCTACGTTTATGTGGGCTGTTCTTTAGTTTGGGAAGAGATGGTAGGTCGCGGTTCCTATTAATTTCGTAGTTAGACTTGAGAGTCTCTTCTGAAACTGAACAGTGTAATTGTACCATGCAATCTCCAAGTAGTCAAGGGGAGACCCCGAAGGATCTCCCCAAGTTTGTTAGGCGAAGTCGCGACCAACCTCAGCCGGACCAGGGATCTCGGCAAGGTCAGACATGTAAGCAACAACACGGATAACACCGTTAGCCGGTACGACAGAACCGCCGACGTTTAGCTTTACGTCAATGGTGTCAGCCGAAGCGACAATAACAGAGTTAGCGCCGAAGGGAAGCAGACCGTTTGAACCGGCAGCAGCCCAACCGACAGTGTTGAAGTCACCGCCGTCGACAAAGCTGTCACCAGCAGCAACATCGATGTCAAAAGTGGCAGCGGTGGAGGAATCGACAGTCTCGACGTAAGCAACCGCACCGTGGACTAGAGTGTTAGCCGGAACCGGGATAACCTCTAGAATATCGGCGTTAGCAAGGGCGGAACCCTTGGCGGTGGTTGCATCAGCCATAGAGACAGTCTTCTCTACGGTGTATGGTACGTTAGCACCAGTACGCGACTTGTGGTTGGTAGTGGAACCATTAGTTAGATCGTAAGCCATGATTCATACCTCCCTTATTCGTACACGTTATAGATGGCGCGGGTGACTGCTTCTGGACGAAGTAGCTTACGGCCATAAAGGTGCAGACCACGAACAACGTCGCTAAAGCTGTCATTGTCGCGGTAGGTCTCTACCTTCTCAATCTGAGAAGCGGTAGCAACGGCCGAGTCGTGACCGGCAATGATAACACCGAAGTTAGCGGCGGAACCACCGGTAGCGACAGTACCCGGACCAGTACCAATAATCGGCAGGTTGTTTGACATGTAGATGCGGAAACCGCGAACCATGCCATCGACGATACGACCGTTACGGAGGATATCGCCTGCATCCTGGCGACCGGCAAAGTCATTGCTTAGTAGCTTTGAGTTTTCGTCGTTAAGCTGCTCGGCAAAGACTGGATCGACAACTAGCCAACGACCGTCACGATCAACGTTCTGCTGGTCTAGCTTGCGAGCCATACGGTTGATAACAGCCAGTGGCGAGATAGCACTGGTGTTCTGACCGACCGGAATGGAGTTAGCAGTACCACCGAAGTCGCTAAGGTCTAGCTTCATGGAAGCAAGAAGACCATCAGCATCGGATGACACCGGATCAGTACCGGATTTGTCAGCGGCAACACGAGCGGTACTAGCATTGGCATGTAGAGCGGCCTGCTTGTAACCGGACATGTAACCGAAGATCTCCTGGTCAAACTGGTCACGAAGGCGATAACCAGCGCGATCAGTAGCAAGAGATTCGAAGTTCACATGGGAATGTGCAGCTTCAATGTCATCGATCTTGAACGCGAAGTAGTTTGCCTGATCGATAACAAGAGTGAAATCTTCGTCGTCCAGATCCTGTGGGACAACCTGTGTACCACGGGAATAAGCCTGAACAGAGACTTCTGGCTCTTTGATAATACGAACGGAATCACCAAAGTTGGAGATCTCGCCCATGTAGTCGTTGTTAGTGATGTCCTCAACTACTGAGGTTTTCCGAAAGGCAGTTTGTACCTTCTTAGAATAGATAACTGGACTAAAGTTACCATTAGGAAGGTTACCATATCCTGCCGCACTCCTAAATGCCATGAGTTTTCTCCTTTCAAAAAGTGCGGAAAAGAGCTAACGTCGGTCATCCAAGGCTGACAAA
>Ga0208547_1001248_pt1 | contig 14300 bp, 32 predicted proteins | sample DEB08_DNA_5_FD_185501 | JGI IMG/M metagenome (GOLD analysis project Ga0208547, IMG submission 185501) | Aqueous microbial communities from the Delaware River and Bay under freshwater to marine salinity gradient to study organic matter... | ecosystem: Environmental > Aquatic > Marine > Coastal ...
TTGCGAACGAACCATATCTATGGTGTTGGAATCGACAAGCTGTTTGGTGAAGTTACGAACCACAATAACAGGCGTTGATGTGTTCTTTCTGTAGTAGTGTTGACCACCATAAGTAGACCCAGCATCCTTCTGCTCAATTCCGGCATTGGATAGAGTCTTCAACTTTTCGTTTTCAGTCTTACTTACTTTCTTCTTTGTGATATCACCATTTTGAAACTTCTTTTGCTTCTCAATAGCTTTTTCAAGTTGTTTCTTTTGTCGGTCAGTCAAATCAGGCACATCTGAAGAACCTCGTCCTCCACTACCATTGGAAGAACGATTGGGTTGACCACTCATCACATCATCACCTTCAGCATCACCATCAGAGTCATCCATACCATTGGATGATTCGGTTGACTCACCACCACTACCTTCAGTATTGTCACTACCATTGGTTTCGGATGAATCACCACCACCATTCATATCTTCAGAAGAATCACCTTCAGAACCATTACCACTATCATCATTGTTGTCAGACTTTTGTGGGGATGGGATTGAATCTTCAATCACTTTGAAGACTTCAGCAGCGAGGGTGAATGCTTCATAAGTATTTTTGAGCCGACCTATGTTCTTCAAATCAAGCATCTCCCAAACCTTTCTCAACATTGGAAGTGCATCCAAATCACGATGTGCGTTGGTGATGTTGATGATACGGAACATATAGGATTCCCAATCATTAGTACGATACTCAGAAGACTGAAGACCTTTGTCAACAATCTTAGCGTTGAAGTACTTATCATACATAGAGTGGTAGTACCCTTTGTAGCCAGGCGAAGTAGTGTAAATGTAATTGTCAATACGACGGTCTTCAATGACATTCAGTAGGTTCTTTAGAATACCAGTGATGTGTTCTGTTGCCTCTGAGATGTGCATCCCACCATATTTCTCCATCAACTCTGAGATGTAAGTAGCATTTATGGGATTGGGATACTTACCAATCTGAAGGTCTTTAAGCGTATTGAAATCAGTCAGTTTGATGTGAGAACCTTCGTGTAGTGCTAGACCCACAGTAGGGTCAAAATCTTTATCGTCCATCTTAGCTGAGATGGTAACTGATTTACCATCTGTATAAGAATCACCCCCACGTTGGTCAAATGTAACATTAATATTCTCACCCGTTACAATGTTAACGAAGTTAGATACTGCCCGCTTGTAAGAAGCGAGAGCGAGAAGATTATTTTGCTTGGATGTGGTATCATTGACAATAGTAGAGTCATCATCAAAGAGTCCATCCTTTAACCAATAGGAGGAGTATTTAGTATTGTCTCTCATAGTATCTCTCATTATTACTTTGTAAATGTAACAAAAAAAGGGGACTTATCCAAGTCCCCATATGTTAAATTTATGTTAAATTTTAAGATTTATCTATTTCCAATGTGATACCCCACTCTGTATGATACAGCTCATAGGAGTTAAACCGATTGTCCATCCTACATATTTTGGTGAAGTCATATACATTGATTTCCTCATCACCATCCCAACCCATTATAGAGTTGTGTTGATAGTCGATGGAACAATCTCCTAACTTATCTTCTAAGAATAACTTTCGTGCCTTATCACCAAAGTGGCTATAATGAATGTGTACTACCATTATGTATAGTGTTCCAATTGGTCTTCATTAAAGATGTGTAGTAATCCATACTCATCCATCTCACCTACTACTCTGATTCCTTTTGAGGATACGAATACCGATACGATTGTACATGGGAACTTATACCCTTTTGGTTTGAATGCCTTATCTCCGATTTTAAACTTTATGTCTTTCATATTAATTTGATAATTGTGCTTTAATTGTTGGGTGAGATTGATAGTCGTTAATCTCATAATCGAACTCACCATTAAGAATATCCACATTGGATACCTCTATTGTAGGTAGTTCAAAAGGAGTACGACCAATTTGTTCTGTAGCTTGTTCTATGTGATTGGTGTAAAGATGTACATCACCTAAGTTACCAATCAGTTCATCAGCAACCATATTAACTTCCCAAGCCAATAGTTCCAATAACATTCCATAGGAAGCGATGTTGAATGGAAGACCTAAGAATGTATCCACACTTCTCTGATTCCACATTAAGGAGATTGCTCGTTGTGGTAATGACTTAGGATAGAATGAAGTTCCTATATGTTTTAATTCTAATGGTCTTCCATTTATTTCTATATTCAATCCTGACTTAATGTATTGTTCCCACCTTTCTTCATCACTCAACCCTCTTGTATAAACTTGGAATCCATAATGACATGGTGGTAATACCATATCATCTAATTGACTAACATTCCAAGCACTAACCATCAATCGTCTTGAGTCTGGATTTGTTCTAAGTTGTTGAATAAGTTTTTCGATTTGGTCAAAATCATTTGGATTGGTACTATAAGGATGTCCTCTCCAACTTCTCCATTGTTTACCATAGATAGGGCCTAACTCTCCCCACTTTTTAGCAAACTCATCATTGGTTTTGATTTCGTTGATGAATTCTTCTTGTGTTAAAAAATCACCAATAGGAACATCCGGTTGCATATTAACTTTTATTACATAGTTTTTATATGCATCACCATTCCAAATGTTACATCCATTCTCCACCAAATATTTAATATTAGTATCTCCTTTCAAAAACCATTTGAGTTCGGTCATCATTGTTTTGATAGCCATCTTCTTTGTGGTAATGAGAGGAAACCCATCTTTCATATTGTGTCGGATTTGTCTACCGAAAACAGACAGAGTTCCTGTACCTGTCCTGTCTTCTTTACCAACACCACCTTCCAACAATTCGTTGAGTAGAAGTTTATATTGATTGTCTAGTTTATTCATCGTTACTTTTTTTGAATTTATTATGTGCTCTTTCAGAAATAGGGATAGCATCACCTTGTTCATCTACCCTAACAAATGTCATATTGGTAGCGAGTATGGTATTCTGCTTTCCATTATATACATTATGGGAACGAGCCTCCATCATCAATGTGATAGATGTAGTTCCTATGTTTTGGACACTACCATATATCTTAACCAACTGACCTTCTTTAGCAGGGTTATTGAAAACACAATGGTCTATAGACTTAGTTACCATACGAGGAGTATCACAATACTCTGCACAGAATGCAACAGCAGCTGCATCTAACCAAGCTAACAACTTACCACCAAATAGGTTTCCGTGAAATCCTAAATCTGATTTCTTAATTGGATGTTGAGTAATGTATATCATATCAATACTTGTTCAGTTGCACTTCCATCCTATTCAACAAATCCATAACTTCAACTGTTGGGTTTTCTGAATGTATACCTTTTAAGATACTGACAGCATCAAACAAAAGATTACTCATATTCTGTTTTGATTTCCGTTTGGAATGTTGAACATTAATTTGTTCGATTCTGTAGAGATGGAATATAACCTCATCTACATTTCTCAGTTTCTCTTCGTACTTAGATATGCGAGAATCTACGAATCTGTTTTTTGTAGAGTTATCATTGGGAACATATCCTTTGTACAACTCATCCAATCTACCTTTTAGGTATTGGACTTCCATTAGTTTTTCTAAACTCTTATAATCCACTATGTATGTAATTAGAGCGGGAGGGTGGCAACTGCCCCACCTCCTTTTGACTGGATGTCAAACGGGTTTCTCTTAACCCCTCTCCCGCATTTTAAGTTTTATCTTTTGGATTACTGAATCGTCAATTTGATTTTCAATAGCAGTATCCCAAATCGTTCTCATATAAGTCAAATGATGTGGTTGTATATCAAATCCATAGTCGTCATCAGAACCTCTATCGTTTTGAGAACCAGTAATCAAAGCATTTACAATATGTATGTCACCACTATCAAATGCGATAGTATTGTTCATCAATTCTTTTAGAATGTGAATTTTATCAGTTATATTTACACTCTCCCATTTCATAGGTACAAATATACAAAATATTTTTTAATTATCCAAATGGTTTCTGTAGAAGATACAATATCTTACTAATCATATTAGCGAACAGAGCCAACCCAACTCCCATTACAAAGGATGTGTTGTTGGTAATCTCTGATTGTAGACCAAATGTCCAACTGATTGATATTACACCTGTACCTACTAACATAATCATAATCATACCCATCGTTGTATGTGGGTGAACTTTAGGTACTACATTAAGTACCATCTTATTAAAGAATACCATTGGTATTACTGAAGAAAGTCCTATTAGAAAATCCATATCATTTATTTTTAGTGACCCCTCAGGGGCTCGAACCCTGGACTCTCACATTAAAAGTGTGATACTCTACCAACTGAGTTAAGAGGTCTTTGTACACCCAAAAGGATTCGAACCTTTGACCTACGCATTAGAAGTGCGTTGCTCTATCCAGCTGAGCTATGGGTGCTTAGTACTCGGAGCCGGGATCGAACCGGCACGACCGCAATGGTCAAGGGATTTTAAGTCCCTCGTGTCTACCTATTTCACCACCCGAGCATATTGTTAATCAAACCATTGAGAACGATTCGTTTTTACATTCTTCACATATTTGTCAGGCTCTTTCAAACCCCTCTCTTCCATCTTATCAATAATCCGTTGTTGGCTTTCCATATCACCTTCCTTACCAACCTTCTTTGCGAAATCAAACTCATCGTCAGTAAGTTCTCTACCTTCTACCTTCGCTGATATACTAACATATCGTTTGGTATGATACTCACCCAATGGTTTGGTGAATTGCTTTAGGTATTCGGCTTGTGAATCTAAATACTCAAAGAACTCATCTTCTGACAATTGTTTCATCTCATCTTCTGTGAGTTCGTTGTCTGGATCGTATAACATATTACTGTAATCCTTTAGTTGTTTTTCTACCTAATGAAATCGCAATCTCTGATGGAGTTTGTCCCATCTTACATTGTTTCTTATACCACCAATACATATCTTCAGTAGTACCCTTACCTCTTTGTCGTTCTAAACATTTATCCCAAAGGTCTTTACCAAACTCAGATGTAAGTTCATCTCTCAACCGATTGAGGCGAGTTTCCTCTTCTTCTAATCCAACCTCTTCTAACTTATATGCTTTGATTCGTTTCATCTTAGCATACTGATGAGCTTCTACCTTTCGTTCGTTGATATCTCTAATAGATGCTGTCTTCATATACTCATCATACATCTTATGATACAACTTGTGATTGTCGTCTGCTTCTTTGTAGAATGGTGAATACTCAAAGTCACCATTACGAATCTTCAACAATAAAGGTGCAGATGATTTTAAGGGTTTCTTACGATACTTGTTTGATGTATACCATCTAAAGGGATTGTATCTAGCCATTCAATTATTATTAGATTGTAAATATACTAATAATTTTGATACTATCCAATAGTGGATGTGTTAAGATTTTGTTAAATATGAAAGTTCTTCGTTATAGTTAGCTTTGTGGTCTAATAAAATCTGATGTAGTTTATCACCATAATGTTCCATCATTTCATCAGATTCCCATAACTCTTCAATATCATAGTCTTCTAATGGTTCGTACCATTCAGTATCAGTATAGTGTTCAGTTGTAAAGTAAACGCCAGAAAAATTAAAACCCTCATCTTCAAAGGTGTTGTATACTACAACATCACTTTTTATTTTACGGAGGTTTTCTGCAAGTCTACCAATGAACCCATTTACAGCATCCCATGCAGATGTCATAGTGATGTGTTGTTCTCCATCTGAATCATCTTCGATGTGACCATACATCCACTTAGAACCACAATTAGTTTCGTACCACTCTCTATCATATACAGATGGTACTTCTTCCCCAAAAACTCTCTTAGCCAACTCTTCAGTCCAAACATCATATTCACCTTCTGCTGTAGCGAATATTCGTTTTAATTCTTTAAGAACTTCTTCGTTTGAGTTCTCAATAATAATGTAGTTTTCGATATTATTTGCCATAGATGTTTTATTTATTACTCTTTTCCACAGTTCTCTACTTCCATCCTTACCATCACTCATCGGTTCTATTTCTATTCCTTAGAGTGAACCAATTGTGGATGGACATAGTGACACCTGATATAACCATTAGTCCACCGATGAATACACTACCTGCCCATGCACCAAAGATTTCGATGTTGGTCATAACATACATCGTTAACATACCAACAAAAGAAAACCATAGTAGAACCCATACAACATCAGGCACCTTTCTGATTACCTTCGATACTTTCTCCACTTTCTTATCATGCTCTACCCTTGATAATGCATCTTGTAAATCCCTACCATACGCAGGGATAATATCAGTAGAACCATCTTCGTTGAGAATCTCAATCTCATACTTCATCCAATCAGGAAATGATTTACTATCTTTTCGATAGCTAACATTGATAACTTTACGTTTACTCATAAGTTGTTAGTTTGATGGAGTTCTCCACTCCTTTACTTCGTATGTACAATTGTGATTAGAATTTGCTTGAAAGATATCTGCCATCCTTTGGGCAGATTCGAAAGTATCCCATTCCATAGGGATACCTTCAGAATCATTCACAATAATAATGTGAGGGTTATTAGGGTTGTGCTTTAGAATAATAAAAGACATAACTTTGTTTTAAAGATAGTTTACCAGGGAAGTCCTGTTGTTGTTGGGTTTGCCGCTCTATCAGCCATATCAACGAGAATCATTCTATTCATATTCTCTAAGTTTGTGATACCAGCTTCACCCAATACATCCATTACCCATTGGAGTACAATTTCCTCTGTTAAGTCTTCATATGCAATGAACCCTTCTGAGTTTTCATCACCACTCAATTGTACAGAAGAAAATTCTTCATGCGTATGTCCATCCAAAGTTGATGTAAATGTAAAATCTACATACTCTACCAAACCTGTGTTTTGGTATCTAATCATATTCTTAATTCTCCAAACGGTTTCCATAATATTACTTCTTAAATGAGATTACCATTTCTTTTAAGATGTCCCAATTTCTGGTGAAGAATACTCCGAATGCTACGCCAGCAGAAATCTTAGCTCCTACCATCCAAAGACCTACACCTACTGCCAATGCAGTTAATGCGGTAAACCTTTTGGTGTTAATCCAACCGATTAACATTTTAATCATTTGTTTGAGTTGTTCCATTTGTTCTCCTATTTTTGGTTTAAATATAAATATACAAATTTAAAGTTGTTGAACTTTTTCTATAGCCTCTGTTATTTCGTCCTTACTCCTATATCCCAATACATCATTTGTAATTTCTGTATCGTAACATACATTACCATCTTTTAAAACGGCAAGTTCATATTGCTCATAAAAGTATGGATTGGGTAGATACTCTCTTGGAGATGAGTAGGCAGTGGGGCCAGCAATAACCGATACTCCATAACCATTATCGAACTTCAATTTAGCTTGATACGATGTACCAAAGTCAGCGTTAGTCGATAACTCCTTAAATTTCAAATCTTTAAATCCTTTTGTCATTAGTTCAGTTTTTAATGTTGATACAAATATACAAAATTCTTTTCAGAATTCCAAATGTGTTTTTAGATTTTTTTGTGTGTCACTTAAAGGAAAATGCTTTCCCCTCCCATTAGCCGTATTCAATTAGATTGGTGAGTCTACATAGATTCGTAGACCAATACCACATCGACCATACCTTGAATGTAGTGAATAAGTTTTGATTCCTCTTTCATCATAGGTAATGTCTTTTTCCCAAAATCCTGCAGAGGTTTTCCAACTTATGATTCTGTTTTGTGAGTCATACTCTGCTTCTCTCCAATACCCATCCGATGTTTCGTGCTTTGTAACATTTCCTCTTTCATCGTAGTCCCGTTTCCACCAACTCTTTTCCCATTGATGGAATACAACCCTACCATTAGAGTCTTTTACTTCCACCATTTCTTTCGTTTAGAATCTATAATATTTCGCATCTCTCTTATACTTAACCAATTGATAAGTACGAATGTTGATATAAGAGAAATCAAACTGATTCCAACTACCATTAAACATATCATTATAATTTCTATCATATTATTTTCCATTCCAATATTCATCCCAAAAGTAGTATTGTGGTTTATATTTATTTGATTCGATTTTCTTTTTAGAAATAAGGCTCTTAACCTCATTACTATCTTTAGTTTTTTCTTTGGTGTTAAGAGCCATTATCTTTTTTCTTTGAAACCCACATTATGAATGTATATACTATGAACGCAACTATTATTGAATCTAAGTGATTCATATCTATCCTTCATATATATTACATTATATAAATAGGTCTTTAGTTTAACATTCCGATTCTATCCGCTAAAGTCCATCCAACAAATTGAAGTGTATTAGCTCCAACTGAAGTAGTTTTGGTAGTATACATAAACGAAGAGTCTGTAAATGCGTTACCGCCTGAGAGGTCTTTAAAGATTTGGTGGAAGGTTTGGTTGGATTGAAACTCCCAAGGGTAGTTGAAATTTAATCCATTGTTCTTATACAAAATAGAAGTTACGATATCATCTATTTCTACATCACTATTAGGGGAGAAGTTTTCGAAACAAAGGTTAGTTAAATCTCCTCTTGCTCCATCTCTAAAGTCAGCATATTCCCCACTAAAGGTAGAGTCACCGATGAATGTTCCATTAGTAAGAGTAAATGCAGCCTCATAAGCTCCTTCGGGCCCATCTACCTCTAATACATGGTCAGAAGAGGAGTTTGGAATAGATACAATGTTATTGATAGTTCCACTATAGGATTGGTCAATATCAAAAGCATCATCACCCTGATGCCATACTATTAGGTTAGTACAATTTACACTACCACCGAACCATTCGATTCCATCATCAAAGTTTGCGACTACTTCTATGTTTTCGATAGTAGTACCACTACCTACTCCACCAAGGGTTAGACCATTGATTTCGTTTCCGGCTCCGATTAAAGCTCCTCCATGTCTGATGGATACATACTTTAATACTCCTGAATTATCTAATGAATAGTTACCTCCATAGAGTCCATTAGTGTCTGATGGTGGGATACCTTCTATTTGAGTTGAAATGACACCACCTTGTGCTGAGATGGGGGCTTTACCTAAGATAAGAATACCTCCCCATAAACCACTATAAGTAGAGTTAAGGTTAGGTGATACCATCTCACCCATTTGGATATTATCAGCGATTGATGTAAAGATAATAGGGTCTCGTGCAGTTCCCTCTGCCATAATCTTTGCACCCCTAGCAATAATCAAAGTTGTAGCGTTCGCCTCTTGTCCTGCTTCTGCTTTGATTAAAGTTCCTGGTTTGATGGTAAGAGTAGCTCCATTGGTTACAACTACTCTACCACTAAGTAAAATAGTTTTAGAGGAGTCCCAAGTTTCATCTTGAGTGATTTGACCTGATTTGATAATGGTCGTTGATGGTGTGGGTGGTGGAAGAGTTTGTGTGTCTTTGTCTTCTACACATCCTACTGATAGGTACATTAAGATGAGTGCCCAGATTGTAATCGAGTTTTTCATATTATACTTCTTTTTTATATATGAGGTTAAACATTAATTGTAAATATACAAAATTTGGTATACACTACCAACTTTTAATGTTACCATTAAGTTAAGTTTCATCTCTCTTTGGTTTCATCGGTTTCCCTCCATATAAGTTCAAACAATTTATCATCCATTAAAAACTTTTCATCCCACATAATTACAACTATCAATATGTGTAGCCACCATATTGGAAAGCAAATTAATGTAGCAAGTAATTTAATTGTAAAATTAATTAATTTAGTCATCTCTCTTTGGTGTTAAAGGTTAAGTAGCATCCATACACCGAAATATAAGTGTACGATAAGCATAATTGATTCGTATATCATATGAACTATAAATTCGCGATTCAGTAGTTCGGCTATACCTCTTTGCGGTAGTTTAATTCCGTTGCTTACTGCTTTTAGAATTAAGAAAATTGCAATTACTTTAGTCATCTCTCTTTGGTGTTGGTAGGTGTTGGCGGTAATTAAAGTTCGTCTACTTGTTTAGAGACTTCATCCCAAAATTCAAGCACTTCTTCACTAAAACCACCGACAGAAGAAGTTTCTTTAATCCATTTTTTAAAGTTATCTTTTGCTTCTTGTATTGTTACTACTCGTCTTTCTACTTCTTTTTTTGCTACTGCTTTTGCTTTGTTTTTATCTGTCATAATTTATTTTTTAATCAAAGTATCTCTCTTTGGTGTTAACGGGTGTTGTACATAATTCTTCTTAATGAAGTCCACTACCCATTGTATTCTATGTTCACAAAGATAAAGGGCGTCACAATCACATATTTCACCATAGTTCATTATACTACCTTCAACATATTCTTCATATCCATTTCTATTACCATTTAATTTATTGATAAGTTCGTGCAACGAAGAACTATGTATAACACCAGATAAATTCAATTCTGATGCCATTGTATCTTTACTAAAATCTGTGTTTTTTAATTCTTTTTTCATTTTGCATTGGGGTTTTTCATCTCTCTTTGGTGTTTGTTTTTTAGTAACCCTGCCAAACATGGTCTGATTCCATTTCTCCCGCGGAGATCCAATTGTATATTATTTTATTTTTATTCATTAAAACCTTAGTTATGAAACCGTCTTCAGCTAAAACAGCAATTACCAACCATCGTTCATGTTCATCCCATAAACCACTTTCAGTTACTGCTTTTTGATAATCTTCAAAAAACTCATTATCATAAAATTTAGCTTCGTATTTAGACGATACCAATATACTTTTAGGCCTAAATAAAATATAATCACTATACTTCTCTTTAAACCAATTAGGTAATTTACCTCCATAATCCTGTGATACTAATGTGCTTCTAAATCCCATTTATCTCTCTTTGGTGTTAAATGTTTATGATAATATAAATAATACTTGTAACTATCGCAATTGCAGAAAAAAAAGCTGCGGTATAAACTTTTTTCTTAATCATATATCTCCCCCATATTAGGTTGAATAAAAGCATTGTTAATACAAACGTCATCTCTCTTTGGTGTTAAATGTTTTCTTATTATCGTAAATTATGTTCTAATAATCAACTCTCTAATGATTACAGCTTTTCAATCAATTTAATCAAATCAACTAAAGAATGTATTAATGGTGATTCCATTGGGTATCCAGCCATTTCCATATCTTCAATTACTTCATCTTTACATTTTTTTATTTTATTAATCAAATCACTATCACTTATATTCATCTCTCTTTGGTTTTAAAATATTTTAATAAGTAAATATGTCAGAATTGCTGAGGACATACATCCTACCCAATAAGCTAATTCACTATATTTCTTTTTCATCTCTCTTTGGTGTTAGCGGGTGTTAGGCACAATTTACCGAAGCAAAATATCTAATAGCGTTTTCATTTCCTTTGTTGAGTATTTACCAAATCCAACACTTTGCTCAACTTTACCATCGTACCAATATTCCATCCATAAATTGTAATGTATATCGGTAATTAACGAAGTTCCCTCTGTTGGTAAATCGACTTTATAAAGATGGGAATCTTCTATTTGCCTAAATCCTTTACCAATCAAAAACCTGTGCTCGGCTATAAAATCATTGCGTGTGTCTTTTTGGTTACTGTTTTCTGTTTTCATTTCTCTTTGGTGTTAGCGGGTGTTATGTGTAATATCAATCGAACATTATTCCCGACTTTTTACGATATTGAATTAACCAACTCTTAGCACCTTCTACCTCCCAATTAGATGCGTTTAAAGCCATTTTACAGTCCATCATACCCCAACCAGTTTCTTTTCTTAATTGTTTAACCAATTCTAGTTTTTTATTATCAGTCAAACTACACATAATATTTTGTACTTGGTGTAATATGCAATATTTTCATTTCTCTTTGGTGTTAACGGTTTTGTTAAGTATAATCTCTGCTATCTCCCAAGCGTCTTTTTTATTTAAGAAGAATCCGCTTTTTGAATCAAAGGTTAACCTTAGTTGTTTGTAGATACTAAACTTATGTTCATCAAAAGTATTATTCATCTTTCTTTGGTGTTAAAGGTTTTCAATAATCTTTCTCATTCTTCTAAGAAAGTCCACGTTTTCACTTTCTCCATACACTTTAACTATTCTGTTGTGTATCCATTGTAGGTGTTCTTTATCCTCCTCGCGTTGCTTGTATTTTTTAAATAACTTTATCATCTCTCTTTGGTGTTTGTTAGCGGGTGTTAGGCACAATAAAAATTACTATCGTGCTGCCAACATTGCATCTGCGTACATATATCTAACAATGGCTTGGTACTTCATAACCCACTCAATTTGTACAAGTGGGTCATCGCTCCATTCAAGCCCGTATTTCTCGTTGATTAAAGCCATTGTTGCTTCGTCATTAATTGTTGGCAATGTGTCTGATGTCATACTCATTGCAATTTCGTCTCTTAAATTTTTGTCTTTACTCATTTCTCTTTGGTGTTAAATTGTTTTATCAATAACTCAATTTTCTCTGCTTCAGCGCTATCCATATGTAGCCACCCGTAGGGAGACTCATTGGTTATTTTCAAAATTGCTTTTACAAGTTCCTTCATCTCTCTTTGGTGTTAAAGGTTTTGTCGTACCAATGATTGATAGCAAACTCATCTGCTGCCATTATATTTCTGCACTTGTAGGCAAAGTCTACCATTGTCTCTTTCTCTTTCTCAAGCATATTACTCAAAATAGATTCAATGACTCCTATTGGATTGATAACTGCATCAATTTGTCTTAACGATTGTACCTTTTCAATCGCTTCTTGTATTGGTGTTTTCATCTCTCTTTGGTGTTTGTTAGTGGTAGCCCATAGGGGAATCGAACCCCTCTTTCCAGAATGAAAATCTGGCGTCCTAGCCGATAGACGAATGGGCCTTTGTGGTATATAGAATGGGTTAGTTAGTCTTTATGTAATTCTGTATACACATCAGCAATGGTGCTTGATATGTTATTTGAGAGTTTATCAACTCTAGAGTCAATGGTACGATGAAGTTCATCTACCATAGAATCTGCTCTTCCAATCTCTCCATCGATTCTCTGATGAAGTTCTCTTTGCATATTCTGTAGTTCAATATAAAGGTTGGTTATATCATCCTGTGTGGACTCCTTAATCACATCCTTCATCTTTTTATTTAAACCTTTACTCAGTCTAAACATACTCCCAGCAGTATATCCTACGACTACTGAAAGCATCCCTAAAATAAAATAAATTGTTTCCATATATTTCTCCTTTTTTGTTTTAGTATAAATCTACATACCACTTAACCATTAACTACCAATATACAAAATTTTTTTGAGATATCCAAATCTAAAATGTTAAAGTTTAGATATGAGATGCAAGGCCTCTTCCTCCTGCTGGGTCAATCTCATCTTCATCCCAAGGTTCAAAATCTGGAAAGCCAGCACCTTCAGGAGCATTCTCATCAATGTAAGCCTCAAGCTCTTCCTCTGACCGAGATTTAATCTCGTCTTCTATTCGGTCAAAGAGAGGTTCGAAGGCATCCATAATCTTTCCTCCAAGTTCTCCTGAACCATCCATTGAGAGTTCAGCTTCGAGTTCATGATGAAGTTCTCCCATTTCTTTGTAGAGTTCTTTGATGGTAAGTTTGGTCAAGTCTTTCATGTTGTTTGTTTTTACAGAAGATTACTCATTTGACTAATCTCATCTTCAGTCTCCTTTATCTTTTCTTTCTTTAACTTAATCATCGTCTGAACTTCCTTCATCTCCCACCTTTCAACACTAAGGTAGTAGTCAGGCCTCTTCTCATAGACTTTGTGTGCTTGTTCAAGTGCTTGGTTCTTTGTGTAAGCTTTGAAGAAACCAATCTGACGAACGAATGTATCCCAACTCGGGCCATAACCCCCACCATCCATCATCATCTCATTTACTTCGTAGATACCTTCAGTAAATTCAGATGGGAATAATTTATGGAGACGGTCTTCAGTTGGCTCACCCCCATCAATGTAAAGTAGTCTGTAGTTTCCACCCTTATTGTATTCCTGAATAATAGCGAATAGATTCTCTCCTTTGAAGTAGAAGCTAATCTTAGTAAGGAAGTGACTGTTTTGAAGACTCTTATTATATGTCCTTGCGTTTCGAATTTTGAGAACATCTTCCTGATTACAAGATGAATCATTCAATGCCTTCTTAATTTTTCTGAAGGTGGGATGTCCAAGAACAACACGCTGACAAGTCGCAACCACATCGTTCATTATGTTTTTGTTTTGATTTGCCTCCATCTTAGTTTTGTTTTTTAAATGTTTCATCAAATTGGTAGGGCATGTCCACATCGAACCCCCAACCACAACCTTCGTTATGAGCCTCAACGGCTCTTTCGAAGTTATGACCAAATC
>Ga0208547_1001255_pt1 | contig 14179 bp, 19 predicted proteins | sample DEB08_DNA_5_FD_185501 | JGI IMG/M metagenome (GOLD analysis project Ga0208547, IMG submission 185501) | Aqueous microbial communities from the Delaware River and Bay under freshwater to marine salinity gradient to study organic matter... | ecosystem: Environmental > Aquatic > Marine > Coastal ...
TTATCTTGCAGCGCTCCAGAATCTATCTCCTGAACTGGAAGAGGCCGCGCGTCTTGAGGGCGCGTCGCGGTGGTACTTTTTTTGGCGAGTGGTTTTCCCGCTCCTGATGCCCACCACGCTCTTCGTTCTGATAAACGCCGTCTTGAATTCATTTAAGCTGGTCGATCATCTTTTTGTTCTGACAAAAGGGGGGCCTGATAACGCGAGTAATCTCCTGCTTTACTACATCTATGAGAATGCGTTCTCTTATTTTGATACCAACTATGCCGCTACGTTGACAGTGGTACTGCTGGTGCTCTTGGCACTGATGTCGTTGGTTCAGTTCTTCCTATTGGATAGACGCGTTCATTACCGATGAGTGATCTCGCAATAAGGAGACGGTACTCGGCGATCTCGACAAGCCTCGAAACGGTGGCGGCTTGGGTGCTGGCTATTCTTTGGATATCACCGTTGCTGTATGCGGTGTGGGCTGCGTTTCATGCCAGTGAATATGCCATCAACTTCGAGTTATTCGCGCCTCTGACGCTGATTAATTTTCAAGAAGCGTTGGAGCAAGCGCCGTTTCTTCGTTACGGTTTTAATACCTTTGTTCTGGTTACGATGCTGCTGATCTCACAGCTGTTTGTATGCACGCTGGCCGCTTATGCGTTTGCGCGATTTAATTTTGCAGGCAGCAGTGTCGCGTTCGCGCTGGTGCTGGTGCAATTGATGATTGCGCCTGAGATCTTAATCGTTGAAAACTACAGCACGCTAGCGAAGCTGGGCTTTATAGACACCATCACGGGGATCGGTCTGCCGTACATGGCCAGCGCCTTTGGCATCTTCCTGCTTCGACAAGCCTTCAAGTCGACGCCAAAGGAGCTTGAAGAAGCGGCCCGCCTTGAGGGCTGCGGACTGTGGGGTGTGCTCTGGCGGGTCTATGTACCGCTCGCGCGACCGACCTACCTTGCGTACGGACTGGTTTCCATCAGCCATCATTGGAATAACTTTCTGTGGCCGCTCGTGGTCACGAACTCTGTTGAGACTCGGCCATTGACTGTGGGTCTTGGGGTGTTTGGCGCGCCGGAGTCGGGCGTGGATTGGTCCATCATTTCAGCAGCAACGTTATTGTCAGTTGCCCCGTTGTTGGTCGCGTTCTTGTTGTTCCAGAGGCAATTCATTCAATCGTTTATGCGCTCGGGGATCAAATGATCCAAATACTGTCTTGGAATATTCAGAATGGCAAAGGCGTCGATGGCGAGATCTCGCTTACAAGAATCGTTGAGCAGATAAGGGCGATGGGTGATCCGCAGATCATCTGCCTGCAAGAAGTGTCTCGGGGGCTGCCGTTGATTGAGGGACAGCCTGCGCCGGATCAGGTCTTGGAACTGTCGGATCTTTTACCTGAATTTGAATGCGTATTCGGAGCCGCCATTGATGCGGCTGGAACTCATGGGCGTTGGCAGTTCGGAAATCTGATTCTTTCAAGGCTGCCCGTCGAGTCTCAGGCGACCCACATACTGCCTAGGCCGGGTGACCGGGACCGTAAACAGATGACTCGTCAGGCAACGGAGGTGGTCGTTCGTGATGGCGCTTTTCGATGGCGCGTCATCACCGCCCACCTTGAGTTCCACAGTGCGGCGCAACGATTGGCCCAGGTCCAGCGACTGCGTCAACTTCATGAGGAGGCGCGCGAGGAAGACCTCATGCCGCCGATCACATCGGGTGAGGGTCCCTATCAGTCAATACCGCGCCCAACAGATGTGATCATATGTGGCGACTTCAACATGCTTGCCGGCTCCGATGAATATCGAACGCTAGTCGATCCGAAGAAGAATGCATCGACAGATCTTGCAGACGCCTGGACACTGCTTCATCCGGAAGAAGACTACCCTCCAACCTGTGGGGTTCACGACCGAGAGCAGTGGGCAGAGGGTCCACATTGCCGGGATTTCTTCTTTGTTTCTGGCCAAGCGCGTGCGGGACTCAAACGCATCGTGGTCAACACGACAACTGATGCGTCTGATCATCAGCCGTTGATGATTGAGCTTGAGGCAGACAGCGATACAAAGTGAGAAGCGGTTAATGATCCCGATCAATAAGGCGGCAAAAGAGGATTGGCGGCGCATTCGATTTGTATTCACCGATATAGACGATACGCTCACCGAGGAGGGCTGCCTAACGGCATCCGCTTACCAAGCCGTTGAGAATTTACAGGCTGCAGGCCTTGCGGTTATCCCTATCACCGGACGGCCTGCGGGCTGGTGTGACCTCATCGCGCGATTGTGGCCGGTTCAGGGGGTCGTTGGTGAGAATGGAGCGTTCTACTTTCGGTATGACCGGGCGATGAAAAAGATGGATCGGTTTTATGCTGATTCCCCTGAGGAGCGGGAATCAAAAAGCATCAAACTCGCAGCGCTTGCGCAAGAAATCGTACGCGCAGTGCCAATGTCGGCGATCGCTTCAGACCAGGCCTATCGTGAAAGCGATCTGGCAATCGACATCGCCGAAGATGTTCCGCGAGTGCCTGAGCCACAGGTCAGAGAAATCGTATCGCTATTCGAACAGGCGGGAGCCACTGCCAAGATCAGTTCGATTCACGTGAACGGTTGGTTTGGCGATTACAACAAATTAACGATGACGAAAATATTCGCCATGCGGTGTCTCGGTTTTGACCTCGATGCCGATAATTCGCAAGCCATCTTTATCGGGGATTCCCCTAACGATGGCCCCATGTTCGACTTTTTTGACCAGTCCGTCGGGGTGGCGAACATCCAGGCATTCTCTGAACAGCTTCGGGTCCTGCCGCGATATGTTACTCAGGGTTTCGGAGGCGCGGGTTTCGCCGAATTTTCCAGAGCACTGATAGCGATCCAAACCCAAAGCCCAGAGTAGCCATGTCGGTCTTTGATCTGTTCATTATTGGGGGCGGCATTAATGGGTGCGGTATTGCCAGAGATGCGGCCGGTAGGGGGCTCGCGGTGGGCCTTGCTGAAGCCGACGACCTTGCTTCGAAGACGTCTTCCGGATCTACTAAGTTAATCCACGGCGGCCTTCGCTATCTTGAATATTACGAATTCAATCTGGTTCGTAAGGCGCTCAAGGAGCGCGAGGTGCTGTGGCGCCTTGCACCGCACATTATCTATCCGATGCGTTTTGTGTTGCCTCGGCTCGCGGGGATGCGCCCTTTCTGGTTGCTAAGGCTTGGACTGTTTATCTATGACCATCTGGGGGGACGGCAACATCTTCCAGCAACGCGAAGCATCTCGTTTTCCACCGACGTTACCGGCCAACCATTAAATAAGGACATTCGCGCCGGGTTTGAATACTCGGATTGCTGGGTAGAGGACGCTCGCCTGGCGATCCTCAACGCTCGCGACGCAGCTGATCGTGGGGCAAGTATCCTGGTTCATCATCGCGTCATTTCGGCGCAACGCAACAACGGTCTTTGGGTTATCCGCACCGAGTCATCGGACGGCAAACAACAGGAATTTCAATCGCGTGTCTTGGTCAACGCGGCAGGTCCGTGGGTTGCCGGGTTGGCAGGATCGGTAATAGCGGGAACAACGCATCGAAAGCTCAGGCTGATTCGAGGTAGCCATATCGTGGTCAAAAAGCTTTTTGATCACGACCGCAGCTACATCTTGCAGAACCCCGACGGACGGATCGTGTTCGTGATTCCCTACGAACAAGACTTCACCTTAATTGGCACGACTGATGCCGAGCATGAGCAAAGTCTTGAGCAGATTAAAATAGCGGACGATGAAGCGCGTTATCTTTGCGATGCCGTGAGTCAATACTTCAAGGAGTCGGTTAGCACAGACGATATCGTCTGGTCTTATTCAGCGGTACGCCCTCTATTCGACGATGGTCAGTCGGATGCCAAGTCGGTGACCCGCGACTATCAGATCGTTACGGAATCGGACGAGGGAAGCCCCCCGCTGGTTAGTGTGCTGGGTGGAAAAATAACCACCTACAGAAAACTGGCCGAGGATGTGCTGGACGAGGTCGCACGATTTATTCCTAACGTGCCGCCGACCTGGTCGGCATCTGACTGCTTGCCGGGCGGTGATTTTCCGCACCAGGAGTTCAATCGGGAGGTCGATAAGCTGAAGCAGGCCTATCCCTTTCTTTCTGAGGCCCACGCGCATCGCCTGGCTCGGCTCTATGGTACTCGAGCAAAAAACATTCTCTCTGATGCGAGGCGTATCGAAGATCTGGGCCGTTTATTCGGCGGCAGCCTGTACGAAACTGAGGTTCGTTATCTGATCGACCACGAGTGGGCGCGATGCGCCGAGGACATCCTTTGGCGGCGAACCAAAGAAGGATTAAGGTTCTCGACAGGGCAGACAGATGCGTTAAATGACTATATGAGCGCCAACGTGATTGCGCTTTCTCGCGAAGCTGGCCCCTAACCAGAGGTGCGGCGCTACGGCGCATGCCGCAAGGCGTTTTCTGCTCGGCAGCCTCGAGTGCTAAGGCAAATTGACCTTGTATTCCTGGATTGTGTTTCCGCCGTCCACAACGATCATCTGGCCAGTGATATAGCTCGCTTCTTCGCTCGCAAGGAACGCGACGACGTGACCCACCTCCTCAGGTGTGCCGGGTCGACCCACCGGCGTGAAATGCCCAGCGGCGATTTCAGCCTCGCCGCTTGAACCGGTCTGAATCCAGCCAGGCCCGACGCAATTGACCGTGATGTTCTTTGTGCCCACCTCAATGGCGAGCGAGCGCGTCATTCCAAGCATGCCCGCTTTTGCAGTCCCGTAAACAGAGCTGCCGGCGATGCCGACCAAGGGACCGGTGACTGAAGAGATATGGATGATTCGACCATACTGCCGCGCGATCATGGATGGCAGCACCTCCCGGGTCATCTTGAAAGCCGAAGTCAGGCTCATGTCCAAGCTGTAGCGCCATTTTTCGTCAGACATCTCTGACAACGGTGAGCTCGGTTCGTCTCGCCCGATCTGCACCATGCCGGCGTTGTTGACGAGGATATCGACAGGTCCAAGTTCGCTATTGATCCGTTGGTGTAGTTCTGTGACTGCATCAGACTCGGTGAGATCAGCCGCCCAGGCGTACACCTCGTGGTCTGACCCGCCCAGCTCGTTTCGTCGATCAAAAATTCGATCGGTTGTGGAGGTGATGGCCACTCTTGCTCCGGCCCCCTTTAGAAGCTTCGCGGTGGCAAACCCAATGCCATTCGGACTTCCTGCCCCCGTCACGAGCGCCACGCGGTTTTTTACGCCGTTCATTTGAGTGTTTACGCTGTTATTAATGAGTGGGTCAAAGAAAGAGGGGCGCGATGATTCAGGCTATAACGCCGCAAGAGAGGTCGCCATCATGTCTAGGGCCATATCTGCATTTTGCCGATTGAAAATTAGAGGGGGGCGCATCTTCAGGATGTTTCCGTGTACCCCGACGGTGGAGACGAGCATGCCTTCCTCCTTTAATAACTCGATGAGGCGTTTTGCCTCCAAAGACGCGTGCGCCTTGGTTTGTCGATCTCGCACCAGATCTACGCCAATAAATAAACCCTTGCCTCGGATATCCCCGATAAGGTCGTGCTGATCTTTCAGCTTCTCGAGTCCCGCGCGAAAGTACCGTCCGGTCTGATGAACACTTTTGAGGATGTCGTTTTCGTGGATGTAATTTAGGACGGCGATTCCCGCCGCAGTGGCTACCGGATTACCGCCAAACGTATTGAAGTAATCTGTGGTTTTCCCAAACGCCTCAATCACACTGCGCCGCACGACTACCGCAGCGAGGGGATAGCCGCATCCAAGCGATTTGCCCATGGTGATGATGTCGGGCACCAGGCCCGAGTTTTGATAGGACCAGATGTTCTCGCCCTGACGGCATAGACCGGACTGCACTTCATCAAAAACAATTAGCCCTCCCGCAGCACGAGTTTTGGCGGCTATCGATTTAAAGTAAGTTGCGTCTGGACAGAACAGCCCCGGATTTTCGAAGGCGCCTTCGATGTAGAGGGCGGCGACATCATGGCCGTCTCGCTTAAGCCGTTCGACGGCGTCGTCTACCGAATCACTGTCGACCGAGCCTCGGTAGGTGTCCGGCGCGGATATCTCTTCTATGAAGTCAGGGCAGGGGTGAGATCGCCCTTCCCCTGGCGACAGTTCAGCCACCAGCGTCGAATTTCCATGATAGACATTTTCTGTGATGATGACTCCCCTACGCCCCGTGACCGAAGAGGCAATTCGATACGCAAGATCATTGGCCTCCGTCCCGGTGCAAACAAAAAGCGCCACGTAATCATCTTCTGGCATAGTGGCAGTCAGCATTTCACTATATGAGACGATGTTCTCGTGGAGGTAACGCGTGTGCGTGTTTAAGGTTCGAGTCTGCTCGCAAATCGAATCAACGACCTGAGGATTGCAGTGCCCGACCGATGGCACGTTGTTATAGCAGTCAAGGTAGGCTCGTCCGTCGCTGTCGTACAGCCAGATTCCTTCGCCGCGCACAATATGAAGTGGCTTTTCATAGAAATGGGTATAGGTTGGACCCAAGGCCTGTTTGCGCCGATCAAGGAGTTTTGAATAAGCATCACTCACAGGACTATCCTTGGGTCAGGAGTTAAGAGGCCTGATATTTGAGCACGTGCTCTGAAAAACGTTCCCGGTCGAATCGAAGAAAGCGCTGCGCCGCACTAACGCCTCCAGCCGCATCCTCCTGGCGGAGTTTTTCGGGATCGTTTCTATGATGTTGGGCCCGGAAGTTAAGCAGTTGTACAGAAAGAATATAGCTCGCACACAAGGCATCGTAGAGTAGTTCCAGCATAGCCTCTGACAAGGGCACGTATTCAGTGTACCCCTGCAGCATCGCAGAGGTGGCCTCCAGGATAGAGCCGTTGTGGCGGAGGGCGTTCGATAACGCAACCGAAAGATCCATGATCACGGGCCTGCGAAGCAAATCGCCAAAATCAATAACGCCGGTTATCCGAGCCGGGTGACCAGGCTCGCAAATGATATTGCCTGGATGCGCATCATGATGAATCACCTGGCTGGGAAGCGCTTTTATCCTGAGTACGCTGTCGGCCTCAAGACGCTCCAGATGCTGTTCTGCGAGGGGTCGAATGACTTCCGGCAGGTAGCTATCTCGTAGTTCCCTTGAGAAAATAATCCCGTTGAGCGGATCCCAGGGCATGAAGTGCATCGCCGCCGAATGGTCAAAATCTTTAAGCGCTGCGCACAATCTTCCCGCTACCTGGCCGATCGATTGGATTGTGTTGGTATTCAGTTGATCATAATTGTCGACCGGTTCGCCCTTGAGAAAGCTTACAAGTCGGACCCAGTGCGTCTGACCGCTGCGGTCGTGCAACACGCTGGCCTGTCTGCCGAACCGGTCAGGTATTTGACGCGGCACCGATAACTCCGGATCGACTGTTTGCAGGTGCAGCAAAGCCTGGATCTGAAAATCAACAGTTTCTAGGGCCTCGTCAGGACCCGATATCTTGAGTACGAATTGCTCGCTGCTATCAGAAATGACCAGGGTGTTCTGATCACGCTCGCCGGCGAGGTGCTTCAATGAGCCCGTAAGGCCATATCGATCGGAGAGAATCTCCCTTAATACCTTCTCAGGAAAAACCGGTGGATTAAACCTCAACCGATCCGAATCGAACGTAATGGTGTCGGGCACGTGGATAATCTACTGGCTTAGGGTCGGGCAATCTAAAGATGGCACAGCCCATATTCTCATCAGTGGTTTACACGAATCAACAAAAAGCACCCTACTTTTATTCTTAAATAGGTGGCTTTCTTAAAAAGTCAACGACAACGTGGCCCGGAAGATACCGGTCGGATTTAACTGAGAAAGTTTGCTTGGCCGCTATCAGGTGAAATCCCAGAACTAAGCGCCCAGCTTCTGCGATATAGTGAACCTATGAGCGAAAAAACCATTGAAGCACGCGTGCTGCAAGAGATGCGCGTCATCCTGACAGATATTGCCCGGGAAACCGCTCCGGTAGGGAATAGGCCGAGGGTTCTTTCACCGCAAACCGTCAGCCGAATGCAGGATTGTCTGTCGCTGATAAGCGCCCGTGAGCGTGAGCTGAACGAGGAGAGAGGAATCGAGATGACCTCGCGGCCTAGACTTGGCGATCAGAAGGGCGCTGCAAAGAAAGTTCACTTTCTCAACACAAAATCAGTGGATAAGAAGTAGCTGCTTAGCGTTTTACGTGATCGCGGATCTTAAGAGAATGGTATCCGCGATCAGTTGGCTCGCGTCTTTTCTGAAGGAACTCTGCTCCACTTGGGCTCCACCGCTGACGTGATTGAAGACGCTCCTGAACCGGGGCGGTCTCAAATCACTGATAGGAGTGATGAAAGATGGTGGGCCCGGAAGGACTCGAACCTTCGACCAAGGGATTATGAGTCAGCGACTCTCTTGAGACCCCAAACTAAATCAATCGCATTCACGCTCCGGCTCCGCGTGAATGTGACTAAAGATAAGGGTCGGTCAAAGGAATGGACTCGAATTGCTAACCCGATCTAACGCGTCGATCGTCGCGGTTACTCCCATATGCTGCAATTTTTCGATCACCGGCCGGTTAGCTATAGATGTTTAGGTACTTTAGACAGATAACTCGCAGGCAGGACGCAAGATTTTTGTCGTTTGCTATTAGGCATTGATCGGCTACCTGCTGAATTACGCCAGTGACGGTGGTTTTGTGGTCCGTCGCAATCTCTTCAAGAACGTTCCAAAAAGCTCGCTCCAGGCGCACCGTGGTGGATTGCCCTTGGATCCTGAGACTGCGTTTTTCGGGAATAAATTCGTTGATCTGCTCGGTCGTACATGCATTGAACATGTGAGCCAAGACGCCTTCATTGCTAACAAAAATTGACATGGACCTGATGCCCTCGTTGGGAGGTAAGCAATAAATACCACCTCTTGCGCGGGTTTTCTAGGACTATATATTCATCTTGACAAAAAACAGTCTGTAACGCCTCGATATATGGAATTTTTCAGAAAAACTCTTGATCCAGTGATCGCCCTAGGCGCGATCGCGGTCTTGGATATTTTTCTATTCCTGATCGTTGGAGCTTGGACGGTAGGCGGCGGCGAGACAATGATGACCGGTCTTATCGCGCAATTCTTCATGGGCGATGCGATCTATCGAATACCGTTTTGGCAGGAAGTATTCAAGCCCGATGCCGGTTATTGGAAGATTTATATTTCCCTTGGAATGTTATTCGGAGCGGTGGTTGGGGCGGTCGCAAGCAAAGAGTTTTTTTGGCGTTTTCCGAGGCGTATATCAGAGTGGGTGATGATCACCGTCGGTGGTCTCTTGATGGGTATTGGTATCCGTCTGGCATTCGTATGCAATGTGAGTACATTTTTTGGATTAACGCCGGAGCTGAATCTGGGCGGCTACCTTTCGATCAGTGGAATTATTGCCGGAGCGTGGTTCGGGTCTCTTATTTACAAGCGGGTTCTTGAGGGTTAAAAGATGAGTCCGGTCGCACAATGCCTGATCGCATTTGTATTTGGGTCAGTAGTAGGTCTTCTAGTGCAGCGTTCGCGCTTTTGCAATACAGCTGCGCTTCGGGACGCCATGCTCTTTAAAACATTTCGAAACACGAAAGCGCTGCTGGTAGCGATGATGATATTGACCATTGGGTTTACGGGATTTATTTCCGTTGGTGCTGGGAATCCAATGCGATTTGATGTGGGGATCAATCAGGTTCTTGGATTGTTCTTGTTTGGCACGGGAATGGTGCTGGCGGGTGCTTGCACGGTCTCGACCTGGGTTAAGGCAGGAGAGGGAAACTTTGGGGCCATATGGGCGCTTCTCTTTACTTTTATTGGAATGTTTCTTTTTTCGTTGGTTTGGTCATTCCTATACTGGCCTCCCGCCCCGTCAGCGATGACAGGAGAGCTATCTCTGGAGCGACTGCAACTTGGCTTCGCTAATGCAGAAACGCTTCAGGACAAAACAGGAATTCCTGCCATTATTTTTGGATTATTACAGGCAGGAGTTTTACTTTTCATCTACCAGCGTATCCGAAAACGGGAGAGAGGTCAGGGCGGTGATGCCGCTGCCTCACCCTAGTAACAAGCACTTTCAAGAAAGACAAAAGCAATGGGATTATTTGGAAAAAAAGCGTCGAGCACATCACCAGACTCTGGATCAGAGCAGAGCGTAACGCTTGGCGACGGATCTAGTGTCACGGTCTCTAAAGTTGTGGACTGCCTTGGGGATTCCTGTCCACGCCCGCAGCTGATGACTAGAAAGGCTGTATCAGTTGCCGAGCCAGAAGCCGTCATATCAATTTTGATAGATAACCCAACATCTATGGAGGCAATCCCTCCAATGTGTTCAGAGATTGGAGCCATTCATCTCGATACACTCAAGGAGGATCGGGGATGGCGGGTAATTATCAAAAAAGCGTTATAACGTACATAGGCCAGAGAGGACTCAATCACCCCCCGTCTGGTGACCCGATCAGAAAATGAGAGCAGACAAACAATTTATCCTGCTGATAGCGCTGATCTTGTTGAGCGGCGTCGCGACGGCTGTTCACCTCGTTCAAGCCCAACCCGAGTCTCTGCGATCTTCCCAGTACGGTGTCCCGTTTCTAGCGCACAGTATTCGACATCCGGATACGGGTGAGTGCTTAACTGCGAATCAGCTAGCGGCGTATTTTTTGAATTGATATGGACTATGCATTACTGATTCATCTTGGCGGTTTCGTTGTCGCCTTTTATCTTCTTTATCTGTCGCTTTTTGGGAATCCGTTTAAATGAATAGGGCGGGGTACATATTTTGCGTTTTATCGCTTCTTGCGTCCGCCGCAATAATCGGCATTACCATGCCTTACGCAATGGTGCCTGAGTCCGAAGCGAGCGCAGGCTTGGAATGCAGGTCTCTCGATGAGGACATTGAGATAGAGTTGGTGGGCGTTTTAGAAGGCGTCAGCATGTATGACCTTTTAAGTAACTATCTTGAAAACCCCCCAGCGCAACAGGCCGGAGCGGCGAGTGTAATCAAACAGTTTGGGGGTTGCTGAAGGATGCGTCGCCTCTGCGGGGAGAGGGCTGTGGCGGTCGTATGGCACTCAGCCCGGCGCCTAGGGCTCGTCCTTGTGTGCATGGCCGGCACCGTGGTTGCCCAGGTATCGGCCGCTGATCAATTTCCTGTCGTTGAAATCGACTCTTTACCGAATGAGACGATTTTGATCGACGTGGGCGCACTGGATAGCTGCCGAGAAGCTTCGTTACCCGGCGCTAAATGCATCCCGCTTGACAAGATGCTTGGCCGCAACGGCCGTCTCGCCAACCTTCGTGATATTCGATGGCTGCTGGGCACAGCCGGACTCACAGGTGCGGAAACGATTGCGATATTTTCGCGGGCCGATCAAGATTCGCGGGCCGATAAAGAAAGGGATGCCGCAACGGGGATTTTTTTTCTTGCGGGACAGAGGAAGGTCCTGCGGTTAGGAAATATTCCCATGCAAGCGCTGAGCGCAAAAGGAGCGGAAACCGCGCTCAGTCGAGTCTCGTTTTATTCTGCGATCGTTCGAACCAAGCACCTTGTTCCGGCAAAAGCCTACTCCGTCAAAGCTGAGTATTTGGCTGAGTTTATAGAGAATCTTGATCAGATGATGCCGGAGACAAAGTTTCAATGGCCAGTAGGGTTCCGCTCATGATCCTGATCACTGTTGTCTCGGCGAATTCTGGAAAGCATGTTCGGCTTTTATCTCGCGCGTTAGCTAGGAATAGCGAGCCATTTTCCATTTTCTTCACTGGCAAAGGCGTCCAGGTGTTGGCAGGTGACTGGCTGGATCAAATCCCAGAGGATTCTGAGGCAGTCGCGTGCACAGAATCTTGGACGCAATTTTCATCTGAAGCGTGTCCTGTTACCGAGGGTAGCCAAACGGATCACAGTCGGCTGGCGGCGCAAGCGACGCATTTGGTAAGCCTTTAGTGGGAGCCCCAAAACACATTTTGGTTGTAGCGACCTCAGATCCCCTAGAAGCAATGCGAGTTGCCGCTGGATTAACCATCTTTGGGCATCAGGTGTCTTTCCTGTTCTCCCGTGTTATTGAAGTAAGCAAGGAGGTAGAACAAGCGGTGGAGCTCATGGAGTTGGCAGAGATCGACCAGATTTTCGCGATGGAAGAATTTGAAGATTGTGTGGTGCTGCGAGGATTAGATGTTGCACATCTTTGGAAGAGTGCAGACCTTGCGATGGTGGTTTAGGGTCTATAGATGGTTGAGTATCTAGTAATAAAAACGAGTTTTGGTGGTGGTGACTCTCATACGCAGCAGCTGCTTTCGGCTTTAGGAGAGGATCAGTCCATCACTGTGGTCGATCTCGATTCGCTCGGCGAGGCCGATGAATCTTGGGATCAGTTAGTGGTCCAAATCGTTGGGTCCAAACGTTGTATTTGTTTATAGATAAATTAAGGAGAAGAGATATGAGGAAAATTTCAATTCAAATCCTTGGCTGGAGTCTTGGCGCCCTATCGCTTGCAGTAAGCGCTGGAGCATTAGCAGCGTCACCTTTGGTCGATGTGGCATGGATTAAAGACCATTCGTGTGACACAAACGTACGAGTCTTGGATATCCGAAATAAATTTGATGGATCTCGAAAAGGTGATTATCAGAAAGGCCATATCCCTTGCGCTATTCACTCGGATTACGCAGAAGGTGGTTGGCGGGCAAAGGTCGGTGAAACGCCGGGTCAGATGCCGCCCGTGGCAGATCTTGAAAAACTTATCGGCGGCCTAGGGATCTCAAACGATAATCACGTCGTGATCTACAGTCGTGGCACGAACGCACTTGATATGGGAAGCGCAACCCGGGTGTATTGGACCTTCAAGGCCCTCGGCCATGAAGAGGTCTCTATTTTAAACGGCGGATATCTCGCTTATATTGCCGATGAGAAAAATCCAAATCCGGTCGAAAAAGGCTCGCATAAGAAGATGCCAACCACCTTTACGGCGGACCTTCAAGAAGACATGATCATCTCGAAAGACGATGTGGCGAAAGCATCGAGTGATGGGGAGATGCTTGTTGATCTGCGCCCCTCTCACCAGTACGTGGGCATTAACAAACATCCAAAAGCGGCTCGATACGGCACCATTCCTGGCGCTACAAATATGCCAGAGAGTTGGCTAACCGCGAACGGAGGAAGCATGTGGCGTTCAGAAAGCGAGCTGAAGCAGTTGTTTGCGGCTGCAGGTGTGCCGGAATCAGGCACACAGTATCATTTCTGCAACTCGGGCCACTGGGCAACTCTTGGCTGGTTCGCAAGCAGTGAGTTGCTAGGGAACAAGGATGCCAAGATGTACGATGGTTCAATGATTGAATGGAGTAATGATAAATCGCTGCCAATGGATCAGCAGATTGAACTTAATTAGTTGCAAAACGTCCTCTTAAGAATAATCGTTGTTTTGACGGCCGGACTTTGTCCGGCCGTTGTCTTTTCCGGAGGTATGGGGACGATTTTGGATCGTTCCCGTTTTCCGGCCGAGCTGCAACTTTTGCGTGGTGATTTCGATAGGTCAATTTCAATGACGGAACTCAGCGCTTCTGAACGACTCGGGTTGCAGGGCAGAATAGACTCTGCCGTTGGCGGATTAGAGTGGCTTGCGATGGAATATGAAACGATTACGCAAACCACAGTCGACCGTCACAATCTGGACTTAGTGTTTGACGCGTGGCGGCGGCAGGAATCGGAGCGGGCTGTTGAGGCGCTTGAATCCTTGATTGAGCAGCATCCCTTGAATCTGAGGATTTTCGCGGCAGAGCGGGCAACCAATGAGGACTTGCAGCGTGTTCGAGAGATCGATGCAACGCTGTGTTCAGGGTGCCACACCGCAAGCCCCGGCAGTCCGAATCAGCTACCGGCCTATCGCCTTTCGGAACTAGCACGGAGCATGACCTCGACCGAATTTCTCGCGCGGCTTTTGAGTGGGGTGAGGGGCACTGAGGAGACGCTGCTGGCCAACCCATTAAGCATGAAGGATATGCGCGGCTTCATGGCCCTCTATGGGGCAACTGACACAGACCCCTGAAGCTAACACTCCCAGTTAGTAAAACGCCTTGAAAGAGATGGTGGGCCCGGAAGGACTCGAACCTTCGACCAAGGGATTATGAGTCCCCTGCTCTAACCAACTGAGCTACAGGCCCTTAAAAAAATTATAGCAAAGCGTGCGGGGCAATTAGTCCCACCACG
>Ga0208547_1001256_pt1 | contig 14179 bp, 18 predicted proteins | sample DEB08_DNA_5_FD_185501 | JGI IMG/M metagenome (GOLD analysis project Ga0208547, IMG submission 185501) | Aqueous microbial communities from the Delaware River and Bay under freshwater to marine salinity gradient to study organic matter... | ecosystem: Environmental > Aquatic > Marine > Coastal ...
GCTGCACTCGAGGCCAAAGCCGTAGCGCTGCGGTGAGTGTCCCACCAGTTGACTCCCTGATCGAGACAGCACTCGATCAACTCGACGGGGCGAACCCCCCGATCGATCGCAAGGTCGCTCGTTCCCTCTTGACCGAAGCCCTCGGCCTGCTCGGTGATGGTCCGCATCCGCTCGACCTCAAGATCGCCGCGAACGCGCTCAAGGAGATGCGTGAGGCCTACGAGATGTTCGCTCCGTTTCGGGATCGGAGAAAGGTCACCATCTTCGGCTCGGCGCGCACCGGCCCCGATGATCCGGTGTACCAGCAGACGGCGCGCGTCGCGGCCGAGCTCGCCCGACGAGGCTGGATGGTCGTCACAGGTGCCGGACCGGGGATCATGCAGGCAGGTATGGAAGGGGCCGGGCGCGAGGCGAGTATCGGCGTGTCGATTCGCCTGCCCTTCGAGACGGGTGCGAATCCGGTGATCGCTGGTGACGCCAAGTACGTGAGCATGAAATACTTCTTCACCCGAAAACTCATGCTGATCAAGGAGTCGGTCGGCTTCGTCTGCCTTCCCGGTGGATTCGGCACCCTCGACGAAACCTTCGAACTCTTGACGCTGACCCAGACCGGGAAAGGCGTACCAGTGCCGATCGTCCTACTCGACACCCCCGACGACCCGTATTGGGAGGCGGTCGACACCTTCATCCGCGATCACCTCGTCGCCCGCTCGATGGTCGACCCAGACGACGTCTCGCTCTATCGGATTCGACACGACGCCGAGGGAGTCGCTGCGGAACTTGAGAGCTTCTACGCGAACTTTCACAGCATCCGATTCGTTGGTGACCGCCTGATCATCCGGCTCAGGGATCTCCCCAGCCCGGCCCGTCTCGACGACCTCCGCCAGCAGTTCGCCGCGCTCTCGCGAGGTGGGGTGATCGAGGCGGTCGAGCCAACCGCAGCCGAAGTCGCCGACGGTGACCACCTCTCGCTCGCGCGACTGTCTATCGATTACGACGCCCGTCATGCCGCGGGCCTCCGCCTACTCATCGACCGACTCAACGCGGCCTGAGCGCGTTCACGCTGCTTGGGATCGGAGGAGGCTCACCGCCTTCTCGATCGAACGGCGCACCTTCTGCAACTCCCGATCAAGCCTGGGGCGATCCGCGCCATCAGCACTTGCGCGCCGCAACAGGTCGAACATGACGTCGTCGAGTTCAGATGCGACGTCAACGAGGCGCTCGGCCAAGGTGTCGAGACGCGAGGCGATCGCGGGATCGATCCGGTCCTCCATCGGCCTCCATCGTAGGCTCGCGGCATGAGCGCCGAGCCGAACGAGGGTAAGTGGAGCGCGAGAATTGGCGCGCTCCGCGACGCGACGCCGCTTCTGCGGGAGGCGAGCGCACGAGCCGAACGGTTGAAGCGCCTCGAGGATCACCTTCGGGAGCACGAAGCCGAATACGCCGCGGCGCTGAACGCCGATCTCGGCAAGAGCGAAACAGAGGCCTGGCTGACTGAAATCGGATTCATCATCGGGCAATCTCGTTACGCCCGTCGTCATCTGCGCGAGTGGATGCGTCCGCGCCGGGTCTCACTCCCGGCTGTCGCTCGGCCCGGTCGTGGCCGGGTCGTGCCGACCCCGCTCGGGGTGGTGTGCGTCATCGCCCCGTGGAATTATCCGCTCCACCTCGCGCTGGCACCGGTCGTCGCTGCAGTCGCCGCCGGAAACACGGTGGTGGTCAAACCCTCCGAACTCGCTCCGCGCACGGCCGATCTGATTGCGTCGCATCTTCCGACCGTGCTCGGCACCGATATTTGCGAGGTGGTCACCGGCGGCGCCGAAATCACCTCGGCGCTGCTTCAGGAACGTTTCGACCACATCTTCTACACCGGAGGCGGACGGGTCGGACGGATCGTCATGGAGGCCGCCTCGAGGCACCTCACTCCCGTCACCCTCGAGCTCGGCGGCCGCAGTCCGGCGATCGTCTGCGCTGACGCCGATCTGTCGGTGTCGGCCCGGCGAATCGTGTGGGGCAAATTCGTTAACGCCGGTCAGACCTGCGTAGCTCCCGACCACGTTCTCGTGGAGCGCGAGGTCGCGGATCGCCTGATCTCGCTCATCGGCGATGAGATCGAAGCCGCCTTCGGTGCGGATGCCTCGACGAGCCCCGATTACGGACGAATCGTCAATACCCATCACGTCGATCGGCTCACGGCCCTCATCCGCGATTCCGGTGCTTCGGCGGTCATCGGCGGACAGGTGGATCGTGACGCGCGCTACATCGCGCCGACGGTGCTGGTCGAGCCCGACGCCTCCTCATCGGTGCTCGCCGATGAGATCTTCGGACCGGTACTGCCGATCGTCGTGGTCGAGGATCTCGATGCTGAGTTGACGATGTTGACCAAGGGTCCCACTCCGCTCGCGCTGTACGTGTTCACCGGTTCGGATGAACGAGCGCGGAAGGTGCTCGAGTTGGTACCGAGTGGTGGCGCGGTCGTCAACCACACGCTGCTGCACCTGGCCGTGCATGAGCTCCCCTTCGGAGGTAAAGGCGAGAGCGGACACGGCTCGTATCACGGCCGCGCGGGCTTTGACCGTCTGAGCCATCTTCGCTCGGTGCTCCAGCGCCCGACGCGCCCGGATCCGCGAATTGCCTATCCGCCGTACGGGCGAGTCGCTCAACGACTTCTTCGACGACTCACTGGCTAGGCGCTCGTCCAAGGAGGACCAGTGCCATCTCGCCAAAACGCGAGGCGTCGTCGGCCCTCGGCGGCCCGTTCGGCGTCACCGCGACCGGCCCGCACCGCCATCAGCGTGGCCGCGAGGTCGCGAAGATCGCCGAGAGCACGCAGACGACGGACGTCGACCTCCCTGTCGTAACCGCGTTCGAACGAATCGAACCACGCCGCGTCGCCACCCCAGTTCCTCGACCAGACCGACAACGGGGCGAGATCCCACTCGCGGGGGGCCAAGCACATGAGGTCCCAGTCCACGAGGAGAGGCCCGCTCAGATCGACGACGACGTTGCCGGGATGAACATCACCGTGACAAAGAACGAGGTCCTCATCGCGCCAATCATCCCAACCCGAATGCCCGTCGAGGACCCGCTCGATTGACGACAGCGCCCGAGTATCGATCTCGCCGGCGCACTCCTCGAGAAGTGATTCGAAGTTCCACCAAGGGAACCGGCGTGGGTCGGCGATCGGGTGATCGCTCGGCACCACCTCGGCCGGAGACACACGGTGCAGACGCGCGACCGCTCGGCCGACCGACTCCCAATCAACCGAGCCAGCGCCGGTGGCGCGCCGCCAGGCTGTGACGACCAGATCCCCATCAGCGAGCGTTTCCTGACGGGCTGGCTGTGGAACCGCGATCTCGAGGGCTGCGAGCCGCGCGGCGAGATCGAGTTGGGACTCACCGCGACCGTTGACGTGACCGATCCGCACGATGACCTCGCCCGCCACATAGACGCGGTTCATCGACGAGCGGAGCAGTGTTGGCTCTGGAAGACCCCAGTGAGCCGCCGAGGATCGAGCGAGAAGGTCCGCTCGATCGGCGTCGGCCACGGGACGGTCGACGTAGGGGCGCTCCCAGCGAGCCGGGATCATCGTCTCAGTCGCGCTCTGAGCGCATCACAACAACTCGACCGGGCTCCACGGGGGCGCCGTCGACGAGCAGCGTCTCATCCTCGGCGAGTCGCCCGTCGATTGGATCCACCCGACGTTCCAACCGAGCGCGAAGCTCCCGCTCCCGGTTCGCCATGGCCAGCCGACCCTCGCGCACCGCACCTGCGACGGTGTCGACACCCTGCTCGGCTCGCCGTCGAAGCCGTTCAGCCGCGTGCACGGGAGACAGGCGACGAGCGGTGCGAACCACCCGTCGACGAGCGGAGCGAGCTGCGCCGATACCGGTCACGACACCGGCGACGAACCAGGTCAACCGCTTGATCATGCTCTCCGCCTCTTCGACTCACCAGAGACCAGCTCGAAGCGCTCACCACCCGTTCGCAGTCGATCCACCGCGCGCTTCACACCGGTCACCACACCGACCCCCTTGATCACCGGGGTGGCGAACACGCGCCGAGCTGCCCCTCCGCTGCGACCCACGGCTGATGAAATGGCCTCGGCGGAGCCGAGCACCCGATCGAAGCGAACGAGATCCTCACGGGCCGCTCCAACAGCGTCTCGCGCTTGGTCGGTACTGACGCGAAGCTCGCTGATCATCCGGTTCGACTGGTCGCGAAGCTCTCGCACCTCGATGCGCAGGGCCGCCAACGCGTCAAGCACCCGAACGAGCGCGACAGCGAGCGCGGCGAGGCCGATCGCGCAGAGCACGATCGCGGCCACCAACACCACTTCACCGGTCGTCATCGTCACTCCACCTCCTCGGATCCTCCGCTCGAACCGCGCCGACGGTACCAGCCATGATCGGCGAGTTCATCGGGCAGATAACGCTGTTGCGCCGCCTTCGCCGGATCGTCGTGGGGCGAGACATAGCCAGATCCATGCCCGATCTCGGCGGCACCGGAATAGTGCGCATCCCGGAGATGTGCGGGCACCTCACCAACTGAGCCGGCCCGGACGTCGGCCCGCGCGCCCCAGATCGCTCTCGAGACCGCGGCGCTCTTCGGTGCTCGAGCCACGGCGATCGCTGCCTGGGCAAGATTGAGTTGCGCCTCCGGTAATCCGACGAACTCCAGAGCACGAGCGGCTGCCACCGCAACACCGAGCACGGAGTCATCGGCATCGCCCACATCCTCACTCGCGGCGATCACGATTCGACGGGCGATGAATCGCGCGTCCTCCCCCGCCTCGAGCATGCGAGCCAGCCAGTAGACGGCCGCATCGGGGTCCGAGCCACGCATCGACTTGATAAACGCGCTGATGACGTCGTAGTGGTCATCGCGGCCGTAGCGAAGGGCGCTCGTTCCAAGGGCCGCTTCCACGTGTTCAAGTCCGACGGACTCCGACCCCGCGAGCGCGCACGCAACCTCGAGAGCCGTGAGCACTTGGCGTCCGTCGCCGCCGGCGCGATCGACTAGCAGGTTGACCGCCTCATCAGATGCCGTCGCGCCCTCGGCCGCGAGCCCGCGCACCACCAGAATCTGGATGTCATCTCGACCGAGTGGTTCGAGTCGAAAGAGCGTTGACCGACTCCGCAGAGGGGCATTGACCTCGAAGAACGGATTCTCGGTCGTAGCGCCGATCAGCGTCAGGGTCCCGTCCTCTACCGCGGGAAGCAAGGCGTCCTGCTGCGATTTGGAGAACCGGTGGATCTCGTCCAGGAAGAGGATCGTCCCCCGATCCTGCTCACCGAGCAGTGACGTCGCCCGGGCGATGGTCGAGCGCACATCTGCGACCCCGGCGGTAACCGCCGACAGTTGCTCGAACGCCCGCGATGTCGAGCCCGCGATCGCCAACGCGAGGGTGGTCTTGCCGGTTCCCGGGGGTCCCCAGAGAATGGCCGAGGTGAGCCGATCCTGCTCGACCAGACGTCGCAACGGCCGTCCCGGACCAACGAGGTGCGTCTGGCCGACCACGTCGTCGATGGTCTTCGGGCGAAGCCTCGCTGCGAGGGGCGCCTTGGACCTCAGCCGGTCGCGAGCCGCCGCGCTGAACAGGTCAGTGTGGTCCACGCAACATCTCCTCGTAGCCCGGCCTGCGGAATGGGGCCACCACCTCGATGAGGTCCTCCGCGGTCATCCATGTCCAGGCGGAGAACTCCACGCCATCAGGGGTTGGTTCAACCAAGTCATCCACCACATCGAAGTAGAACCACCGGTGCGCTTGGCCGAGTCGGCCCGGACGCTGGTGCTCGGCCGGGAGCTCATAGACCGTCCAACTCGACGAGGAACCCGTGCAGCGAACCATGTCCGACCGAAGCCCAGTCTCTTCGGAGAGCTCACGCCAAGCCGCCTGCTCGGGGCTCTCGTCATTGTCGATCCCGCCTTGCGGGAGTTGCCAGGCACCGGGTACATCGACGCGCTCGAAAGCAAGCACCTGCCCATCACCTCGCCGGATCACGAGGATCACCCCTGCTCGAAAATGGGGACCCGCCACGCGATCAGGGTATTCGGCGCCGGATCGGAAGCTTGTCTCGTCAGCGACCGAGTTGGCGGAGGCGGCTCCGCACATCGACGAAGTCGTCGTCATGGGACAGGATTCGCTCGAACCAACGGCGCGCCGCGATCACATCGCCAGCACGATCGTGAAGGTCAGCCAGGACGTACCACTGGCGCAGATGGTGGTCTCGAACCCGCTTCGGTCGGGTGGTAGCGGGCTCCATCAGAGCGATGGCCCCTCCGAGGTCGCCACTGTCCGCCAACGAGCCGGCAGCCACGATTCGGCCCTCGGCCATGATCTCGTGTGCGGGGGACATGCTCTTTAATTCATTCCACACGGACGCGACCTCACGATGACGACCGAGCGCTCGGAGGCAATCCATGAGCACGGGCAGGGTGGAGGGCTCCGGTCGCAGGTTCTGGGAGCGTTCAAGCGCGGCGGCGGCGGGCCGCCAGTTGCCCATCCGATAGTTCGCGAGGCCAATGATCTCGTGGACTGCCGCCACTGAACTGAGTTCCCGGACCAGAGCATTGGCCATACGTCGCGCATCACCGAACCGCTCTCGCTCGAGCGCTTCGTAGGCGTTCAGTAGGCGTTCCCGAAGACGAGCGGAGCGCTGGCCGCCACCGCTCGCGCTGTCGACCTCGGCAACGAGGTTGGGTGAGAGATCCGATGGAGCGCGCCGACGTTCCGCGCGCTCTACCGCGGCGACGGCCTCCTCCCGAACCGGGCCCTCGTCAATCCACTCTGCCTGCGGCTCCGGTGGGGAGTCTTGGCCGATTCCACCCTTACGTCGGAACCCGCCACCGCGAGCGCGTACCTCAGCGGCCCGGCGCTCCGCCTCGTTGCGCGGCTCCCGAGCAGGAAGACGGCGATCCGCGCCTGCCCCCCGTCCGCCACCATCCGGACGCCCAGCTCTTGGCGGCCCCGAGCGCCCGCCGCCTCCGGGACGTCCGGCGCCACGTGGACCAGCGCCACCTCGACTCGCTCCGCCCCGACCGGATGCGGCGCGACCTGCTCCCCCACGACCTGCTGCACCACGGCTCGGACCGCCACCGCGACTCTCACCACCGAGACGACTGTCGCCCTCCCCGCGACCGCGACCAGACGGGCGCGGATTTGCGCCACGACCGACCGAAGCTCGGCCGGTGCCAGATCGCTCGCCTCCACCATCTCGTCGACCAGCAGTCCCACGAGAACCACCTGAGGAGGCTGAACCCGCTCCACGACTAGGGCCTCCCCGGCGACCGCCGCGGGCGGCACCGCCGGACGTGCCCCGTCCAGGTTCGCCTGAACCGGGGCGACCCCGACCGGGACGACGGGAGGGACCGCGCTGTTCTGGCATTACACCGAGGCTAAGGCGAGCAACTCCCGACGGCACAGGCACCACCACGATCAGCGTTCGAGTCGAAAACGACGAGAGGCGCCGGACCGAAGTCCAGCGCCTCTCGAGTGCGAAATCCGGCGGCGTCCTACTCTCCCAGGGGATCTCTCCCCAAGTACCATCGGCGCTGACAGGCTTAACTTCCGTGTTCGGGATGGGAACGGGTGTGACCCTGTCGCTATGGCCACCGAAACTTGTTGTCAAACGGGTATGCACCCGAGGACTCCAGAGCAAGCACGAGCTGAGCTAAACCAAGCCCTCGGCCGATTAGTACCGGTCGGCTAAACACATTGCTGTGCGTACACCTCCGGCCTATCAACGTGGTGGTCTTGCCACGGGCCTTACTGCGTTAACCGCATGGGAACACTCATCTTCGAACGGGTTTCCCACTTAGATGCTTTCAGCGGTTATCCCTTCCGGAGGTGGCTAATCTGCCGTGCCCTTGGCAGGACAACAGACACACCAGAGCTCCGTCCGTCCCGGTCCTCTCGTACTAGGGACAGCCTTCGTCAATGTTCCTTCGGCTGCGGAGGATAGAGACCGAACTGTCTCACGACGTTCTGAACCCAGCTCGCGTACCGCTTTAATGGGCGAACAGCCCAACCCTTGGGACCTGCTTCAGCCCCAGGATGCGATGAGCCGACATCGAGGTGCCAAACCTTTCCGTCGATATGGACTCTTGGGAAAGATTAGCCTGTTATCCCCGGGGTACCTTTTATCCGTTGAGCGACCACACTTCCACACGTGATGGCCGGGTCACTATGCCCTACTTTCGTACCTGCTTGACTTGTAGGTCTCGCAGTCAAGCTCCCTTGTGTCATTGCACTCGACGGCTGATTGCCAACCAGCCTGAGGGAACCTTTGGGCGCCTCCGTTACATTTTAGGAGGCGACCGCCCCAGTCAAACTACCCGCCTGGCGCTGTCCCTGATCCGGATAACGGATCGAGGTTAGGGCCCCAAATGACGCAGGGTGGTATTTCAACATTGACTCCACACTGGCTAGCGCCAATGCTTCCAAGTCTCCCACCTATCCTACACAACGACATTCAAGACTCAACACCAAGTTATAGTAAAGGTCCACGGGGTCTTTTCGTCCTTCCGCAGCTAACGAGCATCTTTACTCGTACTTCAATTTCGCCGGGTCAATGGTTGAGACAGCGGGGAAGTCGTTACGCCATTCGTGCAGGTCGGAACTTACCCGACAAGGAATTTCGCTACCTTAGGACCGTTATAGTTACGGCCGCCATTCACTGGGGCTTAGGTTCACAGCTTCGCTCAAAGAGCTAACCGTTCCCCGTGACCTTCCAGCATTGGGCAGGCGTCACAGCGTATACATCGCCTTACGGCTTCGCACGCTGCTGTGTTTTTGGTAAACAGTCGCTACCCCCTGGTCTGTGCCACCTCCGACAGCTCGGATCGCATGGATCGTCACCATCAGAGGTCCTCCTTCTCCCGAAGTTACGGAGGTAATTTGCCGAGTTCCTTAACCATTGTTCTCCCGATCGCCTTGGTATTCTCTACCCGCCCACCTGTGTCGGTTTGGGGTACGGGCACCGTGCCAACTCACTGCTGGGATTTTCTTGGCAGCATGGGATCAGTGACTTAACCTTTTCGGTATCGGCATCACGTCTCAGCGTTGTGGCCCCGACTCTCATCAGGGCCCGCCTACACGCTTACCCGGGGACTACCATCGCCCCGGCTCACCTACCCTCCTGCGTCCCCCTTCAGCTATCCGCCGGCAACTCGGTTGGTTCGCTTCCCGAAGGAAACAGCCCCGACGTTGTCACCATTGGACTTGGCGCGGACACGGTGGTACTGGAATATTGACCAGTTGTGCATCGACTACGCCTTTCGGCCTCGCCTTAGCTCCCGACTAACCCTGGGGGGAATAGCCTTCCCCAGGAACCCTTGGGCTTACGGCGGAGGGGTTTCTCACCCCTCTCTCGCTACTCATGCCTGCATTCTCACTTGATACCGCTCCACGACTGTTCACACAGCCGCTTCGCTGCAGCATCAACGCTCCTCTACCGCTCGTACAAAGTACGAACCCATAGCTTCGGCTCTGAACTTGAGCCCCGTTACATTGTCCGCGCAGGACCACTCGACCAGTGAGCTATTACGCACTCTTTCAAGGGTGGCTGCTTCTAAGCCAACCTCCTGGCTGTCTGGGCAATCCCACATCGTTTTCCACTTAGTTCAGAATTTGGGGCCTTAGCTGATGGTCTGGGCTGTTTCCCTTTCGTCCAACGAAGCTCATCCCCCGTGGACTCACTGCCGTGCTCTGGAGTACCGGTATTCGGAGTTTGACTGGGTTCGGTAAGCTTGTAGGCCCCCTAGCCCAATCAGTGCTCTACCTCCGGCACTGAACACACGACGCTGCACCTAGATGCATTTCGAGGAGAACCAGCTATCGCCAAGTTTGATTAGCCTTTCACCCCTATACACAGCTCATCCCCGCCATTTTCAACTGACGTGGGTTCGGTCCTCCACGGAGTCTTACCTCCGCTTCAACCTGGCCATGCATAGATCACTTGGCTTCGGGTCTACAGCATGCGACTCAACGCCCTATTCAGACTCGCTTTCGCTTCGGCTACCCATCACTGGTTAACCTTGCCACATACCGTAACTCGCAGGCTCATTCTTCAAAAGGCACGCTATCGAGGCCACCCGAAGGTGACGACTCTCTAACTGCTTGTAAACCAACGGTTTCAGGTACTATTTCACTCCCCTCCCGGGGTACTTTTCACCTTTCCCTCACGGTACTGGTTCACTATCGGTCGCCAAGGAATACTTAGACTTATGGAGTGGTCTCCACAGATTCACGCCGGTTTTCACGGTCCCGGCGCTACTTGGGATCCCAGGCGGAGGCTGCATGTGTTTCAAATACGGGGCTATTACCCACTCTGGCGCACCTTTCCAGGTGACTTCTTCTACACAGCAACTTGGTAACTCCGTGCGTGATCTGACGCTCACGCTCCTGGTCCCGCTACCCCACATCAGCAACGCCGCCAGGCTTGGCACTGATGTGGTTTGGTCTCTACCCTTTTCGCTCGCCGCTACTTAGGGTGTCGCGGTTGCTTTCCTTTCCTCGGGGTACTGAGATGTTTCAATTCCCCCGGTTCCCTCCACCGGCCCTATGTATTCAGGCCGGGGTAACACTCCATGACGAGTGCTGGGTTTCCCCATTCGGACATCTGCGGATCGAGGCCTAGTCGACGGCTCCCCGCAGCTTTTCGCAGTCACTCACGTCCTTCATCGGTTCTTGGCGCCAAGGCATCCACCGTTGGCTCTTTGTAGCTTGGAAAATACTCATTATTCGATCGTTATTAAAACGAACAAGATGCTCGTGCTTGCTCTGCAGTTCTCAAGGTGCGCGATGACGCATACGGATCGAAGATCGACGTAGCGGCGCCTGAGGGGACTCCCTCAAAACGGAAGAGAAGACATGTCGACAATCGTCGTCCACGAGGAGGGACCGAATCCCTGCAACCCGTTTCGGAGGACCGAACGACACGCCAGTGCACCAACTGGAAGTGTCTCGCACCGGGTGGTCGAATGACCACTCAACGGTGGAGAGAAACTCCTTAGAAAGGAGGTGATCCAGCCGCACCTTCCGGTACGGCTACCTTGTTACGACTTCACCCCAATCACCGATCCCACCTTCGACGGCTCCCTCCCAAGGGTTGGGCCACCGGCTTCGGGTGTTACCGACTTTCGTGGTGTGACGGGCGGTGTGTACAAGGCCCGGGAACGTATTCACCCCGGCGTGCTGATCCGGGATTACTAGCAACTCCGGCTTCATGGAGTCGAGTTGCAGACTCCAATCCGAACTGAGACCGGCTTTGTGGGATTCGCTCACTCTCGCGAGATCGCAGCCCTCTGTACCGGCCATTGTAGCGTGTTTGCAGCCCTGGGCATAAGGGGCATGATGACTTGACGTCATCCCCACCTTCCTCCGAGTTGACCCCGGCAGTCTCCTATGAGTCCCCAACTAAATGCTGGCAACATAGGATAAGGGTTGCGCTCGTTGCGGGACTTAACCCAACATCTCACGACACGAGCTGACGACAGCCATGCACCACCTGTGTAAGGCCCCGAAGGACACCCTATCTCTAGAGCTTTTCCCTACATGTCAAACCCAGGTAAGGTTCTTCGCGTTGCATCGAATTAAGCAACACGCTCCGCTGCTTGTGCGGGCCCCCGTCAATTCCTTTGAGTTTTAGCCTTGCGGCCGTACTCCCCAGGCGGGGCACTTAATGCGTTAGCGACGGCGCGGATCTCGTTGGTTGAGACCCACACCTAGTGCCCAACGTTTACGGCGTGGACTACCAGGGTATCTAATCCTGTTTGCTACCCACGCTTTCGCTCCTCAGCGTCAGTTACGGCCCAGAGCGGCGCCTTCGCCACTGGTGTTCCTCCTAATATCTGCGCATTTCACCGCTACACTAGGAATTCCCCGCTCCCCTACCGCACTCTAGTCACAGCAGTATCGGGTGGCGTCTCTGGGTTGAGCCCAGAGTTTTCACACCCGACTTACTGAACCGCCTACGAGCTCTTTACGCCCAATAAATCCGGACAACGCTTGGTGCCTACGTGTCACCGCGGCTGCTGGCACGTAGTTGGCCGCACCTTCTTCTACAGGTACCGTCATTTTCTTCCCTGCTGAAAGCGGTTTACAACCCTAGGGCCTTCATCCCGCACGCGGCGTTGCTGCATCAGGCTTTCGCCCATTGTGCAATATTCCCCACTGCTGCCTCCCGTAGGAGTCTGGGCCGTGTCTCAGTCCCAGTGTGGCTGATCATCCTCTCAGACCAGCTACCCGTCGATGCCTTGGTGAGCCGTTACCTCACCAACAAGCTGATAGGCCGCGAGACCCTCCCGATCCGGTAACCCTTTCGTCGGTCCGCCATGCGACGGTCCGACGGCATCCGGTATTAGCAGTCGTTTCCAACTGTTATCCCAGAGACCGGGGCAGGTTTCTCACGTGTTACGCACCCGTTCGCCACTAGGTCTTCACCAATCCGAAGATCGGATGGACCTCGTTCGACTTGCATGTGTTAAGCACGCCGCCAGCGTTCGTCCTGAGCCAGGATCAAACTCTCCAACAAGAACCGGCCCGACCCACGGACGGTTGTCCATTGACCGGGCAGATCTGAAGTCGAGCGCGGAACCGAGTGGAATGACCCGGCGATCCGCGATCTTGACTGAATTATGTTTGCCACCGGGTGGGTACCCGGCAGCAGAATTGACAGACAGTCGTGTCTCAGGAGCCGAAGCTCCCCCTGACCGACTGCCCGCACTGGCGTTCTGTCTTCTCTTCCGTTTTCAAGGAGCCGAAGCTCTGGCACATCCGGCGGACCGGCTTGGTGCCCTCTGGACAAAACCGTCTCAGAGGCGACTGCAGACGCTACTGCCCCGGTGTGGCGGCAACAACCCCGATGTCAGGAAAAAACCCGGACCAGGTGATGTGACTTTCGCCCCTTCTGAAGGAGCAGGCGACCACCCGCAAGAAGATCAGCCGTCTCAAGGCTCGCACCGGGTTCGATCACCTCGCCGTTGCAGCGGAAACCCCGCCCATCAATGGTCCGTCTCGCATCGCCGAGGCTTGACGCGAGGCCCACCCTCACCATCAGAGCGGCCACATCAGCGAGATCCGAGACTGAGACGTCGCTCGAATCGATCTCCGCCCCCACGACGTCGAGCGCCTCGGCGGAGGCCTCACGAGGATCTTGACCGAACAGCACTGCCGCGGCGGCGCTCGCCGCTTCCGCTGCCTCGTGTCCGTGAACGATCGCCGTGAGCTCATCAGCAAGTTCCCGTTGCGCCAGACGCTCGTGCGGAGCCACGGTGTGCTGATCAACCAGGGAGTCGATCTCCTCGACCGACCGGAGCGAGAATCGCAGCAGGCGGTCTCGCACGTCAGCGTCGTCGGTCTGCAGCCAGAACTGTCGGAAACGGTAGGGCGAGGTGCGGGCCGGATCGAGCCACACCGCTCCATCGGCGGTCTTGCCGAACTTCGAACCGTCGGCCTTCGTCAGCAGCGGCCACGTGAGGCCGTGAGCCGAACCCCCCGAAGTGCGACGAATCAGGTCGATGCCCGCGGTGATGTTCCCCCACTGATCGCTCCCACCCATCTGCATTTCGACACCGTGCGCGTCATGGAGATGTCGGAAGTCGTTGGCCTGTAGGAGCATGTAGCTGAACTCGGTGTACGAGAGACCGGTATCGCCAGAGAGACGCGAGCGAACCGAATCCTTCGCCAACATCTGGCCGATCGTGACGTGCTTGCCGACCTCTCGAAGGAACTCGAGCATCCCGATCGGTGCGGTCCACTCGGCGTTGTCTACGAGCGTCGCTGGATTCGTCGTCGATTCGAAATCGAGAAGCCGAGCGAGCTGACCTTTAATCGCGAGAACGTTGTGCTCGAGCTCCTCCCGGGTGAGCAGGTTTCGCTCCTCGGAACGTCCGCTCGGATCTCCCACCATCCCGGTAGCGCCTCCGGCGAGGGGGAAGACCCGGTGACCGGCCACTTGGAATCGTCGAAGCCCGAGTTGCCCGAGCAGATGTCCGACATGGAGCGAGTCAGCCGTCGGGTCGAACCCGACGTAGACCCCAATCGGTCCCGAGGCGAGCCGCGCACCGAGGGCGGCGCGGTCGGTTGAATCGTGAACCAGTCCACGCGCCTCGAGTTCGGTGATCAGATCCATCGTCTGATCTTGCCATGCCACTGCCCAATCCACATCTCCCCGAT
>Ga0208547_1001260_pt1 | contig 14152 bp, 21 predicted proteins | sample DEB08_DNA_5_FD_185501 | JGI IMG/M metagenome (GOLD analysis project Ga0208547, IMG submission 185501) | Aqueous microbial communities from the Delaware River and Bay under freshwater to marine salinity gradient to study organic matter... | ecosystem: Environmental > Aquatic > Marine > Coastal ...
CGCTGTCCCATAACTGTCCACCTTTCTTATAGTCTTAGGTTATGACCCACCACAGACACTACTCAAACCTGATGGCCGCCGTAGACACTGTGGGCAGGACCCCGTGTATGGACTGTCCTGAGGTGTTCTTCCCTGAGGACTTCCCTGACAAACACACAAGGGAGTACGCGATCAAGTTAGCGCGTGCCCTGTGTGATGAGTGCCCCATCAAAGATGCGTGCTTCATGTACGCGACAGAGAATGATGAGAGGTATGGGGTGTGGGCTGGGACTCTGCCAGCAGAACGCTAACCATCCTCCCCTTCATCATCCAGAGACTGGTAATGGTTCAGTGCGTTTAGAGCACGCCGCAACACCTGAGCCTGCTTCATAGTCAAACACACTGTCCCAGGCTCCTCCATCTGAAACACATCATCCTTTAGGCGCACGATTACCTCACGCCCATCCACCTGCACATCCATCATGTTGTAACCACCTCAATCTCGATACTTGACCGCAACCATTTAGCCACAGTCCTCCTATTCACATCAAACATGTCAGCAATGTCTGTTGTGCTCATCCCCAAGTGTTCGAGGCGTTTCGCACGCATTTGGCAGCGAGCCTGCAACTGAGAAGCCACCATGATTGTGTACTCCAGTTCATGAGTCAGAGCGCGTGTCTCCTCCCTAGTCAGAACATGAAGTCTCTGCTCATCGTTCTGATCAGAGAGCTTCTGCATCAGCTCAGGGGTAATATCCTGCAGTGTTACTTTCATGCCAGTCCTTTCACTCTCAGCATTGCCAAACCAGACAGAACAGCCATACCTGCCATCACATAGGAGTCAGTGTTACGCCCAATCAGGGCAACCAGGACACCTACAGTTATGAACGCTAACCCTGTCCTCACAATGCCACCACCAAAAAGGCAACACCTGTCACAAGTGCAACACCAACCAGTGACAACATCAGCGCACACCGGTAACTCACGCGCTTAGGTTCACGCAGATCCCTCCGCTTCACCACGGGAACCTGCAAAGCCACATGCTCGCTTGCAGGCTTAGGACTGAACCGCGTGTTGTCCCACACCGTGAGAGCCTTCTGGAAGAAAGCCTCATCAGTGAGGATCGCACGCATTAGTTCAGCAGGCAGCTGGTCAAAGTGTGCTCGATACCACGCCACAGTGTCAGCGAGCTCTTTGTTATGAGAGGTCATTGCAAGGTGCATGGCCTCCTGGAACTGCACATCTATTTGCTTCATAGCACCCATTTTGTTTTCCACCTTTCTTTGGGTTACTCAGGAGTGTAGCGGTATCCACAGAGAAAGTGCAACACATTTCTGTATCGGCGTGTATAGTGGTGCTCATGATTATTCCAGGGAACTACGATTTAGCCGATCAAACACTAGAGCAACTCGCTGACCTCAGGGCATGGCAGCTCGTTCGTGTAGAAAAGGTCACAGCAGAGCTCAGAAGCCGTGTCAGGGACCAATACCGCGAAGGGACAAAGCTCAGCACCCTAGCGAAAAAAGCAGGCGTCACAAGGCGCACAGTTTATTCCTGGCTTAGCGAATGACACCTGGCAGACCTCGCACCATAAGCGATAACAAATCAGTGCAAGCCAGTTTCTCTCTATCGCTCGAAGAATATGCTGCAATGAAAACAGAAGCAAAGAAAGCAGGCATGAGTCTCAGCGCTTGGCTTCGAGCACAGGTCACAAAATAGAAGAACCCCCCAGCAGGTGGAAGAAGCTGAGGGGTTCATTCAAGAGAGGCATGATGCCTACTCAAAGTGTATCACTGGCAAGAGTCGCAAGCGAGCAGGTCCATAGGATCTACAGGGACAGCGTAGCCGTCAAGGTTCTCCACCAGGTCTGCCATTACTGTGCAGCCTTATCGTAGGTGAGCACCGAAGTGAGTAGGGACATCACCCCAGCGAGAGCTGACACAGACAACACCTGCACCCAGTCCACATCCAGGATGCCTGCAGCTGTTACACCGATTGTTGCGAGTGCAACCTGAGCGCAAGTTTTCACCGCACGCTCAAGCGAGTAGTCAAAATAGTTCTTCAGTTTATCCATCAGGGTTTTCTCCTTTATGTAGTGACTTATCTTCCCACACAGCACCGAAAATGTAGCTCGTGAGAATCAGGGTAATCAACGCTACACCACCAGTCACCAGGTCGCTGATGTCTGTGATGTTGCCGGTGAGTGCAGCAATGGTGGAGCCGATGAGCATGAAAGCGCCAATGATGAACGATGCCAGGATGTAGCGCCGCCGATTTTTCCAGGAGGGTTTAGCCATGATGTACCTCAGTCCTTTCAGGTAGGCATCTATCGCACGCCGGATCACAGTCACAACATCCTCTCACGCGGTCATCACCGCTACTAACGGGCTGACGATTGCGGCCAGGAAGCCGAAGATTCCAATGACCTGCCACATGCGTTGCTCCAATTTCCTGATGCGGTTTTCGTGGTCCTCAACTTTGCTTTCCTGTGTTGGCAATGATGAGGCGATTTGTTCCAGCAGTTTTCCTTGGCGCTGGACTTCCAGGTAAATGTCGCGCATTGACACCTTCACCGTTGTTGTGTCGTTGTGTTCCTCAGTCACTTGGCTGCCCTCCGAATCCGGTTGAATCCGCGAGCGAGTGCTGCAGAGGGTTTCCATTTTGGTTTGGGTCGTACCGGTTCAGGTTTGTTTATGGGGACACCTGGTGGGAGGGGTTTTGGGATTTCCACAGGCTCAGGCTTGACCGGCTCTGGCTCTAGAGTTTCTTCCGCCTCGAGGTAAGGCATGGGATCTACCGTGTCACCCCAGCGTGCTGAGCGCCTGACCTCGAAGTGTAGGTGTGGGCCGGTGCTCGCGCCCGTGTTCCCTGAGTAGGCGATAAGTTCACCGCGCTCCACCCGTGTCCCCTTCAGCAGGTGAGAAGGTTTCTGCAGGTGATAATAAACAGTGTGCCGGTTGTCCTCATGCTTCAGAATCAAAGTCACACCACCAGAAGGCCCGTTACCTTTCTTCACCACAACACCATCAGCAGGAGCCGTCAAAGGTGTCCCCACAGGCAGAGCGACATCAATGCCGTGGTGAAACTTCCGCCTCCCCGTTATAGGGTGAACCCTCCACCCAAATGGGCTTCGAACGTTCACAGTGTACCCTTCAGGCCAGGGCTGTGAGAGCTTCACGATCTACGCCTCGATAGGTTCTACAACAGGTGCAACAAACTCATCAAGCTCAGCATCATAAGTGAAACCGAAACCAGGGAACACACCCCTCATGCTCCCGTTATAGGAGCACTGCAACCAAGTCCCCTCCATGCCTAGGGAAGCAATCAAAGCTTGACCAAGCGCCTCCTGCTCAACACCTTCACCATCCAGGAGCACATCATTGTTCACCACAATGACTTCCTGTACCTTGTTTCCGGAATCTATCCGCGCAAAATGAGCCATTAGACCGCTACCCTCACAATCACAATACCGGAACCACCAGCAGCCGATGTTCCTGTACTGGTTCCGCCACCGCCAGCACCAGTGTTAGCGCTTCCGCCTGTAGCACTACCGCTGTTTGAACCAGCGCCACCACCACCAGAACCTCCGCTTCCAGCAACTAAAGCTCCACCGCCACCGCCACCGGAATAAGTGACACTTGAGCCTGTTATGGAGGAGGCAGAACCATTCCCACCATTTCCACCGTAGTTTGTTGTCGCATTGGAACCTGCGGCATCAGCACCACCACCGCCTCCGCCAGCAGCGTTAGCACTATCACCACCAACATTTCCTAAAGGTGCAATAGCCAAACCGCCAGACTTGATCGCACCAATATTGAACCCACCGGCTCCACCCCCAGAAGCACCATTCAACCCATCAAGAGCAGGAACAGTGTTAGCGCTTGTCCTTGACCATGAAGCCCCTCCACCGCCACCAGGAGAATAAAAATCTCCAATCCGTGAAATCTGACCATTGTTACCAGGTGCACCTTCGTTTCCAGTTGGTATGCCAGCAGCACCACCAGCACCAACAACAACTGTGGAAGTCCCAGCTGCGAAATAAGCAGAAGTCACATCAAGAAAACCACCGGCACCTCCACCACCACCGTAACCGTCACCGCCACCGCCACCTCCACCAATCATCAACAGTTCAGCAAACCCAGCCTCGCTGAAAGTAATCGAACCAGATCCAGTGAACGAATACACATTGTAAGTAGTCCCACCAGAGCTAACAGTCCCCAAAGTAGGTGAACCGGTAGTGCCAGAAACAACTGCTGCGCCAGGCGAAGTAGAGAGAGCAGTCCAAGCCGAACCGTCATAATACTCAACAGTGTCAGAATCAGTCAGAAACGAAAACTGTCCCTCAACAGGTGTCCCAATAGCAGACCCACGCGCAGCAGTCCCAGCAAACACCAACATCCCCTGCATCAGATAATCATTGATCTCATCCTGATCAAGGGTTTCCCCTGCCACAAACTCTTTGTAACCGCCTGCAGCCATTAGAAGTCCCTCCACTGCGTTGAATCGTAATAAGTCAAAGTATCTGTGTCCTTCAGAAACGCGAACATGCCCTCGCTAGGTGAAGTAATTGCAGCCTCACGCGCAGCTGTCCCAGCGAACACCATAATCTGTTGCTCCATCATGTAAGTATTCACCTCAGAAGCAAGCAACACATCACCGTTCTGGAAAAGCTTGAACCCAGCACCAGCCAAAATCCATGCCTCCTAGAATCCCAAAACGCCTGGGGCGTCTGTTCCTATTGTACCGAACTCTGAGTCACCAATGACAAAGAGAGAGGTTTGGAGGGAGCCCACACCGATAGTCATGATGTGCTCATCAGCACTCACACTATGCCCAATGTTTATCACCAGACCATAACGCTCAATCGCTGAGCCCACACTGTTAGGGGTGAACTTCACCTGGATAACACTGCCCATGTCCAGGGCAAACATGGAAGCCTTCTGTGCAGAGCTCAGGTTGCTCATGTCTACAGCGAGGCGTGCAAACCTATACTCAGGTTCATCGTAACGCCCCACCAGAAAATCAGCGTAATCCTCCACCTGAGTCTGTGTAGAAAGCAGGGTCTGCACATCGCGCTCCAGAATCCCATAGCGTGTCTGAGACAGCGCACCGTTAGCTGTGGCAGTCCCTGCAGGAGAGGACACTGTTATCTGGTTATAGAGTTGCTCAGTCCCATACTCAACCAGCGCTGGTGCAAACGGAATCCCAGACCCAGCCACATCAGAAAACACTGTCACATTGTCAGTAGTGGGTGTGGAGAGCCGGTCTTTGAAAGCCACCCTGCCCTCTTTGTCAATGAAGAACAGGCCACCCTCAGACAGTTCCACCTTCTGCAAATACTGAAGAGCGTTACCAGAGAACTCATCAGCGCCAAGTGTGGAAGCCCCCGTGTCAATCACACGATCACCGGCAGGCCAATCCACGGTTTCCATATTCAGGACAGCGTTCACACGCGCCCCAGAGCTCTGCTCAGTAGCAGTCCCAGGAGTCACCAACTGTTGTGCTAAGAAAGTGAAAGCATCAGAAGCCTGGAGCTCTGCAATAGATTGCCCTGAAGGGTCATAGCCCAGGTTCCAGTCAGTAACCTTCCCCACATACTGTGCAGTCCCATCAGCGAGCACACGCACATCACGCCTAGGCACAATGTTCCCAGCGAAAGGTGAGGCTGTATAGAGAGGGTCAAACGCCCTGTCAGTGTTATTGAACTCCACAGATAGAGACCCAGAGTTGAACCTATCCAGGTCACGGTTCTTACCGCGAGAGATAGACAGGGATCTCACACGCGATGTCACATCCTCGAAGCTCACACCACCAATAGTGAACTCTGTAGACCCAATCACACCAGCCACAGGGTCATCCAGGGTGAAAGCTTTGCTCAGCCCAAGCTCAACAGTTACCGCCATCAGGCACTCGCAAACACAGGACCGCTAGTGCGCTCATACCGTTTGATAGCAGACACAATCTCCTGCCCAATCTGAGCACCATTAGCACCCATCCCAGCATTCACGGTGATACTAATCTTCGCACCCCCACCCATCTGATTGTTAGGGATGATAGTGCCACCCCCACTGGAGGGGACAAACAGCTCAGGACCCATCTCACCCACCAGGTAGCTTTGCCCTGAAGCCACAGGACCACCACCGGCACGCCTGCCACTGTAACCCTGCTGAGCAGATTGCAGCCCAATGAAATACTCACCCAGCTCAGTGAGCCTAATACCAATAGCAGAGCCAGCCTTATCCATCAAAGTTTCAAAATCCACAGAAGGGGCATTGCCTGACAGGATATTGAAGGCCTCATTGAGCACAAACATCAAAGAACTGAGGCGCTCTAGCTGGTCATTCAGGAGTTGCAAACCGCCGATGATGCTTTGTGCCGTGAGATCCAAAAGGAATTGCCCAAAGTCTGACTCAATAAACTTGATGACTTCGTCAGCAATAAGGAACAGGTTCTCACCCAGTTTGCGCACATTCTCCTGGAACTGCTCATTGTTCATAAGCTCAATGACCGTGGGAAGTACAGCTGCCCCAAGCTCTCCAAGCTTCGTTGCAACTGCCTCAACCGCCTCAAAGATTGTGTCAAACACTTTCTCAATGGTGGGACCGTTCTCATCCATGAAAGTTTTGAAGTCATCCAGGTAAGGGAGGAGCCTCTCAGCCAGTTCCCCACCAATCGTGATAAGCGAGTCTTTGGCTGTGTTGATTGCTGAATCAAACTTAAACTGTGCCGTTTCAGATGTCAGCGCCATAGCCTCATCAAGGATGCCGATACCGTCAGTCATCTCAGCGACAATGCCTGTGTAGGTTTCACTGTTCTCACCAGTCAGTGCGAGAATTGCGTTCAGACCCTCCTGGGATCCGATGAGCCTAGTGAAGTCCTCACTGTTCTCACCAAACGCTTCACGCAACCTGCCAAAGGTTGCCAGTAAACCATCCTGCTCAATCGAATCACGCACACCCTCAGCGCTAAAGCCATACTCCTCCAGCATCGCCGCTGACTCACCAGTAGGTTTCAACACCGCCTGCATTGCCCCACGAATACCAGTCACAGCTTCAGAAGCGCTCAGACCACCCCTGGTCAAACCAGCAATGAGACCGGCAGTCTCCTGGAAAGAAACACCCAGCTCAGAAGAGATAGGGATAACGCGACCCAAAGCCCCAGCGAGCTCCTCAGGTGCAAACTGTCCAAGCCTGACCGCCTCAGCGAGCGTGTCCACCGCCTCAGTACCAGACAGGTTTGACTCACCATAAGTGTTCATGGCGGCAGTAGCGGCGTTAGCAATATCGCTGACACTACCCAGGCCAATAGCAGAACCCTTCAGCGATGACTCCAAAACATCTACAGCACTAGCGCCACGCAAACCAGCGGAGGTGATGAAGAACAAAGCGTCAGCAGCCTCATTGCCAGACTTACCAAACTGAGGCCCTAACTCTCTAGCCGCCTTCTCTAGTTCAGCAACCTCATCAGCCGTAAGACCAACCAAGCCCTGGATGCGTGAAAAGGTTGTCTCAAACTGTGTGAACTCGCGCACAGAAGCCACACCCACAGCAGTGACAGCGGCAGCGGCCACACGCCCCACATCCACCGCAAAGTTCTGGAAGTTAGAAAGGGCACGCTTAGCCCCATCCAAACCCTTAGAATCAAACTTTGTAACCAGTGGGATAAAGATAGCCATTACATTGCACCTCTTATTCTTTGGAGCTCTCTAGTGGCATCAGCCATGAAAGCATCAATGGCACGCTTCCCAAGACCCTCAATCTGGGGGTAACGCTTCACCGCGGAATCGTAAGCAAAATATCCACCACGACCCCTAATGGGTTTGTAAGCCCTCACACCGCGATTGAAAGCCTCACCCTGACCATTCACCCTGTGCTGAAAACCAGGGTAGCCACCACGCTCATAGACCTTAGTAAACTTAGCGCCTGGTCTCCTAGAGGATCCTGCCAGTTCAGCGTAATCAAAACCGATACCACCACCAGCTCTGGTCCCACCAGTGAACTTCATTGCAAGAATCCTAGAAGCCCCACGCTTACCGCGACCAGGAGTGAACGACACAGAGGAGCGCACCTGACCAGTCCAGCGAGTCACACCCTCATGATTCATTCCAGACAACGGAGCCTGCTCAGGAACATCGCTAGCAATAGCCTTAGCCACAGGATTGATGCTCGCACGCATCTGAGCCTTCAACTTATTCAAAGCCTTACGATCCAGGCCCCTCAGCGTGTTATTCAGCTGAGAGATACCCTCAACGCGCATCTCAGTAGAAAGCAAGGCAGACTCCAATCCTGCCTCTATTCTATCGCCTACGCTTACGCGGTCTCTGGCTCGCTTTAGCCTTCGCCTCCAGCACCTTCTGAATAGTGAACAACATGCGAGGGTGCAAATCAGCAAGATCCTGTGGACTGATACCAGTCTCCACAGCAATCTGCGCAAGAAGCCAGTGAGCTGAAGAATCCCCCAGCCCCTTGATTATTTTGGGGAGCCTGCCTCAACACCTTCCACTGACTCAACCCACTTCTGGAAAGTCTCTTTAGTGTCACCGGTACGCTTCAGCACATGCCACCCCAGCCACAACAAGTGTGTGATTTTCATGTCCTGGTTTAGGCGTGACACAGACAGATCGTATTCTGCCTCGAAAGCCACAAGGTCAGCAGCAATGCCAGTGACCTCTTTGGAAGTACCGTCAAGGAAGTTGATTAGGAGCGTAAAGTTCATGCTCCTGATACTACCCTAATTTAGGAAGTAGCGCGTGTGATTGCACCATCCACAGGCCAGGTAACATCCATTGTTGCCAGGTCTCCCACATTGCTTGCGAAAGGCGTGCTCTGCACAACCAGCGCGTTGAATGAGTAGCTGGGGTTAGTGGCTGATACTGTACCGCTAGTGGGCTTCACCACGATAGCGACAGTGCCTCCCAGGTTGCTCCAAATGGTGCTGTCTACACTGCCTGAGGCGAAATCCTGGTGCAGAGAGATAGTCACGCTGGAGTCCTGAAGGCCCCCTATATACCGCCTTGCCGAGTCTCCGAAGGCCGTAATTTCGAGGCTTTCCCTAGACACATCTAATGTAAGGGCAGCGATGCTGTCACTAAAGTCAGTGCCTGCAATGCTAATGTCAAAATCAGTAGCTGCGAACTTCACAGTTTCTCCTAATCCGCGTAAACGATGGCACTGAACTCAGCTGCCAAGTATTGTTGCTCTCCTAATGTTATCGCACCAATGTTAGTCATCTCCTGCAACCTCACATCAAATGCGTTACCGCCCAGAGTCCTATCGGACTGCAGTGCAGCCTTCACACCACCAGCACCTGTGGAGGCGTAAGCGTTCAACCTGGTTTGTGCAGTGCGCTCAGAAACGCGCCCCACAATCACAGTAATCGTGAAAGTGTAAATAACCATCCCACCCTGGAAAGCCTGATCGTATTGCACATTGTTTAGCTGTACCACAGCGATAGGTGGGGAAGGGTTGTCAGGGAGATCAGCGCTAGTCCTCAGCCCACTAATCGTGGCAAGGTTAGTTGCAATCCCATCCCTAATATCTGAGATGCTCACGCGAACGCCATTTTCCTGAAGGGCATGAGGAGCTTCTCAACATCAGGATCCACGCGACCCACACGCATCACACCCAGGTCACCAAATCCCATTGCCCCTAGAGGGCTTTGATACCTAGAGAACTGTCTGAGCGAGAGTATGATGCACGCCTGTCTCACCGCTGTAGGCACAGAGGGCCAACCCCACACACCAGTGATCTGGATGGAAGCCTCATTAGCGTTCACATTGCGTGGCTCATAAATGGGGAACAGATACTCACCAATAGCGCGTACCTGAGTATAAGGCGTGCTGATACCACCAGCGATACCGTTGAGAGGGTTGAGCTGGTAGTCAGTTGTCTCCCAGGTCACATCGAACACACCGTCACCATCAGAGTCTGTCTTGAGAGTAGTGATGGATTGCAGGTCATCCACATCCACACTGAAAACATCTGTGGGCCTGTAAATGCGTGTCGCTGTTGAGCTCGTGAACACACGCTCACAGAACCCATCAATTTCACGCGATGCTGCTTCGATACTTATTTCGAGCAAAGTATCATCAACTGTGTCAGTCACTCTTAGCGCAGCCTTGACATCTGCAAGTGAACAATATGGATCTACGATAGCCACTAGAAACCTCCAGCTCCTAGTTTACCGCCCAGGACTGCCTACGCTTTGCTCAGATAGTCTTTGAGGAAAGGTAGCCAATAATCGCTCCAGACAGTCTCAGTATCGAACTGCAGGGCAAATGACCTAGCCACGCTAGAAGTCCCTCTATCGGCGTTGTACGCCTCCTCAAGGGCTCTTACGAGGTCAGCAAGGATAGGGATTTGATAGAAAGCCTTTTGGGGTTCATCCCAGAAAGGCTGACCCTCTACAGCGAAACTGTCAGGGCTCATAAGGTCAGCTGTTGCAGCCCAGTTGGAAGCAATAGAACGCACGCCACACGCGGCGCTTTCTATGATGGGGACCCCAAAACCTTCTCCCCAGGTTGCCATCCACACCACATCAGAGGCGGAATAGATTGCTGCCATCTCAGCATCTGTGTATCCCACCCTGAGCTCATCCCTGTTAGCGAAAGTCACACGATCAGCAGGCACACCACAGGACTGCATCAGATGACCCAGGTGGAACCCTCCTACCACAGGGAGCATGTCAGCGTGAATATACAGGTGAGAATCAGGGTGTGACTTTAGATGAATACCGAAGGCCAAAAATAAGGAATCGTAGCCTTTTCTGTGGGTGACGCCATTTGCCTTGTTTGCTAGGACAGCAGTGACCAGGAACACATCATCAGGGATACCCATGAACTCCCTAGTGGGCAAACCTCGAAACTTTGGTGTGGGTTTGAAAACATTTGTATCCACCATGTGAGGAATATAAGGCGCATCAATCCCCAGGGTTTTCAACTGTCTCTGCCCATGAGGTGCCATAGCAATAGGTGTCACATTGTCACGCTTCAGAAACTGTTTCACCAGAGGAGGCATAGTGATGTGATCGAGAGGAACCCAGGAGACGATAGGGACCTCAGTCTCCAAGTCTTTGTACACCCACACATCGTAAAGAGTGAGGAGGAAGTGAGGCAGGTCTAAATTATTCTCCCTGTGAGTCTCATGCCACAGATTGATGACATCATCACTGTAAGGTTTCAGCCCTTTAGGGTAGACCGGCACATCCCCATACTTAGTGCGATGCTTCCCAATGTAACCCTCAGTGCCATAGTTCGATAGCACCGCCACATCCAAGCCATGCTGTTTCATCTTCTCCACCAGGAGACCAGCCTGCACACCATACCCTGTAGCCAAACCAGGACTGTTACTTACTAGGGACACAACCCCTTTGAGTTTCTCCAAAGCCATGCCCCCACAATAGCGGAAACCCCCACCAATCGCAGGGACTGGCAGGGGTTTCTGCTTTAGTAGCTAGATGCTTATGCAAGCTCCAGGTACTTGATGTGAGATGCACCGTTAGCAACACCAGCGCCGAGGCGGTAGGTGAAGCGGTAGCCGGTGATGTCGTTTGCAAAGTAGGCATCCTGAGACACTGCAACCTGCAGGCCAGTGGTGCTCACCTTGACAGAGGGCCAGTGTCCAAAGAACACAGCCTTGTTACCAGTTGCAATGGAGTCCACTGCAGGGTTCTCGTAGACAGGCATACCCAGGATGGTGGAAGGTCCTCCAACAACAGGATCAAGGATGTAAACGCCGTTACCATCCTTCAGCTTGCGGATAGCACCCAGAGTGGAGCTGTTCACCATGTAACCAGCACCAGGGAGCATACGAGCTGCGCCATCCACAGAGAACTGAAGGTCAATCAGCTCATCGGTGGTGATTGCGTTAGTCGTACCAGCGGTAACACCGGATCCTGCAACAGCGGTAACTGCAGCGTGGATGACAGCGTTAGCGCGAGTACCGATAGCGTTACCAGCCTGCTCAGCAATGTTAGCCTCGATGTCAAAGCCAGCATCAGTGATCAGCTCGTTAGCGAGCTTGGTGATGAAGCCCTGCTTGGCCATCTGCAGAAGCAGTGAACCGTAGGTTGGGTCGCTTTCGTCAATCGCAGAACCGGCAGCCTTTTCAGTAGCTGCAGAGTAAGCGGTCATGACGGGGATGCGAAGGTCCTCACCAGAGTCACGCTGGAACACCTCAGAGGTCTCCAGGTACGGTCCAACCAGGCGAGCCAGGTTGTAAACGCGGTCCAGGAACGCGACAGGAACAGTAGCGGTAGCAGGAACAAGCGTGCGCTGTTCCATCGAGAAGGTGTGGTCACGAACCTCACCCTTAGCCATTGCGCGGAAGATGTCTCCAGCGCCACGAGCTTCCTCAACAGGAGCGAAACCGCGAGAAGCCTCAGCAGCCTCAGCCTTGCGAGACTCATTGCGCTTGGCAACCTCAAGAGCCTCATCAGCTCTGCGGATGTCAGCCTCAATGCGCTCAATCTTTTCCAACTCAGCTTGGTCGAGCCCACGCTTGCTTTCCTCGGCGTGATCCAAAACTTCGCGGATCTGCATGGTGAGGTTAGCGCGGATCTCTTCCTGAGTCTTGATGAACTCAGACATGAAATGCCCTTTCACTAAATGAATGTAAATGGATTGCACTGTGGCGGTAACGCTCAACAGCTCTCAGCAGCGGTAACGCACAAATCTGATACATCAATGATACCCCTAGGGGTTTACTGTGCTCCTAGATAGAGAAAACCCTCACTAGCCGAAAGGAAACCAGTGAGGGTGAAACTCGCTAACGCTGTTCAACAGCCCCCAGAACGCGAGTCTCTTTTTCTCTCTGCTGGCTTGTACCCCTAGTGGGTTTCACCGGCTTTGGTGTGTCAGCAGAATCCAGTTCAACAATCGCCTCAGCAAACGCCCCAGCCATTGCCTTGATAGGACCAGAGACAGGGTTGCCTGCCACCTTCAGAATGGTTTGCTCAATCTGTTCTTTAGTAGCCATTACTTCCCCATCAATAGTTCGAGCTTTTTCTTTTTCAGAGCAAGCATCTCAAGCCCAAAATCATCCTGCTCAGCTTCAGTGCTTTCTTCCACAGGTGACAGTTTATCCAGCACAGTGCTAATCAGGTTGCGATCATCAGAGGTGATGTCCTCACCGTTCTCAATCTTCAGGAGAGCATCAGCGAGTGCATCAGGGTCTACCTCAGCACGCTTAGCAACCTTATCCAGTCCTCGTACCGCTGTGGAGCCTGCAGTGGCTGTGTAGGCAGGGAACGCCACAATGCTCACCTCGTGCAGGTTTATCTTTGTCAGCGTGCGTACAGAGCCGTCTGAGGACCATTCATCACCACCGCGTGCCACAGTGAACCCAAAGCTCATAGCATCCACATCACCGCGAGAGATGAGCTCTTTAGCGTCACGCCCTACAGAGGTGTTAGGCAGGCTAGCCTCAACATAAAGTCCACGCTCATCCTCAGTGAGTTTCAGAGTGCCAGCCCTCGTGGAGCCGAGCACAGAAGCAGTGTCATGATTCCACAGCAACTTGATGTCATTGCGGTTCCTCAAAGATCCTCGGAAAGCCCCAGGAGCGATACGCTCAGTGAAAGGCAAAGGTTGTGAGTCACTGTTGAACACTGCAGCGTAACCGCTGAAACGCATGCCCTCCTCAGTTTCACGCACCTCAAACTCTGCAGGATTGACTCTAGTTTCCATCTTGCTCAAAGCTTGCCCCTTAGCTCTACCTTCATTCTCTGCCTCAATTCTACCAATGACCCCATCCGCGTAGTCCATTGCTCGCTGTGCAGAGCGCCGAGAAGCGCCCCCACCCCACAAAGCGATTGCCACAACACCAGGGCTAGGGAAGTCATCACTGTCAGGAGAGGCTGCAGGTGCATCAAAGTCCACCATGTGCCTTGCAAGGAAAGCGCGGATCCTCACCCACTTATCAGCGGTAACAGAACCATCAGCCATTGCACGCGCTTCACGCACAGTCTGAGGTTGCAAACCATCCCCAGACAAACCCTCCTCATGCCACTGCAATCCACGCCGAGCGCTCGCACGCATGTAAGCCGGTGGTGTCAAATCCACCTGCCTCAGCTCGCGGTCCTGCTCCATAGGCAGAGGGTCAATCTTTGTCAACGTAGAGAACTTGTGCCCCACCAGGACACCAGAGGGTTCCCAATACTCAAACCCATCCTCCTCC
>Ga0208547_1001261_pt1 | contig 14152 bp, 23 predicted proteins | sample DEB08_DNA_5_FD_185501 | JGI IMG/M metagenome (GOLD analysis project Ga0208547, IMG submission 185501) | Aqueous microbial communities from the Delaware River and Bay under freshwater to marine salinity gradient to study organic matter... | ecosystem: Environmental > Aquatic > Marine > Coastal ...
CTCGTGGAATCCTCGAAGTAGTCATCCGTGAGTTGGCATGTGCCCGAAAGCAATCCATCCTCTCGCAGAGTCAGTCCCGGCGGTAGTATTCCCGAAATCACCTCGAATTTTATCTCACCTCCCACCCTGGTGTCAATGTCCGTGGCCTGGAACTGGAAGTTCACGTACTCGCCATCCAACACCCAGTACAGTCCCACGCGTGTGGAATCATCCAACTGTAGTTGTCCCGATGCCGTGGTGAAAACAGGTGCGTCCTGTCCCTCTATGTCTATGCTGAAGGTCCTGTCCGTGATCTGGGCACCGGCCGTGGCTCGCACGACGAAGGTGTAAAGAGTTCTCTTGGCAACCTGGGCCGGAGTGCCCGTCAGTAGTCCTGTTGATGTGACCCTCATGCCCGAGGGCAGGCTTCCTGCTATCACTGAGTAAGTTATGGCCGTTGAATCACCTAGTGCTACTGGGTCATTCGCCTCCAGTTGTAGCGAATACGAACTGTCCTCGTTGAACGTGGCCAGTTTGCCTGACTTGGTGGTCCACACCGGTGTTGCCATTGATCTTACTCCTTACACGGGTATTTATTGGAGATCAGCGCCTGTCGTTCTGGGTGCGTTGCCAGTGTTCTATGTGCTGTCTTATGCCCTCGCGATCAACCGGATCCGTGGTCCTTTTGAGCTGTTCCTCTAACCTTGCGATCTCTGATCGCGGTGATCTATGCTGTGGTCTTCTGTTGTTCCTTCTCATATGTGGTTTGTCAGTAGTTTAAACTACTTTACATTATAAGTCTATTGTTGTCCTCTGGAACTTGAACACAGTGCTATCACTAGTGATGTTTGTGGCCTTCAACCTCACGTTTCCGTTCAACACATCAACTGAGAATTGTGCTATAGGAAGTGTTGAACCGTCACTGGAATAATTCGACAGTTCGCCAAACACCGTGATGTAGGCCTCTGTCGTGCTGTCAGCACTGGGACCATGCACCACGTTGGCCTCCACCATCTCGTACCTGTCGTTGGTGGTGTCTGATATTGAGATGTAGTATTTGGCACTCCTGTAAGTGGCTGAATCGAATGTGTCTATCACTGTGGTCGCGGAAGACGCCACTGTTGAGGTGTTGTCGTTGATGTCTGAATGGCTGAGCGTAGCAGTGGCAGTCGCAAATCCTAGATTGCCCGCGCCGTCTGTCTTGAGGAACTGGCCCGTTGTCCCATCTGACGTTGGGAATTTCAATCCTTCTATGGAAACCGTGCCCGTGCCTGCACCTGTCAATTCAAGGTCTGCGTTTGACGTCGTGGTGATTGTGTTGTCTGAGATCACAACACCGTCGATGCTGGCCGATGTGTTGGCTGTAAGCGTGGTGAATGTGCCCGCCACGGCTGTGTTGGCCCCTATCACTGTGTTGTCAATGGAACCACTGTTGATGTCCACTTTGGCGATCACAACACTGCCAGATCCGTTTGGATCTAAAATAAGATCGGAGTCGGACTGCGTGGTCTTGATTGCGTTGTCAGTAATGTTGATGTTGGAGTCTATGGTAAGTGCTGGTGCTGTGACCACACCCGTGCCCGATGGTTCCAACACTAGGTCATCATTGGACCTGTTGGCTCTTATCTCGTTGCCGGTGATGGTTATGAAATCGCTGATGATGGGACTGGCGTATATCTCATCGAAGTTGTCATTGACCTTGTCCATGGCCACGCGTAGCGTGTCACCTGTGCCATCATTGGCCGTTGCTCCTATGTTCAGTGTCTGTTGTGCCATTATACCTTAATCAATCTCCTCACGAATTTGATCACGTGATTGTTAGTGTTATTTAATCTTCCCTGCAGGGCAATATTGCCGCCCGCAACTATGGCGTTGAGATCCATGGTGTCATAAACGCTGGACCCGTCCGCATCGCCGTTGTCCACACCACCAAAAACACTTATATATGCTATAGATCCGTCGTGAGTGACCGTGGCGTCGATCAACCTGTACCTGTCCGCCGTGGCGTCTGAGATCTGTATGTGGTACTTGGCGCTCCTGTAGGTGCTGAGGTCCCAGGAATCTATGGTCTGGTATGCCGAAGTCGCAGTGAGGGTGGCCGTGCCATCGTCTATTAATGTTTGGTCGAAAAGAATGGGTGAACTGAAGAATGATAGGTTCCCGGCGCCGTCTGTCCTGATCACTTGGTGTTGGGCGCCGTCCGTGGATGGCATCTTAAGTCCTTCGATGGAAACTGTGCCAGAACCGTTGCCGCTGATCTCTAGGTCAGCGTCAGATGTTGAAGTGATGATGTTGTCAGTGATCACCACCCCGTCCGCATTCAGCGATGTCGAAGACAGTGTGGTGAATGTTCCGGCCAGTGGCAATGAGCCTCCGATCACGGTGTTGTCTATGTCGCCGGAGTTGATGTCTGACTTTGTGATCTGTATCGATCCCGTACCAGTACCATCCAACTGTAGATCGGAGTTGGACTGAGTGGTCTTGATCACGTTGTCTGTGATGTTGATGTTTGAATCTATTGTTATGGTCGGGATGGCAACCACGCCAGTTCCTGATCCTGCCAGGAAGATGTCAGCGTTGGATTGTGTGCTTTTGATGTTGTTGCCCGAAATACTGATCTGAGATGACATGGCCGAGTTGGCGTAGATCTCGTCAAAGTTGGAGTTGATCTTGGCGCCCGCGGTCCTGATGCTGTCACTGGTACCGTCGGCACCGCCTAATGTACCTAGGTCAATCGTCTGTTTCGCCATTTTATATCGCCTGTAATACTAGTTTCTTCCAGATAGCAGTTGAACCATCATAGTTGGCAGTGCAGATGTACAGGTTGGTCGCGTCCCAACTGATTGATCCCGCTACATCACCCGTGGCTCCTATTGCTGTTGGTGTCTTGGTGGTCGTGATCACTAATCTGTCAGCATTGACCTGTACTTGTCCCGTGCCGTTTGGATCTAATATGATGTTTCCGTTGGTGTCAGCACTCAATAAAGTGTTGCCTGACATCTGTAGATCGCCGGCCAACTCCGCAAAATTGGCGTTGACCTTGGTCATGGCCGTGCGTAAAGTGTCGCCCGTCGCTGGATTTCCTGCTGTTCCTGTGTCTATCGTTAATCTAGCCATAATCTGTTATGCGTATTTATTAAATATGAATATGTTCATAGAGACGCAGAAGACCCTCAAACTGTTCAAGAGGGAGAGCAAACTGGGTGTCTGCCACACCGTTCGTCGCAACAACATCATGTACATCTTCAAGTGTGACCGCTGTGGAGAAACTTTCAAGAAGCCCAAATCACGGGTAGATCCCGAACGCATGGACAAGGGCCACGAGCACTTCTGTGACCGTTGTGATCTATAATCGCATCCAACTGATGTCGTCACGCCGGCCCGTGATCCAACGCTGTAGGTCAGCGTAGATGCCTGACCGTATGTTGGGCTGATCGAAGTACCATCTCAGGAACGTGTTGCCGTCCAGGTACTCGCGCCTGTTGATGAAACGGAAGTTGGTGTCAGGGAATCGCCTGAACGTCTGCCTCAGTTGGTACATCCACTCGTACTTGAGGTAGGCCTTCATACTGTGCCTGTCTGGGTAGTTGGGGGAATCCTTGTAGATGTTATTCTGTATCCTGCTAGGTTCTGACATCTCCCACTGCTGTGCGCCCATGATGTCGAATCCCAGGATCACTACATTTTTGATACCACTCTCGGCCGCCATCAGCACTGCCGAGCAACCTGAACCCCTTGACTCCGAGAAGTCCACGGTCCTGACCCGGCCTCCTTTCTTGAGATTGCCACCACGCCATATCCGGTACAGTTTCAATCCCTGTGGACAGTCAGTCTCATGGTCTCCGTCACAGATGTAGTTCCATCCACTGATGTCGTCCCTGCTGTGTATCTGAATTTTCTTGTCTGTTTTATCGTGCCACTGTTTTAATTCTTCATACATGGGCGTGTTCACCGCCACGATGTGATCACACAGCATAGGATGATCCCTGTAGATGGCGTTGCATCCATATATTATACCGTTACCTTTTAATGTTTCTATGGGAAAGATCTTCCTGGATTCACCGTTACCTATTACGAATGCGGTGTCCATCAGATGCCAAATGATTCTCCACAACCGCATGCGGAGGTCGAATTGGGATTTGATATTTCGAACTGTGATCCGAATGTTTCCTCGATCCAATCTATCTTGGTTCCGGCTACGTACAGCATCGAGGTTTCGTCTACCACGAAACGTCCCGTGCCCCAGTCCTCCACGTGATCACCATCGCCTATGCTCTCCTTGGTGTCTGCGAATCCCCATTCGTACTTGAAGCCAGCGCATCCACCACCCAGCACCGCAAGGCTCACAGCCCACTTGCCGGGGTTCCTCTCCAGCAGTCGTTCAATCTGTGATTTGGCGGCGTCAGTGATCAGGAATAGACTCATACTGTTAATTATCTCTGCCTTTCGCTATATGGCCAACTCCTAGGGTCAGCCAGAACTTCATGGCCTCTCTTTTGCTGGCGAAACTCATGTAGGCATTCTGGTCCTCCCAGTTGTGCCAAGCAGTACTGTAAAGATCCTTCTGCTCGAACCACCACCCCCATCTGTGTTTGCAGTTTATCTGGCACCATTCTATACACTCACCGGAGATTCCGTTGTTGTTCATGTCTATATTGTATCTGAACCTCTTCTCATATCCACAGTCTTCGGGTATCTCGTCTAGACCGGGTTTGGCCCTTTTGACTTTGATCTGTCCATAACTCATCTCCAGTTGTCCTCCACGAACTTGTCAGCACACTCCATGGGGTTTGGCAGACCATGGAACACCGCCACCCGGTTGCCGGGCTCTATCTTGGCCGGAGTGCGGAACCATTTCTTGCCGTCCTTGGTCAAGAGCTTGGTGTCCTTGAGTCCCACCATCTCCCACTTGTATGATCTGATCCATTCTTCCGGGAACCAAGTGATATCATCCCGTGCCCTTTTGGTTATCCAGTCTTGGTCTCCGTGATTTGACTGCATGATCTGTGCGGAGCGATCCTTGAATTCCGTCCATAGGTAGTCCATGGCACCGGACTGCCATCGCATACAACTGCTGTTGCTCAGTTTCCAGTCCTTGACCCTGCACCTGTTGAAATCCCTGATGATGTTGAACTTGCCTGGGTGTGAGAACAAGGGATCTATGTTGTCGAATATTACTACATCTAGATCAAAATACAGTATGTTGCCCTTGATGGGCATCTCGGGTGCGAACATCCATAGTTTGCTCCACCATGACTTGATCCATGGATCCCCGGGCAGTCTAATCACGTTGATATCTGCATCCAGACCAGTGGGATCATCGGTGAGGCAGTGAAACTGGTAGGGCACAGTGGTGTGCCTCTTCACCATGCTGTTCAATACGTTGGCGTACTTAGGGATATACTTGTTGCCCCACTTAACGCATACCACGTGATTCATAACCCTCCTTCAAGTGTTCTATCTGTATCTGTTGCCACCTTTCGTCACCCAGCCTGTAGTCATATAAATTTTGCCAGCTCTGTGTGCCAATGATGTGTATTCCTGTGATATTTAAGTTGTGCTTCATCACGTCATACACATCGAGGAAAGATTTATCTCCGAATGCCAATTTCATGTCCACCTGTCCTATCTTGATGTAGCCTAGTGCGAGTTTAAGATCATCCCAGTCATAGCCGTTGTCCTTGAGCCATGCCCTGTATTGAGCCATTTCCTCCCTTTTGAAATCGTGTTGGGATTCCGTGATGGTGTCACCCCACTCTATGTCGAACTCTCCAGAGTAATATTTCTGATGGTTGATCTCGCTACACATGGCATCGGTCATCTTTGGTGCTCCTTCATCCCTGAACACCTCGTACAGGGTCTTGCCCACTTGACTCCAGTGCAGGTAAACTCCTCCAAGTTCTCTATCGTATCTGTTCTGTTTGAACAGTTCGTAATCCTCTGGGTGTAAATCGTACCTGGGTGCATTGAGGAACGTTGTGATCTGTGATGGCCTCATCCATTCCGGTTCCAAGGACGCCTTACGATCAGCATTGACCCAGCTCTCTATCTCATGACAGACATTATTGAGTTGTCTGATCGCGTACTTGGTTTTATAGTCAGCCTGTCGGTAGTAGGGAGACAACTGCCAAGCACTGCCTTGTAGGTCCTCGAAGTACCTATGGAGCAGATTACAGGCCTCGTGTTTCAATCTCTTGCCCAAGGTTTTGGTGATGTCTCCGTCCGGCGCCCGGCCGATAGGAAGACCACTGCTGTACTGGAAGTCATCACTGACGAAAGGATGTATCCTCTCGTAGGGTGGATTGAAATTGTATGAGTTTATCTGCGCGATGTTTTTGTTGAGTTCCTTTACTAGGAAATTTAGATTCCTACTAGAATCGGCCCACCCCAGGAAACAGAAGTTCTTTTCCAGTATTCTCTTTTTAACAAGATTGTCCTTGAGTGCTTCCACGAATCTACGACCCAAAGGAGTATCATACAGGTTGATCCTCACCTGTTGGGTGTCATATTGTACAATGACCGTTTCGAATAGTAATTTATTTCCTTGTGTAGATGGCACTGTTGGCTCCGTGTTCCATGCATTCCACACTCTCTACGAAACATCTGCCATTGGTCTTCTCACGTATCAACTGGTCAGCGAAGTCGAAGGCGTGCTTGGCGAACATCTCCGCACCTACCCCGTCGAACACCACGATCTCCGCGAGGTCGTGCTTCTCCAGTTCTTTCAGTTTGTCCAGATGTGGATCGTTTTTGTCAACTGCGGTTTTGTGATCGAAGTGATCCTCTAACCATTTCTTGAGTGGTTTCAGTCCTCCGAAGTCCACCGCCCAGTTCTTGTTGTCCAACTCGTTGCATCCAAACGTGAATCTGAACGCCAGGCTGTAGCCGTGTAGCAAATGGCAGTGTGAGTGGTCCGCGTTGGGCTGTCTGAAAACGCAGGCCAGTCCTATGTTGTGTCCGTATGTCTTTGTTGAGTAGTAAGTCATCTTTTCTCCTTGTTTCGATGACTTGCAGAGTGTTTATAGAGGGATGAAAGTCTTTGAGTCCTCTCGATCATCAGTTCAACTTCTTGTTCAACTTCTGATCAATTTCCAACTGCATGGCCGAGTCTCTTATCTTGTCGGTCAGCTCGTTGGGTATATTTAATTCACCATCTATGATGCTCTTGAGGAAATGCACCAACACCGAGAACTCCGGCCTGTTGGCCACGGTCTCCGGGTCTATGCCATGCGTCTCCATGGCGTTGAGCAGTGCCTCTGATGAGTCCACCAGTGCCCGCATGCCCCTGCTGTGTTTCTCGAAGTGCTTCATCAGGTTATGATCTTGGGTTTGGGAGGTGTCTGTATGGTCGAGAATATCCTCTTGTACTCGCTCTCGATCTTGTCGTTGATGTACGCGATCGTGATCACCTGTGCCTTGGCTATCTTTATCACTTCATCCTGTCTGGCAGTGGAGAAAAACGTGCCAAACGCCAGGCCCTGAGGTCCCTGCATCAGCACGAGTGCCTTCTCTATGCTCACGCTAGAGTCGTCGTTGCCTTTGTAATTCGCTATGACCTCTTCTCCGGAAGCCAGTTTTAGAGTGATGAGATCTCCATCTTTGTATTTTTCAAACATAACCTTATTATAAACTATTGTGCGAGCTTGTCAATGTATTTCCGCAACTCCTTGTCCTGGACGTCGGCGGGTATCGTGTTCCGGAAGAATATCTGGTAACTGTCCGAACCATACTTGCCGATGCCGTGTAGGTCACTGGCCTCTTTTTTATCCCATGCGAGATACTGCTCGGTCATCTTACGTATCCTCTTGGATCTCACCTCCCACATGCCCAGTGGCCGCAACATCTCCTGTTGTGTCTTCAACCTGCCACGCAGGTAGGCCCGTGGGTTGGGATATCGCTTGAACAATCGTGGTAGTATGATCTTGACGTGCTTACGGTAAGTGAGGTTGAGGCACATCACGGCCACCATGTGTTTCCACTCTCGGTGTGGTCCGCGTATCTGCTGTTGCACCATCAGGTGCTCCACCATTGGTTTGATCATGTGTAAATTATATTTGGTATTATTTTTTTGTCAACTGCCGGTTGATGAACTTGGCCATGCCGTCATAGGTCTCTTGGTACACGTTGGAATGTTTGCGCCACTCCTCTGGCATCTCCCAACGGTTATGATTCACCACGATCCATCTCGTGTCGGGATCCGAGTAGCCCATCAGTTTGTGGAACTGGTAAATCCAGTATGATGGATCAACCGGTCTCTTGATGTAGGTGTAGCCTTCTGACCCGGTGTACATGTTGTTGATCTTGCCTTCCTCAAGTGGATGCAGGTCAAATCCCAGCATGAATATGGCCTTGGGCTTGTAGGTCAGTGCCAGGTTGGCCGCATGCGGGCCGGTGCCCCAGTGGAACGGATCGTCCTGTCTCTTGTCTCCGGAGTAGGGTAGGTCTGGTAATTTGCGGACGTTGGGCCATGCCGCGAATTGGTCCGCCCAGTCCTGTCTTGTGAATATTGTGGTGCCCTTACCAACCGCGTTCACGGCCTGTTGGCACATGTGGCGGTCAGCACACACCAGATACTCGGTTACGAAATCTCGGTAGATTGCATTACAACCAATTACCGTTGAGAACGCTTTGAGTGGACTTATGTCAAATCCACGCCTGCTCTCACCGTTGCCTATAATGCTTACATACTTGGTCATAACGCTATTTAATCACCCCTTTAGACGCACACAGAAGCACGTACACTGCTGGTAAAATTCAAATTGGAATAGTTGTACATATCACTCATTTTCCGCGATTAAATGCCATATGGTGCGGTATTGATCCCATGCTTTCTTCAGTGCCGGATGTTTACGTCTTAATTCTATGGCCTCCACTCCCACCATCTCTAACTCGTCATATGCGGTCTGGTTGTCTTTGGCCCGCTGTGATTGTTCAACTAATTTGCGTTCGCCATTTGGTAATTGCTCATACACGGTCTCACCACCATCTGGAGAAGTATAGATGGGCATGGGTATGATCTTCCTGCTGACTTTCTTCTTGCGTTTTATTTTCTTTGCCATCAATAGTGTTCCTTGTGATCCGCTCCTGGGTGTGCGTATCTCATACCGCCTTTGTGTTTGGCGTCACCCTTGTGCCTGGGTATGAAGTGTATGTGTGGCCACATGATCGTCTGTCCGGCACATCGGCCCATGTTCATTCCAATATTAAATCCCGCTATCCTGTCTTTCTTGATCTGCTCATTGCCGTAATCGTAGGCCAGCCCGTAGGACCTGCCCAGGAAGTGCGAGTTGTTCTCCTTTGGGATGAATAGTCGGTGTCCCTCTACACAAGGATACCGGTCATCGAAGACGAAAGTGAAATCGGTCTCCATGACTGGCGTGTCATTGCTGAACCAAACGCTCTCGTCAACACTGTTGACTTTCTCAAATGGCTTCTTGTAGATAGGTTTTCTCGATCGCATTGGTTTCAATTATTCCTATCCTTATATTACTACTATTAGGTCTATGTCGCAACCTGATTTCCTGCCAGTACTTGGTCTTGGGCACACTGGGATTGTGATCATGTACGTTTAACAAATTTACCAGGGCCTTGCGAACCTTTTCCGCTCCACCGTGTTTGCGACAGGTGTCGGACCTGCCAACGTGTACGATTTTATTTCCTATCTTTATTTTATAAACACAGGACAATCTTATCCACAGTGTCTTAGGATTCTTACTATGTCGTATCTTGTATTGCTTTATGTTGTACAGGTCCTCTATGGTGTACCATTTTATCATTTGAAGTAGTCCTCCATCGTGCCTTCTCGGTATAGGTCCTGTGTGATGCAGTGCACTCCGCCATCCCAAAAATATCTGTGCCGAAAATTGAATATGATTGGCTCAACGTTGTGTCTCTTCAGGAAATCAAATACTTCTTTATTAAAGTTGTTACAAATTACACAGTTTTCATTTATCGATAACATATTAACATCAAATACAGTCTCTTCAACGTAACCAACCCACTCGGATAACCATGTATTCACAAAGTTAATAAGTTTATCGTTGTCCTCTTCACCTTTTATCCACCATCTTCCTTTCACTTTATCCTTGATGTTGAGAAAAGGTGAGAGCTTATTCCAGCTCTGATCGGGTAGGTAAAGCACCTCCCATCCTGGGAATTCTTTTTGGTAGTTCTGAACATCACACAGGGAAATAATACAACCTGGTTTGACAATACCAAAAGCCCCATCAGAATGATAGTTTCTGTTAGACAAATGCACTGTGTATCCGAGATTCTGGAATTTATTGACATAACGATCAACATCGCCCTTGTACTTTAGGTTAATGTCCCAGAATATGTCTTTGCCTAATCTAACAAGGCAGGCAGTGTTAATATTGAAATCATCATTTCTGTCTTCGATAACTTTGTCATCATCACTGATTGCATCAAGGACCTGATCAAATCCTTTTTGTTTCGTGCCTACTTGATAAAACTTATCACCTATGACAGCATAATTATCTCTAGGTGTCATTGGGATTTTCCAAATGTCATTCAACGAGTTATTGTACTTTTCAATGTCTAAATAGGATCTATAGGTGTTTACACCTAAGGATCGAAGCAGTTGCTCTAGTTGATCTAAGTCTTGTTCCGTTTCATCTGCAATCCTTTTGAGCGGATCAAGTATTCTGTTATCAGAAGTGAATTCTTTGAACCATTCAAACTTAAATCCAGAGCCAATCCAACAGTGTTTAAGTGGATGAAAAGTAGCATATCCTTTTATTGGTATGGTCATCAAAATAAACCTTTTGTCGAAGTATAAAATTTTTCGCCAATATCTAATTTTCGTTTGATGGCTTTTTCAATTTGTGACAGTAGGTATGCCTCACACACCACATTGAGGTCTGGGATAGACACATGTTCTTTTGAATAAATTCTTTTTACAATATGGTTAATTTCAATACACTGAGCAATTATGTAATCTTTCTCTATTGATTTTTTGTAGAGTTCAATCATCTCTTTTTCACGCGTGAAATCTATTCCAATGTTTAATTTGCCATCAGCATTTTCAATCTCTTTTCTGAATATTTTCCAATCAAAAAATGCTTCGAAATCAATTTTATACACATTTTGTTTTTTGAACCATGGATTGTTCTCAAAGTTCTTGTGTGATTTGTACATGGCAAAGTTTTCTAGTCTGTTGTCAAAATGCTGTTTGTACCAATTTCTAATTTCTTTCTTACTAAATTTTGCTTTGTTGTGATTGGTGTAATGCATATTTTGAAGATTCCATATATCTTCTTCTAGCCCTTTGATCTTTTTACACTCGTCTTTTGATTTTTGCCAGAGATAGTCGGGATCGGCACCGGTATTTCCTGCCCTTATCTTACATGACAGTAAATAATAAAGATAGTGTGTCCAGGTGTTGAGAGACAGAACTACCAAGGATAAATTTTCTTTTTCGGGATTATCTTGTATGAAATCCTCATGAAATTGTGGAAGTACACCTGCTTGTCCCGCCTTATGCACGGTGCCATCTGGCGCGAAAGGATTTTCAATATCTATGTCAAAGTTAGAAAACTTACAGAGAAAATAACAAAGAAATGCTCCCTTTGTGCCACCAGCATAGATTATTTTAAACATTTTTGATATTTAATTGCTTGTAAACCCTTTGAACTTTCCGGGCCTGGAAATAGCAGTCTTCTAATGCGTTGTGTAACCCCGTCCTCTTCTCTGTTTCTCTTGGTACTAATGAGAACAGTGTCCTTGAATCTCGGATCTGCCAGTACTGCCATGGTTGTGGGTGTCCCAGTTGTGTGTATAGATTCTGTAGTATGGCGTAGTCAAACAACGGTCCCTGGCACCAGAACACGTCCACTCCCACACTCCACTTGTTAATGGTCTTGATCATTGCGTCCAAAGAAATACGATCTTTATCTCCCAATGCCTCTTCCATGATCTCAGGATCCTGTCGACCCCACCAGTCCAGTGTGTCCTGCATCACATCACGACCCATCTCGGTTTGCGAGTCCACGTCCACCCTGAAGTACATGCCCTGTGCGGGTTCCGCCATCGTGTATGGATCGAACTTGACACCGCCCACCGTCAGTACGACCGCGTTGGGGTTAGTGCTCAAAGTCTCTAGGTCTATCATGGCGTGTATCATGCCATTAGTATACTACACTATGTTGGTAATGTCAATTAAGCCTTAACCAGTCCAGAAAATATTTGGGTAGAAATCCAAGGTCTATGTTCCTCCTATTACGCAACATAGTCAAGTATGTTTTAAGGTTTTCACGATCTCTGGTGCTTGGTGTTTTGGAAATCATTTTAGACAGTTGGTCCGCCTTGTCACCGAATAGATGTATGTGCTTCCGGAATTCTTGTTTTGATTGCTCGTCCAACACATGTGGTTCTAGGAAAGGCCTATCATGCATGATGTTGAGGTTGATCGGATATTGCCCACTATAACACGCATAGAAATTATGTAGGTCAATAACAGATAGATTGCTAATGGTGGAAACGAATTCTACCTCGTGTCCTTTTGAATTTATCATGTCTACTCTGCGTCTGAAGTCCTTCCATGTCACTCCATACCGTATGAATTCAAAGTACTCCCTAGTAGACTCGGCAGATATTTGAAATTTTATGTTCATGCCGTTAGTTTTATTTAATATTGTCTTCAGTCTTCCGTCACTCACTCCGAGACCAGTTATCACAGTGATTGCTTTGCCATTGACATGATCGATCACATCATCTAACTGGTTGTTTAAAAGCGGTTCCCCACCGAGGAGTGTGATCTGTTTCAATCCCTTGGCCATTTTTATTTCATTTAGTAACAATGAGAAGAACTTACTGCTTGTGCCACGTGGATTTTGTTTCATACTAGACCATAATTTACTCCAATTATCGTTTTTGATCACATGACCTTCTAGTTCATAATCACCGTGTGTTTCTATTTCTCTTTGCCAGGTAGTGCTCCATTCCGGTGAACAGTAAACACAGGCGAGGTTGCAGTCAGTAGTCAATGATATTTGTAAGTTCTGTACCGGGGCATGCGGGTCAGATATATTGTCGTTAGATTTTTCCTGTAATCTTTTGCTTATTAAACCTTGTTGCTCGTATTTGTAACATCCATAATGACACGAAACACACGATTTATTGTCCAGCATGAGTTTTCGATCCTGTAACATGGTTGGTGTATGGAAAAGTTTTCCTGGATTTTTTTCCAACCATTCGAGATCTACCCGTTCGGGATATGCTTTGCAACAGTTGTAAAGAAGCCTAGACTGAACATGTACCTCCATTTCGGTAAATTTAGCAGAACAGTAGTAATCCATGCTGTTATTTAAATGATGTTAGAATGGTGTGTAAATTAGGCGTCGGGCTGTGACTGTCTCTGTTGCTGTTCGAGGTACTGCCAGTATTCCTGGAACTCATCCGTGGTCAGGCACCAGATCTCTCCGGAACTGCTAGGGTAGGTCTCCATCATGTACTGCTTTGCCACTGCGCCCTCGGCCTCGCACAGTGCCTTGGTGTCGTACAGGCGCTCCTCGTACAGATTGTTACATTGTCCGCTGATGCATATGAGGATGACCAAAATGAACTTCATCTAAAAGTATTTAAGTTTGGTATTTTACCATAATACTAGCGGTTCATAAATACCAGCATATTATGGATTTCGTGACTCTGATAGCAGAAGTGGGTTTCCCAATAGCGGGAGCCATAGCCGCGGGCGCTTTCGTGTTCATCACGCTGAAGTTCATCCTGGCCTCAGTGACCGGGGCAGTCAACACGCTCAAGGCCATAATAGGCGCGCTGGACAACAGGGTGCAGACCATGAACAACGATCTGGTCAAGATAGACGCACTGTTGAGTTACGTGCTCAAGATCAGGCCAAACGCGGACAGGATAGCCGCCAACGAGGGGAAAGATGATGCTCGCCGAGACTAATGGCATAGCAGGAATGATCAAGGACTTTGGGTTCCCCATAGTCGCGGCCATGGGCCTAGGCTACTTCGTTTTCTACATCTGGAAGTGGGTGACAGAAGAGATCAAACCCGTGCTGGGTGACGCCTCGAGCACACTGATCAAACTTGTGGATCGTATCCGCATGCTGGACAATGACATGATCAGACTCAACACCAAACTCAGCATGGTGCTTGAGTACAAGGAAGAGATCGTCAAGGCCGGACGT
>Ga0208547_1001264_pt1 | contig 14142 bp, 23 predicted proteins | sample DEB08_DNA_5_FD_185501 | JGI IMG/M metagenome (GOLD analysis project Ga0208547, IMG submission 185501) | Aqueous microbial communities from the Delaware River and Bay under freshwater to marine salinity gradient to study organic matter... | ecosystem: Environmental > Aquatic > Marine > Coastal ...
ACCATTATTAACCAATATTATTGATTTTAATACAAACATTGAAGAATTTAATCTTATGAAATGGAATGATATTTTAAATTTAGATATAGTTGAATATATAGATTTTCATGAAACTGAAAATACACTCATTAGCACTGATATAAATGATACTAGTAAAAATTATACTCACTACGAATTAGATCCTTCATTTATATTAGGTGTATTATCATCTAGTATTCCATTCTTAAATCATAATCAGGCACCTAGAAACACTTATCAATCTGCGATGGGGAAACAGGCAATAGGAGTCCCTATGACAAATTTTAATAATCGTTATGATACATTTAATCATATTTTATATTATCCTCAAAGACCGCTTATAAAAACAAAGATGATGAAATATTTTAATACAGATGAATTACCCGCCGGTATAAATGTAGTCGTTGCTATTGCTACATATAGTGGATATAATCAAGAAGATAGCGTGATTATTAATCAATCTGCTATTGATAGAGGATTATTCTCGTCAACATTTTATAGAACTTATAAAGACGAAGAAAAGAAAGATCAATTATCAGGTTTAGAAGATAATTTCTGTAAACCAGACATGAATAAATTATTACATCCTAAACCATGTAATTACGATAAATTAAATGAAAATGGTTTAGTCGATAAAAATACATATGTATCATCTGATGACATTATTATCGGAAAAACAACGCCCTTAATGCAAAAGTATAAGGATTATGGATATAGAGATAATAGTACAGCACCAAGATCAAATGAAAATGGTTTTATTGATGATAATTTAATTGGAATTAACAATGATGGTTTCAGATTTTGTAATACAAGAATAAGAAAATCTAAAATTCCTCAAATTGGTGATAAATTTTCAAGCAGACACGGACAAAAAGGAACAGTTGGAATGGTTTATAGACAAGAAGATATGCCAAGAACAAAAGACGGTATTGTTCCAGATATTATTATGAATCCTCACGCTGTACCGAGTCGCATGACTATCGCTCAACTTTTAGAATGTATTTTAGGTAAAACTTGTTCTCAATTAGGTTATTGTGGTGATGGAACTGGATTTAATAATACAGATGTTAATGATATAATTAATACACTTGAAAAATCTGGTTATGAAGGTATGGGCAATGAAATTCTTTATGACGGTTTTAATGGGGGCCAATTAAAAACATCAATTTATATTGGTCCTACATATTATCAACGATTAAAACATATGTCTGCCGATAAAATTCATAGTAGAAGTAGTGGTCCAATTGTATCTATGACAAGACAACCGGCTGAAGGGAGATTATCACACGGGGGATTAAGATTTGGAGAAATGGAACGCGATTGTATGATTGCTCATGGTGCTTCATACTTCCTAAAAGAAAGATTAATGGATGTTTCAGATAAATATAGTGTTATTATATGTAATGAATGTAAAATGATTTGTACAGGTAATCATAAAGATACTATTTATGAATGTAAAAAGTGTAATAATTATGGAGATTTTACTAAAATATTTATACCTTACGCTTGTAAACTATTCTTACAAGAATTAATGGCAATGAGTATCGCTCCTAGATTTATTACAAATTAAAATTTGATTTTATATAAATATATATTATATCATCAATCAATGAATAATATGAATAACAAAGAATCTAAAACGAAAGAAAGATGTCATTATTGTAATAAAAAATTAAAAATGATAAATTTCACTTGTAAATGTAATCATAAATTTTGTATAGTTCACCAAAATCCACATAATCATAATTGCTCTTTTAATAATAAAAAAATATGCCAAGAAAAACTAAAAAAAAATAATCCACTAACTATTCATCAAAAAGTTGTTAAAATTTAATATTATTTTAATAACCATACTTTAATTTCCGTTTTAATCTTAAAGCTTCTATAAAATCATTATAAATTGGGTTTTTTTTGTTTTCTATCTCTTCTAATAATGTTAAATTTTTTTCTATCTCTATTAGTTCATTTATTTTAATTCTTAACTCAAATAATTTCATCTCTTGTAGTATATCATAATCTCTTCTGTATCTGCGACCAACCATATCATAATATTTATTATCATTAATCGTCTTCAAATAAAGAGACATATTATATAAATATTTAAAATTAAAAATGAAAATATATATCAAATTTATTATGAATAATTCTCAAATTATGAATAATCTTACTCTTACAGAATGTATTAGTATTCTACCAAAGGATATACAAAAGCGTATTTATATAATGACTTGGAAAGGATTCTGGAAAGATTATATACCTTTAACAGCTAAAATACCTTCTTGGCATAAAAGAAAAAATTATATAGAAAAGACTCTATGGGAAGCTAGACAAAAAAATATTCATTTCTTACATTTACCATTTAATATATTACCTGAAAATAAAAAATGGATTATGGGTTGTCAATGCGAAACTTGCGTAAATGACCAAGAAATATGCATGGTAGAAAAACATATTCACTATTTAATACAATATAGAAATTCATATTATTTTTCGGAAAATTTTATGCCTAAAACTAATACTGAATGGAATGAATATTTAATACCAATCAGTGTTAAAAATGATATATTTGAATTTAATAAAGTATTTGATCCATTGTGTGGTTCTTACAAAGAAAATTATACAAGCAAGCGTCTCAGAGAAGGAGGAAAATTCGAATTTAGTTATCCTTTATAATGTAAAATTTGATTATATTAAATATAACGAGTTTAATTAATAACTATGGAAGGAATATCTCTATTGTCAAGAGAACAAGAGATGAAGAAAGTATTTTTCCAATTAGGGAAACGATTTGAATTACCCAAAGAATTAATTATTTCTCTCTATCAAATTATAACGAATAGTATAAAGTATGATATGAATTTACAGATAAATTTTCATAAAAATATTCTTTCTAATCATTTATGTGGGCATACCATAGAAATAAACGATAATTTATTAAGACCAGAAAATCCATTACAATATAGAATACCACTCGGTAAAGGGAATGAATGGTTCATAAAGAATGAATCTAAAAGGTGTAAAGTGATTCTTTATCACGGTTTATATAATCAACTAAAACCAAGAGATATTCTTCTTAATCAAATAAAAATTTACGGTGATTACAAATTTATATTAAAACTAAGAATTATACGGTGTAATGAATATTATGAATCTCTTGAAGATATGGAACGTATAGAATTCATTAATAATTTAGGAATAGATTTATTTGATTATTATGCTGAACATCTTGAGGATCATAGTTATAATCTAGTTTGCCAAGGTTATACATATGAAGAAACATGGTTAGACTTCGTAGAAGAATAATTAAATGATCATTATAAATTTTTCCTTTCATATTTTTTTTCTTATTTGTTCATAAATTTGATTTATGATAAAATCTAATCATATTAGATTACACAATCGCTTTGACTGATACTCGGTCAATTTCGCATACGCAACTTTATCGGTCAGCGGTCAGCGGTCAGCGGTCAGCGGTCAGCGGTCAGCGGTCAGGATGCCTTGGGGTTCAACTACGGCAGAGGCATGGTCGGCAACAGACCTGGATTCTTGGAGCTCGATGACACGCCGAGGTATTCAGGCGACAGATAGGTTGTTAGAAGAGTTGGATCTCGACAAGTCTCTCTCTCTCGCAAAGGAGAATGGGCGTCAAGAAGGCAATTTGAATGCGGGTTATCACTGCGACACGGAGGAACTCAACCACCTCCATCTCTTCTGGAAGATGACGGATGAAGATTTCACCAAGAACCAAACCATCTCATTCAACGCCACCACATTTACACGCACCGAAACGGACAAGGACCTCAGGGAAAACACCGATTTCCTTGAGCGCGGGAAAAGGCCTCTCTGTGAAGTTGCGAAAATAGTAGAGGCGTCGATCGGCAAAAAGCCAATATGGCCGATTATCGCTCACATCAACGACAAGTTCAAAGTCAACGCGATGGACATCATCATAGAAGAGATAATAGAGACGCTCGAAGCAGGGAAGAATTATCACTTCAATAACTGCTCGTCTCTCCGTTTGAGATCGACACCCGGTTCTATCAACAGCATCAAATCCTCCTACGTCCTTTTCAGGTATATTGTGGGACTCCCACCACTCACATTCCCTCCACCACCAAAACCACTCACTTCCGAAGAAAAACGCCTCAAACTAGATGAGGCAAAGCAAGAACTCCTACGGCTCCAGATTCAGGCGCAACTGAAAAGTGGGAACTTCCAAACAGGGGAGTGTAAAATAACCCCGAAGCTCGTTAGACAAGCTTCCCATAGCGCATACTGTTTGCCAAAATAAAAAAAAACAAAACAAAAACTGAAAAATAAAAAAAGACAAAAAATTTTTTATGAAGATTAATTGTTCTTAAAACATAAAAAAGAATAAAATTTGATTTAATATTTCTGTAACCAATTAATACAAAAAGTTACGAATAATATTTGTTCGGTTGAGTTCACTGAATAGATATGTCCGCACCCATTTTCCCAGTGGATTACAAGCGTCTAACCGACATTGTCATGACCTTACCACTCACGCAGTGTGTGGTACCTGAACTCGAACCATTTGGACATCCAGTTAGAGAAGATCACGATTCGGAGTTTGATGAAAAGCGGGGCATATTTGCGGAAGTATATGGGTGGAAGATCTTTTGGGATAAAGTAGGAACATTCCAGTCAGAGTATTTATATAATCATGGGCATATATATGATGCCGAGAATGGATTAGGTTACATAGGTGACATGATTAATGTTGATGGAAAACCTTGTCCCTTCATTCTTACCTGGGCTATGCGGACGCGCCTGAAACATCCAAGAAAAGAAGGTAAGTTTAAGATAGACAAAACGGATGCGATATATTATTATGAATCCCTAGACATGTGTTAGATTACTATTTAAATTAATACCATATTATTTTTTTATGAAGATTAATAGTTCTTAAAACATTAAAAAAGACAAAAATTTGATTTTCTGTTTGTTCAGTTAAACAAACAATATAACGGATAACAACTCTTCATAGACTTCAATAACTTTCACACGAGAGTTTACGCTTTCTCAGGTCGGGAACAAGGCCAGGCATGGAATCGTTCTATGACGGAGATAATTTCCGCATGGTGGAGATGGAGACCCCAGAAGGAGTGAAGTATCCTGCACCCGCCCATTGGAGAGATCTAGGGGAGAAGTCGGGGGGGCTTTACTCTCCGAGAGTTTCTTGGTCGGACGTCACAATCAACGGAGTCCCATTGGAGAAGACCTTTGAGTTTGAAGATGATATCTTGCGACTAAAAGAAGAAAAGGATGATTCTCCTTCGGGAACGAGTGTTATCGTGGTGAACAGTAGATCTTGCCAGAAACCGAAATATTATGAAGAAGTAGAGGGTAAGAAGTGGGTAAAGCGCCTGCGAAAGCTTTATCCGATGAATTTTCAAGAAGCAAAGAAGAAGCGTAAGTCCATAGAGAGGTATCCAGTGAAGCCTAAGTCTAAGAAACAGGTTCGTGATGAGAAGATTTATTCTTCTACCGATAAGTTTAATGAGATTACAGATGAAAAACTCGGTGGAGAGAGTATATTAGACTATTCTATTATGATTCATAGGCACGGCGACTACAATATAATTGAAGAAATAGACATGTCATCTGTGACACCTAGTGACCCATGGTTACCACAAAGATATATCACACTGAAAATCCCGATATATACGAAGTATTGTCCACCCTTGCACTGGCTAGAGCCGGAGATTCAGTGGGAGAAAATTTGGGCTCATGTAGATGAGTTGAAAACGGGTAAGAAACGTGATTATGACTACTTTAGCGCGTTCCCTTGTAGCCGAACTTGCGCCAATATAGGTAAACCTTGTATTTTCTTTGACTACGATTATGATGAGTTTGATTGTAAGTTTGTATATACAAGGGATTATATGGATGAGTCCCAATACTGGAACATGCAGTATGATTAGTTATTAAATCTGTATTAAATATGTATTATTTTTTTATATGAACTCATCACCGTCACTCTCTGGTTCTCCTCTATTTTAAATATTTAAAACAATATTATATATTCATATAAATTATAGAAGAAAGTATAAAGATAAAAAATAACTTAATTAAATTATCTCATAGTATAATAATATCTTGTTTATCTAGTATTTATCTATATTCACCAAATGTAATCATCAAAAATTTAATATTTTTTATCTCTTCAACGTATTTCTATTATGACACAAAGTTATTATTAAATCGTAATAAAATAGATTATCCGATTGTTTATCATCATACTGTAGCATTATTCTTATTATTTTGGTTTTATATAAATTATTATGAAGAAGTATTAATTTATCTTTATACTTTGGCTGAGTTATCGAATATACCTCTCTTTATGACATATCATCTAAAAAAGACGAGCCCAAATATGAATCTTATACTGTGTTCAAATGTGATACAGACTATCTTTTATGGATATATAAGAATTTATTGTTTTACTTATTTCTTAATAAAAAATACTCATTTAATATATACTCCATTAGTATCTCTATTAGGAATATATATAATCGGTTGGGTATGGTTTATTACATTATGTAAACAGGTAATTGATGAAAGAATTACTATAAGATATATTATGATTGATGTCCGCAATAAACTTTTAAATTTGATTTAAAGTAATTTTTAGATGGTAAAGCAAATAAATGAGTGAAGAAAATCATTCAGATATAAAATTAAAAATATATGATTGGTGTTCTGGTGATTGGAAACCAGAAAGTAAACAAGAAGAGGATGAATTTTTTGATAAATGTTCAAAATATATCGGTAAAAATTGTAAAAAGAATCCAGGGAAATTAGGTGAATGGGCTGTTTGTCAGGTTTATGGTAATTGCGAAATAAATCAAAGGGTAGAATGTAACTGGTTATTTGACCAAAAATATATTTTACCCGATTTATCAAAAGAAAATAAAGTTGGAGAAGTTAAAACACTAAGATATTTTAATTGTAGTGGTAAAAGAGGTAATCAGGGTACGGGTCCAGAAAAATTAGATTCTATATTTAGAAAATATATTGGGTTTAATGGAATTAAAATGATAGTTTTGGTGGCAGATCAGCAATTTGAAAAAAATGGATTAATGTTCTTAAAAGCATTTAATGAAGGTGATTATTCAAATAATAAGTTATTAGAATATATGATTCCATATTTAAAAGAGAATCAATTTGAAATGATTTCTTTTAAACAATTAAGAATTAATCATAATTTATAATAACAACTTCTTCTGTTTTAGCCCCAGGATTTTTAGAATTGATGGCCCTTCTACATGAAATTACATGATATGTATAATCTTCTTCTTTTAAGTGTTCTCTTATTAAAGGAACATTCGCATTACTCATCATAAATTTAGAACCTAATGATAATTTATTACACATAGTAAATAATTTTTTATGTTGATTTAAATCAAATCCTTCTTTATTATATCCTACAAAGGATTTTTCATCTTCTGGAGCATAAGGGGGATCTAAATAAACAAAATCATCAGAAGATACATTTTGTAATGATTCACTAAAATCTAAATGTTTAAATTCTACCTTTTGAATCCATTCAGAAAAGTTTAAAATATCATATTCAGATAAATTAATAGTATAATAATGTCCACAAGGTATATTCATTCCATTCGGGCCTTCTCTATACATACCCCTGAATCCTGTTTTATTCATAAAGATAAAATACGCACTTGCTAACAAAGTAGTTTTATCTACTAATTCATTGTATTGTTTTCTTATCCAATAATAATATGATTCTTTACATGATAATCCTTCTTCTTTTGTTTTAGGTTTTTTATTTCCTTTTTCTTCAGATAAAGTGTGATATTCTGTAATTATTTTTGATAATTCTTTATAAACTTCTTTTGGTGAATTTTTAACATTAATATACATAGAAATTAGAGGGAGATTAAAATCATATGCATGTATAGAACCATTAATTTTTATTTTTGAATTTTTTTGACACCATAACAATGATAGTAATACACTACCTCCACCAATAAAGGGTTCATGATAATTATTCATTTCATTTGGAAATTTATTAATGATATGTTGTATATGTTTCTGTTTTCCTCCGACCCATTTTAAAAGTGGATGAGGTAGTAATTTTATATCAATGTTCATACTATTATTAATTAATAATCATAATTATTTAAATCAAATTTATAAAAAAATAATTAAGATAATAATTAAGATAATAATTGTGGAAAATGTTTAATATATACTGGAATATAGTTCATATATCTGCTCTACACCACCGGTACCAAATAAAGTAATTTGGTCATATTCAGGGTTATCCTTATTTAATACTCTGTTTAGTAGTGTATCAATACGATTATAAATCGTTTCATTCATCGCTTCTTTCCATATGCCACTTTTATAGATGAAATACATTAATCTTAAATGTTCTTCTTTTTTAACCCCTTGTTTAAGTCTTGCTACATTGTCTGCTATCTGAGAATATTTATGTAGTAATTCTTTTGTTTCAGCGGTTGCTGTTTCCCTTTGAGAGCGAGTCGGTGTGTTTTCATCATCCCATAATACACACTCTTTTAATGCTGTTTTGCCGGGTCTAAGTGGGTATTCATTTGTTCTAACCATATGAATAAGTGTTCCTATGATTTCATAATGACCATAACGATACATATATTTTTGTGTAAAACCTAAACCACCATTACTAGCCTTATTTTCAAGAAAGTCTTTAAAATAAGTTAATATATGCTGAATGCTTTTTGTTAATTCATTGTCTGTTCTAGCATGAATTAATTCACCATCTTTTAGTTTTTCACCGCCTTGAATACGCATAAAGAAATCTTGACATTGTTCTCTTGACCAATCTCTTGTTTCCGTATAAGACATTTTCATATTTTTAATTCTTCTCTTTTCATTATCGGGTAATTCATCAAAACTTATACCTTTGTATTTTAGTTCTCCACTGAGAAATCGGCGTATTGTCTCAATACGATTTTGACCATCCATAATCCATTGAATACCAGTTCTTGTATCAATATTAACAACAGGACCAAATAAAGGCATATTTTTACTTAATGATTCTAAATAACCTTCTTGTTGTTTCTTTGACCATACATATTCTCTTTGATAATCGGGGACTCTTAATTCAGGGTCATCTCCTGACATTCTGTTTAAAATTTCACTTAAACTCATCTTGGTTGTTTCGGAATTCGGATGCGGTTCATCAACAAAGAAAGACATTTTAAACTCTGTATTTATTTAATTTATTAACAAATACTATAAAATCAAATTTTAAAAAACTAATATTTAACTGATATTAATATCTTTATTCATTTGTATACATACAAAAATAAAGAATAAACCTCCTATACATATCTTAATAATTGTATCATCGCTTAATTCATATTTATCAACTAGTTTATATACCAATGTCCAAGTAAATATCCACAAAAATAAATATAAAACGACTTTGAACCATTCATAAGTTTTCATATTATATAATAAATTTTATAAAATATTAATTCCTGAATTAAATATAAATCTAAATGAATAGATATCTTGAAAGCGGAAACCTTATTGTAAGAACTGATAGCTTTGATAAATTGAAAGAATTATCAGAACCTTTAATAAAAAAGAAAGAGATAAAATTATCAACTTGGAAAAAAGTAATCGTAGGAAATGATAATAATACTAAAAATTTAGAGAAAATTAACTTTCCTCAATTAAGATAACAATTCGCTACTGTAATTATAAGAATTTTTTAAAAGACTATTCATATGAAATATTTCTCCCTGCTGATCAATGATTAATTTTCTACAAAAGTCCATTAAATAAGGATGATTTGTATGTAATAATAATCTACGACTCATATCTATTGCTACTTGATGATGCGGTATCATATGTTCTAAATAAGATTTATCTGTGACATTCATTCCTACCATATGCTGCATATGATCATTTGGTTTAAAAAATAATGGATTACAATTACCATCTTTTGCTCTTGACATCTTCGGTGCATGAAGATCCATTTTTGTTTGAAAATTTTCAACATTATTTGGTAAATTATCAAAGATAGTACTACTTAATCTTCTTTTCATTTGCTCCATTTCCCATATTTCATAACCTTGTTTTCTTATAATATCTCTACATAAATGAAGCATTTGGGGATTTTTTGTATTCGGAATTAACATATTACTCATATCTATTGCTACTTGGTGATGCGGAATCATATGAACTAAATAATCTATATCAGATAACATATCAGTACAAGGATTACTACCCATAGGAGAAGAATGAACCATCTTACTATGATCCATCTTACTATGATCCATCTTACTGTGATCCATCTTACTGTGATCCATCTTACTATGATTCATCTTACTGTGATTTATTTTTTGAACATTTAAAACTGGAATATTAATCGCCCAATGATTCATTATATATTATAATAATAAATTAGATTTTACATTTTCTTTTGCTTTCACTAAATTCTTATTTATTTCTATATCTTCTTTTACACTATCTATATATCCTAATCGTAGTGCGTGTTCAAATTTCATACCCCTCTGTAAATAATAAATCATATGTGATGGATCTGGATGATCAGTGATATATTTTTTATCGGTATCACTCAGATTTATAAACCAATATCTTTCTGGGTCGTTTAAACTATTCATACTAAATTTTATCTTAGATATTAATAAATAAAATCTTCTTAAATAAATTTATTTTATAATATTTTACGCATTTCATTCATTATCTTTTTTGATAGTTCACTGTACAATGAATCATCATATCTTAACCAATCTTTTTTTTCATCTATCTCAAAATCCCAAGAATCTTCATGTAATATACGTATTAATTCGTGTATTAATTCTACTATTTGATAAGAGACACCTGTTAAATTATAGAATTGTCTTCTATGATCGGGTTTTATCACATAATTAATATTATCAAATATATAAGAAAATTTACCAGTATGATTATCTCTTGTATAATAATATTCACCAACTATATTTTCCCATCTATCACTATGATATTTTAATGCGTCTATCTTTTCATCTTCATTTTTTATTTTGATAATTTTATTACATAATTCAGGTATTGGTATAAATACTTTTAAATATAAAAGTATAGTTTCGTCTCTTTTTAATGAATACTCCATTTAGTTTATCATTCATTAAAAATTTATATATCAAATTTATATTATCTGTCCAAGACATAAAGACCTAAAATTATAATACCTATACCCCAACAAGTATTCATTGTTATTTTTTCACCGAATACATAATGACCAATTATTAACATTAATATTAAACTCAACGCCCTTTGAAAACTTTTATATCTAATAACTTTTCCTTCGGTTTTCACTATATAATTACCTATTAACAGAGTAATTGTTATTAAACCGATATATAAACATAATTTATATTTATTCTTTTCACCCACACTAATAAGATTTTTTAATGAATTCTTTTCATAACCAAAGTAAATAAATGATACAATCGCTAAAATACCGAGTGAAACTATTATTATTTCTTCAGTAATCGTTAAACTTTTTAATAAATCATTTTTTAAGAAAATAATCGGTGAACCAATAATTATTGAAACTATTAATAGTATATAAAAGTTATAATTCATTAAAATTATTTTATATAATATATAATATATTATATATGCCCCGTAATAAATTTCATAAGAAATCAAATAGAGGGGAAAGGAAAAAAAGAACAAATCGAAAAAATATTAAAGCGGGTATTAAAGCGGGTATTAATAATTTGAGTAACAAAGATTTTTTTATAAATATTGGAAAAAAAGTTCAAGAATCAAATAAATCAAATGAAATACTTAAAATGATTGATCCTGTAATCCAAAAATTAAGTTTATTAAACCCTCAAGGTTTAGATATTTTGGCCGATAAATTAAGAGCGAATTTAGAGACAGATTTATATATTCGGGATTTCTTAAATGATACAAAACAGAGAAATGATACAAAACAGAGAAATGATACAAAACAGAGAAATGATACAAAACAGAGAAATGATACAAAACAGAGAAATGATACAAAACAGAGAAATGATACAAAACAGAGAAATGATACAGAACAGAGAAATGATACAGAACAGAGCAGACAAACTGGTGGTGCAGAAGATGGATGGAGTCCGGTAATGTTATTTTTAATAGGGATAGCTTCATACTTATACAATATATATTTAGATGAACTTCTTGGTACAATCACTGAGTTACATGAGTTACATGAGTTACAGCGACTTCGTCGCAATAGACATAGAAATTGATTAGAATAAATTTGATATAGTATATATTTAAAAAATACAAAGTTATGTATCGCGATACTCTTATCCTACTTATTCTTAAAGAAATATTTAAAGATCCTTATTTAGTGAATACTATCTATCATATCATAGAAAATGATGAAATAAACGAAATGTTATTAATTCATAAGGGAAAAAGTAATAATTATAAAGAAGATATTCAATTATTATATCCAGGTCTTTTAAGAACAGCATTCTTTGAAAATATTCGTTATACTATAGAAGATGATTTAGAACCTGGTTATTCATTTTATCAGATTAAACCACTCACAGATTGTGGTAATAAGATTTATTATGATAATTATCCATTTAGATATAATATTCCTGAAATAAATAAACATAAAAACACAAGTGGAATTGTATTATTAAATCAGATGAGAAGAAAATATGCTTTTACTATCTTTGGAAAAAATAAAATAAAAACATTGCTTCATAAAAGAAATATATACGCTGATAATGATTTATATAATAAATCAAAAATATCACTCTGGTATGATTTTGAAAATAAAGAATTCACTAAATAAATTTGATTTTAAAGATTAATTCAATAATTAAATATATATTGAAACTATGTCTGATACAAAATGGAATAATGCTGTAAATTTAATGATTAAATCTATTAATAGTGATAATAATATGAGAGACTTCTTCGTTGATTTTACGCCTAGTGAAAATACAGGTTATGCTTGGTCACAAGATCCAAGATATAAATATTATACAAATATACTTGATAGACTTACATATGAAACAGGTCATAGTGGTGCTTCATTTGCTACATGTCTTAGAGAGGCAGTGAATATTATTCGTAAAGATGTTGTTGTCGCAGGAGAAGTTACAGGTTCAGATGAAAATATTATTACTCTTGAACCGATCTCATAAATAGTTCCATCTGTTTTATCCATTTTCTACCTAATTTAGTAATTCTTTTATATTTTAAACGTTTTTTATGAATCGTTTTCTTACGCTTACGTTTATATTTTCGTTTACTATGATATTTTCTCTTCATTATTTAAAAATATAGATATATTTATTTTTATAATATGGAATTTAATCTTGAGAATATTTCATCATTTGTGTCTCTTTTCGGCACTGCTTGTGGTTTAGTGTCAAGAGTTCCTCAAGTATATAAAGTTTATAAATCACAGTCAGTGAATGATTTATCATCAAATACTATGAGATTAAATATTACAGCGAATAGTTGTTTTCTTTTTTATACTCTTGTTCACGAACAATATCCTATTACGATGAACTGCTTAGCAGTAATTACTTTAGAAGGTTCTTTATTGTATATGAAACATAAATTTGGTAAAATAAAAAAGAGTTCATCGCAAACGAGTTTAGTTGGTATGGATTTGAGTGCTATGGTAGATGAAGAGAATTAAATACTACCAAATTTATGGATTTTCTATATCTAAAACATTTTCATTTCTATAATAATATTTTAATAAGACTAAAATTATCATAAATATTAATTCCATAGATGAAGAAAGATAAACTGGTGGTAAATCTTTATGAATTGAATAAATTAATCCTAAGATAATCGCACCTATATAAATAGCTTGCCAGCCATATGAAATATCATCTAGATTTTTTGACTTACATGATTTATATAACTGAGGTATCAGTGATATAGAAAATAATAAACCTGCCAAGTATCCACAAGTTTCATAGATATCAAACATTTATATTAATTTTGTCTTATCATATGATATCAAATTTTTGATGATTGTTCATAAATTTGATTATATTTACGAACAATTTTAATCACTAAAATTATTCTGACTGGGTTAAACACTCACCACTTACT
>Ga0208547_1001275_pt1 | contig 14044 bp, 20 predicted proteins | sample DEB08_DNA_5_FD_185501 | JGI IMG/M metagenome (GOLD analysis project Ga0208547, IMG submission 185501) | Aqueous microbial communities from the Delaware River and Bay under freshwater to marine salinity gradient to study organic matter... | ecosystem: Environmental > Aquatic > Marine > Coastal ...
CAGGGCGTAGCTGGGATCGGCGGGGTCAGTGTACCAGCGCCAGACGTTAGGCTGTAACTGCGTCACGTAGGCCACCGGGGCGCCGGCCTGGTAGCGGATCCAGGCGCCAGACTCGGCGCAGTGCCAGCCGTCGGGGACGTCGCGCCAGCCGGCGCGGGTGAGCAGCTTCACTTCGCGGCCTGCTCGGCGTCGAGGGGCACGAGCACCACGCGCAGGCCCAGCGCCTCTATCAGCGCCAGCGCGCTCGGGGAGATAGCCCCGCGCTCATCGCGCTCGATGTTGCTCACCTGCGGCTGCGAGCAGCCCGCCATTTCCGCGAGCTGGGCGCCGGTTAGGCCCCGGCGTCGGCGCTCTGCCCTGATCTGTTGGCCGAGTGTTTCCATGTGCGCAGTCTATAGGGGAGCAGAAAAAATAACAACGGGCTATTTTTCCCTTGCCCTTTATAGCTGACAGATATAATGATAGAACATCGGAAGGCAAACAAGCCGCACCGACAAGGGAGATACACAATGAGCACCACGAACCCTCACGCCGACATTATTAACGATGCCTACACTACGGCCATCAACGCTGTGAACGCGCTGGTTCAGACCGCGCGACGCGGCGACGACACCGATACCGCGTCGCAGCGCGCCGACGTCGCTCTCGCGCAGTTCGAGGAGGCGCTCCGACTCCAGATCGATCGCGCGGCCCGGCTCGCGGGGCTCGCCGCCGAGTAGCGGCTCCTCGCCTCGGCGATCCTCGCCCCGTAGCGCCTCGGCGCACGGGGTTTAGCTGGTAGGGGCATGGAGCCCCGGACAGGAGAGAGAGACATGATGATCAGCATCCAAAGCCGCGACTTTGACGGAGACAGCGCGATCACCAGCCAGATCACCGCCGACGACGTGATCGACGGCCTCAGCGTTGAGGTCGAGATCGACGGGCGCGCCGCCGGCGAGACGGTCGAGGGCGACCGCTGGTATCTCCACTGCGAGTGGAGCCGGGTCTACATCGTGGATCTGGATCGCGTCATCGCTCGCGGTCACTACTACGGCGGGCTTGAGATCGACTTCAACGAGGGAAGCGCCCACGAGGCTCTCCAGGCGCGGCGGGCCGCGCTCGACGCTGAATAACGAGCAGCCGCACCAGGCCACCCCGCCCCGTAGCGCCCCGGCGCACGGGGCCTAACTGGTAGGGGCACGGAGCCCCGGACAGGAGCAGACACTATGGACCCCGCACACACCGCAGCCCGAGACGCCCTAAACGCGCTCGTACTTACCCTGCGAGACAGCGACGACCTCGACGCCATCGACGCCGCGCTGGAGGCCGCTGACGCCGCGCTGGACGCGGTCAACCCCGACGACGAGACGCGCTGGGCGTTCCAGCGCCTCTCGGAGCTTGCGGAGTCGATCCGGCTGGAGCTGGCCCGCGCATGATTTACGCGGCTGCGGTGGCATCAACTGGCGGGGCCTGGGGAGGTTACCCGCGCCCGCTGCCCAGCCGCACACTTCGGATCCGGGGCGGCGCTACTGTCGCCCCGGATCCTGCCCCCTCGGAGATTGACATGGCCACTGTAAACGGCGCCCCGCTCACAGCGTGGCTGAAGTCCTGCCCGCCGCGCTCCGTGGCTGTGTCGGCTGCGCTGGACGCGGCCACGGCTGACGCGCTCGACGACTACTGCGCCCGCCACCGCTGCACCCGCTCTGAGGCGGTGCGGCGGATCCTGCGCGATGCGCTGCGCCAGGTGCCGGCGTGTCGGTGACTGCTCGCCTGAGCGCGTGGCTCGACGCCGCGCCCGCCGTCGAGCTGGAGCGGCTGGCTACGCCCTCGGGGGCGTGGCGCCCGGAGCTGCGGCTGCTCGTCGTCGGCTGCGGCGCTGCTAAGCGCTCGTCGTCGGCGGCGGCTGAGGAGCTGTACACCGGGCCGCTCACGAGGGACGCGATCGGCTACGCGCGGGCGAGCGGTCTGCCGTGGTGCGTCGTGTCCGGCCTTCATGGGATCCTGTGGCCGTCGCTCGTTGTCGAGCCCTACGACCAGCGGATCCCGAGAGGCGAGGATCTGCGGGGCTGGACAGACCGCGTAGGATCCCAGCTCTCGCTCTGGATGGATGCCATTGGCTGGCGTCCCAGGATCCGCAGGGACGGGGACCGCTACGGCACGTTGCCGGGCTCGGTGCTGCTGGAGGTGCACGCGGGCTCTGAGTACGTCTCCGGCCTCTCGGGGCGCTGGTGGGGCGTGGAGGCTCCACTGCGGGGGCTGTCCATGCTGGAGCGCCGCCGCTGGTATCGCGAGGCCAGGGAGGCCAGCGGAGCGCAGGTGTCCATGTTTGGAGGCTCGAATGGCTGAGGATCTGATCATCACGTTCGCCTGCGCTGTCGTCGGCTGGCTCGTCGCTGAGGTGCTGCTGTGATCGGCGTCCTGGGACTTCTGATCTGGTGGCTGCCGCCGTGCGCGCTGATGAGCCGCCCCGAGGCGCTACAGATCGACGGCGTCCCCTACGCGGTGCCGGCGGCGTTCGCCTGGTGGCTGATCGGCTCGGTGTTGCTGCTCGCCATCGCCACCGACGGGGGGCGCCGATGATCTCCGACCTGGTGGCCCTCGCCGCCGCGCATCCCGAGCCCGCCGCCTACATCACCGCAGCCCTCGCGGCTGAGCTGTGGATCGGCGGTGTCACGATGAACCTGAGGCCGCTGGAGCAGCTCGGAGCCGGCGCTGCCGGGCTCGTCTGCTGGTATGCGGCGCTGCGGCTGGCGCTCGTCGCTGGCCATCCCGCGCCCGTGATCGTCGCGATCACAGCGCTAACCGCCACGGGGCTGATCCTGTGGTTTCTGAGGAGCTGAGGACATGAGGACCACTACCGACTACTGCTATGATCTGGTTCCCCGCGGCTGGCTGGAGGGCTGCGTCGAGACGTTCGCCACCTGGGCGATCACCGCGCTGATGATCATCGGCCCCGTTGTCGCCGCTGACGCGCTCCGCATCGTGCTCCTGTGAACGGCTGGCTCATCTGGTGGGCGATCCTCGCGGCGGCTGCTGTCGTCGGGGAGGCCCGCCGGCTGCGCCAGGCGCGGCGTCGTCGTCAGGATCCTGAGCGCGCCCCGCTCATCCAGGGATCCTGCGAGCTGGAGCGGGTGACCGATGCGTAAGAGCGCGCTGCGGGCCTGCTACCTGTCGCTACAGGCCATCGCCATCGCTCGGTGGTCAACGCTGCGTCCCAGCGCCCACGATGAGCGCTGCGCCCGGCTGATCGCTGAGGCGGGCTCGGATCCTGAACTGCTGGCGTCGTGGGTGGCGGCGGCTGACGCGCTCCTGAGAGGCGTCTACCCTCGCGAGACTGTGCAGCCCCTCGACTACTGGGGCGGCGACATGAGCCGGGGCGCGCACGCCAGGATCAGCGCGCTGGGATCCGACCACGCCACGTTCTGGGCGTGGTGCTTCGGATCCTGCGGCTACGTTCCGCAGGAGCTGACGCCCGCCCAGCTCGATCTTGAGTTGCGCCTGTTTGAGTTCCACCTGAACAAGTGAGCCCCGGCGTCAGCTCGCCGGGGCTCAGCGACGGGCCGCTAGCTTTCGGGGTGGGGGAGGCGCGGTCTACCGTCGCGCCGTCGAGCGTAGCAGCGACGGTGCCAGAAAGACAAGGGCCCCCGACGCTGCCGATGCGCCGGGGGCCGGGGGCCCATCAACCACCTGCGCGCACTGTAGCGCGCGTCGGTGGCGAGCGTCAACGGGCGCCGACGCCCTCAGACACAGCCAGCGCCACGAGCGCCGCCAGGTGGCCCAGCGCCGCGGCCCGGTGGGCGTCGGAGAGCAGATCGCGATCGGGCAGGATCTCGCTGATGGTGTCTCCCTGATCGTAGGCCCACGCCGCCAGCTCGGCGCCGCGGAGCTGACGGCTACCGAGCAGCTCACCCACGAGCTCCGCGAGCCGGGGCCGGCGCAGCGGGCCTTGGAGGGCGGCGATCCACACCCCGAGGGGGCGGCGCTCAGCCAGACCGTCAGCGACGACAGCCAACAGGCCCACGATGTGACCGGCCATCAGATCGCGGGCCTCGCGGTCCAGCGCCGCCAGCGGGGGCACGGCGGCGGTGAGGATGGACGCGGCGGCGGGGCCCACCTGAGCCGCGAGCAGGCTGATCTCCTCGACATCCAGATCCCCGTCGGCCAGGGCCTCGCGGGCGGTGGCGAGCATCGGCCCGATCTGCTCACGGAGCGCCAGCATGGCCGCAGCCAGGATCCGGCCCCGGGTGAGGCGCTGAATGAGCGGAGAGGCCGCGGCGGCGGCGGCGAGTGTTCCGGGCATGGTGGTGTCCTCTCTGGCGATGGCGGCGGCGGCGGCTGCCGCCAGGGTGGCGGGGTCTTTGCGCTCGGCGGTCTTTGTCGAGGGCGCCGGGGCGGGCTCGGGGGTGGGCTCGGGGGCGGGCTGTTGGGTGGCCTGCCACCGCAGCACCGGCTCCACCAGGTGGCGGGCCCGGGGGCGCGCGGCCCCGGTGATCTGCTGGAGCAGGATCCGAGAGTGGGCGGGGAGGTCTTGAAGTCGCGCCTCGAGGGCGGGCGCGCTCGTTGGAAGGTCGCGGAGGATGGTGAGCGCTTCGGCCTCGGTGATCGGGGCCTCGGTGGGATCTGTCTCGGTGATCATCGTTATCCGTAGAGTGCGGGGTTGGGCAGGAGCTGGCGGATCCGCTCGCGCAGCGCGTCGAGGTCGAGCCGATCCCCGGGGCAGTCTGTCGCGTAGGGCGCTTCTCGATGGCCTGCGACGTCCTCAGCGGTGAGCCCGTAGCGGCGGCAGACCCCGGCGACGTGCCACGCGAGCGCCTCCAGCAGCTCCGCGGGGACGTCGGCGGCTGCGGATCCCGGGCCAGCGTGCCAGATGAGCGCGACGCCCACGGATCCCGCGTTGTGCCCCCTGACGTGCGCGCCGATCTGATCCTCTGGGCGACCCTGGATCAGCTCCACGGGCCCGCCGTCGCGAGGGTACCGCAGGAGCCAGTGATACCCGACGTCAGACCAGCCCCGATCGTCAACGTGGACGCGGCGCACGTCGGCGCGCGTCCACGTCCGCGGGCTCGCGGTGTGATGGACAAACACGCGACGCGGGGGCCAGTGGGGCATTAGTTCGCCGCGACGAACTGGTAGCGGATCCCAGCGATCTGCACGGTCTGAGCGCTCCCATAGTCGGCGGTGCGGGCCGCGGTGAGGATGAACTCTGAGAATGTGCCGGTGATAGCGACGGCTTGGCTGGGCGTCATGGTGTAAGCCTGTCCGTCGCCGCTGTCGTTGCGGCTGTACTCGTAGACGGTCGCCACGGATCCGTCGCTATCGCAGAGGGCCATCAGGCCCACGATCCGGTGGCTGGTCAGATCGCCGCCGTTGGTTGTGTTCACCCCCGTGCCCCACTTCGACCAGTACTGCACAGTCGTGTAAATACCGCCCCGTTGCTTGCGCCCGGTCCAGACGCTGGGGGAGGTGGTCAGATCGTCGCCGTCTGCCGCCAGGCCGATCCCGATGGCTGTGGAGTTCGGGAGAGCCGCCGACAACTCCAGCTCCACCATGAACAGCCCCGCCCCGGTGATCGCCCCCGTGGCGTCCCAATAGCGGCAGGCGACGCCTGAGACGGTGGTATAGGCCGCGGCGCCGTTGGCGATGGTGACAGAGGACGCGGTTACCCCGCTGATCTGTGAGTTCACATCCTGGCCCGCGCTTGACGCGCTGAGGTCCAGATCTGTCCAGCCGGCGGCGGCGCCGCCCGCGCCGCTGAGGTAGGCGTAGGGGCTCCGCACTTAAGCCTCCTGTCCCATCACGGTGACGAACGCATACGCGCTCGCGCTGGAGCCAGCGACGTAGATGGACCGGGCCCCGGTGGAGCGCCCCACGTTGATCGCCAGCGTCAGCGCGGCCCCGGCGGGGACGGGCATGTAGTTGGCGCCCAGCGTCGCGCCGTCGGTGCCCTCGTGGCTGACGCGCCCGGCCTCGTCGGCGTAGACGCTCGACTGGAAGGCGATGTACACGGAGCGGGCCCAGCTCGGCAGCTGAATCTCGCGGGCGTTCGTCGCGGTGGCCTCCAACGTGACACGCTGCATAGCGAGGGGAGCGGTTAGCGAAGTGAGGTCAGATGCGGCCATTGGTGCCTCCTATGCGCAATACTACACCGCGAGCGAAGTAACGCGATGCGGAGAGGTCATGCTTTTGATTTTGCTTGGTTGTGCTTTTCAGGATCCCTGTACTGGTTGCGACACCGAGCCGGCGGGCTGGTGGCGCGTGCCCGAGCTGGGCGGCTGTGTCCTGCTCTCGGGATCCGAGATCGCCTGGGAGAATGAGGATGGCGGGCGCCAGTCGTGGTCGCTCGACGCGGAGCCGCTGGGCCAGGTCGCGCCGGCAGACTGTGGCGGCGATCTCCCCGAGGGGGCGGCGGGCGGCTGGGCTTATCTGGACGCGATGAGCCGCTACTGGGAGATCTGGCCCGTCGGCATGAAGGACGGGCGCTGTGTCGGGCGCCGCTGGGAGACGTGGCAGGTCTACGACGGCGAGACGGGGCAGGTCTACGACGTCGAGCCCTGCGAGTAGCATCAGGCCACCTCTACCGGGTGCAGCAGGAGTTCCACCTGCATCAGCCCGCCGCCCCAGCCCCGCCGCGTCACTGTCGCAGGCTGGGCGCTCAGGTGCAGCCCTGCATCGGTGATCAGTACGTAGGATCCGGGGTCCAGATACGCCAGCGACGGGGCGGCGTGGTAGGTGATGCGCCGCAGCGGCTGCGCGTAGGCTCTCACCTGCCACTGAAGGGCCCGCAGCGCCGCGGCGCCATCGTAGATGATGTCGGTCGACTGCTCGCGCTCTCGGGGCCCGTAGGATGCTACAGACGCCCGCACGGCGGCGCTGAGGGTGCCGCCGTCGCTGTCGTCGGCCACCAGCGCGGCCTCACCCTGATAGACGCCCGTTCGAGCCCGCAGCGCGTAGCGGATCCGGGGCAGGTTGACCACCTCCGAGCGCTCGCCCGTCTGGACATGGCCAGGCTGGCCAGGGATCCTGTAGATGCCCTCACCCTCTCGCAGATGCGCCGTCGCCGCGTTGATCGGGGCCCCGAGAATCCACGGCACCACGTAGACGCCATCGGGCCCCGAGGCCATGCCGGCAGGGACCAGGCTCAGCACGTTGGCGGCTATCCAGTCCAGCGCGCCAGCCTCGGGGTCGTCGATGTAGCCGCTGCTGGGCACCTGCCGCAGCCACGGCAGCACAGCCGCGATCCTTGACCTGTCCCACGCCACCCGGGAGCGCGTCAGCAGATGCCAGACGAGCTCCCCGAGGTCTGCCACGGGCTCCCCGTCGCGCCCCAGGGCGCCGCCCGCGGTGTCCCACTTCACATAGTAGGTGTGCTCTGTGTTTACCGTGACGCCAGTTGAGGTCAGGTCGCAGACGGTGACCAGGCGCCCGGCGCCGTCGAGCGCGTGCGACGCGGTGGCGTTGCCGCTCGTGCCGTTGCTGTCGTTGAACACCTCGACAGTCGCGCCGTCCTGTCCTGCCTCGGTGGGCCCGTCGCTGATGAGCAGCGTGTTGGCCGTCGTGGACACCAGCAGCGCCGGGGATCCGCTCGTCTCTCTTGCGGTGCCGTCGGTGTCGGTCCACATGCCGGGCTGACCCCAGACGAGCGGGTAACTGAGCCCCCGAGCGCTGCGGGCGGGGTTGCTCCAAGTCGTTGACGACACACGAGCGGCGCGGGCCAGGATCGGCACATCGTCCACCAGCGGATCCGCTTCCAGGGAGCACGTCACCGGCTCCCCGGCGGGGCCATAGGTCACGCCCGACAGGTAGCCCGTCAGGATCCGCGTGCGGTCCTCGTAGGCGTCGCCCTCGAAGTGCAGCGACAGCTCGGCGCGGGCGCCCTCAAGAACGTGCCCGGCGGCATGTAGCGCCGCAGGATCCGCGTCTTCAAAGTGCAGGTCAAGGGGCACGCTCGCCAGCTCGGGGGAGGTCGCGAAGAGATCCGCCTCCGCGTCCAGATCGGGACGGTTTAGGGATCCCTGGAACGCCAGCGCGGCCCCGGCGGCGTCGCTGATGTTCAGCGTCCTCGTCGCGACGCGCCAGGTGCGCCCCGCCCACGTGAACACCAGCAGCCAATCTGGAGGATCCCCGTCCAGCCGGGCCTGCGTCCACCCGGCCACTTAGAGTTCCTCCTCAATCACCAGGCCCGCCGTGCTCCGCTGGGCCTCGTCCTCGGCCTCATTGCCCTGCGCCACCTCGCGGGTGTAGCTCGTGCCCACGATGCGCCCGTAGAGGCTGCGGGCGGGGCTGCTGGAGCATTCGGTGTCCGGGGATCCCTTGGTGACGCGCGGGAGGTAGACGATCGGGACGTGCGCGCCCTCGGTTTCCCTGAGCACGCCCTCCAGCATCTCCAGCGCGTCATGCCTCAGCGCCACGGGATCCGCGCCGGCGGTGTCGGTGGCGAGCCGATACGCAGGATCCGGGGTGAGCCCTTGCCAGTCCGCCGTTGGGATCAGCGTCGACCACCTCAGCGCCACGGCTCGACGGGGGAGGCCATCGACGCGGCTGAACCGGATCCCGGAGCCGGCCTCGGTGATCTGCGTTCTTAGCTCGGTGGTCAGCTCGCGGTCTGCGCTGTTGTCGTAGCCGAACGGCTGAACCCACCCGATGGCCAGGGCGCCGATCTCGTAGTACCCGTCGGCGGTGGCTTGGTTGGAGATCGTGAGCTTATAGCCGCGGTAGATCGTGCCGGGGCTGGTACGCATCACGGCGCAGTACATGCGCGGCGCCCAGATGTCGCAGTTGCCGCTCGTCGCCTCGGTGCCATCGACGCCCGCCAGCCAGATCGTCGGGCGCTTCGTCGCGCCCACGCTCGCGCCCTTCCAGATGCCCTCTGTGTTGCGGATGATCTTCCGTAGCTTACCGCCCCCGAGGTCCACCGTGCCGCCCACCAGCTCGTTGAACGCGATGTAGCGGGATCCGGTGGCGGATCCGGCGGGGATGATCGTGCTCGCGGCCCGGGTGAACGGCAAGCTCTGGAACCCTGCCGAGTTGCGGGTGACCGGGGTCAGGTTGCTCCAGCTTGATCCGTCGTGAGTCTTCAGCACCCACTCGTCGAAGTTCGCGCCCTGCAAGTAGATGAACAGCAGTTCGTTGCCCGGCGCCGCCAGCGCGTTGAGATCTTCGTCGATGCGCCAAGCGATCTCGGTGAGGGTGCTGTCGGCGGTCGTGCGCCAGGTGCGCTGCGGGCTGGGCTCGATGCGCGGATCCAGGTTGCGGATCCCGTAGCGGTAGCGGGCCGCGGCGGTGTAGGCGTCCTCTCTCACTCCGTAGCCGCTGACGCCGTTTACGTAGAGCCCATCGGCCAGATAGGCGCGGTACCCGGCGCCGGGTACAGGGATCCCCGCCAGGTCGTCAGGGTTCGTCAGCCCGCTGGCCAGGCTCGGGGCGGTGTAGAGGTCGTAGGCGTAGCCGACGAAGAACCAATGACTGGTTTTGTCTGTCGTCGTCGCGGCTGTCAGGTGCCCCCAGCGGACGTCCAGCACGCCAGAGCCTCCGTCGGTTAGCGTCGTCGAGCTCGCCGCCAGCGTCCAGCGCCGGTCGTGCCCGGGGTTAGCGCTCAGGCTGCGGTAGTAGAGCGAACAGCGGCCACTCGTGCCGCTCACGTTCTTTGCGACGCACAGCCGGATAGCGACGCCCGCGCTGGTGTCCACGTTCGTCTGCGCCGCGATGTATGCAGCGGCGTTCACGTCGTAAGCGCGGATCCCGCTTGTGCCGACGTCCACCCGAACGGTGTAGCTGTTCCCAGCGTCGCCCACCTCGAGGCGCAGCCCAACCTGCGCGTTGGGGGTGCTGTCGCCCGCGAGATAGCTGAAGTGCGCTTCAACCGTCGCGCCCCGCTCTACCGTCGTCGCTGCGGATCCGAGATCTTGCTGCCACCAGTGCGACTGCGCCCCGGCTGACGTCGTGGTGACCCTCACCCGCAGCTTGTTGAGGGCGCTGTCCTCTCCGAGCGCGGCGCTACCCGTGGCGGCGCCGGCTGTCCAGTTCACGTTCTGCGGCAGCTCGAACGGGAGATAGGTGATCATCCACGCGGTGCGGTCGCGGCGGTTAGCGTTGCCGCGGTAGGCGGGCAGACAGAGATCGGAGTGCCCGCCCAGACTGATGAGCGCGATGGTGTCGTCTGTCGCGGCTGGCGTCGTGGTGAAGTTGCAGAAGACCAGCGCGCGGCCCTCTCGCCAGGTAGCAGCGCAACGCGTCGGGGAGCTGTTCACGTCGCTCGCGTTCCACCAGGCCCCGGCGCCCCCGTTGTCGTTGAGCTGCGCCCGGCTCACAGCCTGCCAGGTGCGCCCGCCGTCGAGGGAGCGCTTGATCTGCCACTGGCTATCCTGATCTGTCGCGAGGGCGTTGTGTACCCGCCCCGTGCTGTAGATCTCATCGGTGGGCGTAACCCAGAGCGCGTGGTCTGCGGTGTCCATGCTCGACGGAGAGCCGACGGTAACCGTGCCCACGTGCTCCAAGATCTGCCGCGCCGCCGTGCCATCGTAGAACAGCGTTGGTGTGTAGGCGCTCGATAGCCGGTCTGCGAGGATCTTGGTGCTGATGTCGCCTTGATCGTAGCCGACGACGGTCAACACGAACCAGCCCTGGGACACCACGACGCGCGGAGCGAGCCCGCCCAGCCACGGCTTAGACGCGGGGGCGCTGTCCTCAATCGCGGCCACCAGTTCGAAGGTGTTAGCGATGTCGCTGGACGCCCACTGAACGATCCCGCTCTCTACCGTCGTCGCCCCGTTGTCGATGAGCTCGCTAAACAGGATCGTCTCACCCGTGGCGGGGTTGTGCGCCCCGTTGAGCTGTCCCAAGGTCGCGCCCGTGGATGCGTCCAGCGAGATCCCCGCGGTCAGCGCGGCGCGGCTGTAGAGGCTCCATGAAGTGCCGGCGGTTGTGCTGGCGTAGATCCGCACGTTGGCGTGCGCCCCGTTCTCGTCGTGCCACCAGACCGCCAGCAGCACCAGATCGGCGCTCACCGGGATGAGGCAGGGGAACTGCGGGCCCCCGTCGGCGCCGCTGTAGACCACGTAGGCTGTGCCGCTCCATGTGTCGGATCCTGCAGAGAGAACCTGCACCCGGCCCTGATAGTTAGAGCCGCTGGCCTGCTCGTAGAGGACGATCACGGTGCCATCTGGAAGCGTGCAGGCGTCCCGCACGATCCGCTCTGTGGTGCCGTTGTCGAACTCGATGAGGCGCTGCTCGGTGATCAGCGTGGGCACCTCAGAGCCGCGCCAACTCGATGAGCTGTCGGCGGTGTTCTTCCAGGCCAGCGCCGCCCCAGACTCCCCGAGGCCAGCGAAGCCGCCGCGCACCACTTCGATCTCTATACTTGAGCCGCTGGCCTGCTCTCCGCTCGACACCAGCGCCAGCGTGCCGCGGTTCGTGTCGTCCGGGTCTACCGTGCCGGGCTCGGGGCCCGCCTCGGTGTAGGTGGACTCAGCGGCCCAGATCGTGCCGTCGGTGATCCTGGGATCCGGGATCCCGATGCCTCGGATCCGGGACTTGTCTACTTCGGTGGCCACTATCGGCTCCTGTGTCCGGGGCGCCGCCCCAGCGTCTGCCGGGTGCGGGATCCGGCGGTGCGGGCGTTACGATACAGCATCTCGTCAACGGCCTTGTGCCTGAGCTGCTGCACCACGCGGATCTCTACCGGGCGGTCCATGGCTGCGGCCTCGGAGCGCGACAGCACGCGCTCACCCGTCAACAGTCGCCGGTCCTGCTCATCCGAGAGGCGCCCCGGGGAGCTCCTGCCGAATGCGTTACCGACGACGCGCTCTCCGACGTGGGCCGGCGGCGGGGCGGCGGCGATCACCGCAGCCTGCGCGGCCCCGGTGGCGATGATCCCCGCGGTGGCGATGCCGCCCGCCACGGGGCCCAGCTCGGCAAGCGCTCGCGTAACGGCGGCGGCGGTGTTGATCACTACCTGGGTCAGCCCGAGCGCTTGCTGGACGCGGTACGCCTCCAGGGCCGCGTCGGTGTTGCGCTGAGCGACGACGCCCGCCAGGTCGCTCAGGGCGCCGGTTACCGCGTTGGCGGTGTCCAGCGTCGCCGCTTGTATCGCGGCTTCCTGTGCGGCTTGCTCCTGAGCGATCCGCAGCGCCTCAGCCTTTTGGCGCTCTCGGATCTTCGTTAGTCGCTCGAACTGCTCCTGCGCCGACTTCTCTCGGATCCTGCGCGCCTCCGCCTCCTCCTCGCGGATCACTTCCAGCGCCGCATCCATCGCGGCCCGGCGCGCTTCGGCGGCGGCTGCGGCCTCAGCCTCGGGGTCCGTTGTCTCGACCTTGCGGCTGGCCTTCTCAATGTCGGACGACACCTCAGCCACGCGGGCCCGGAGTGCTTCCTGTTTGGCCAGATTGGCGTCGAGCAGCGCGTTCAGCTGCTCGATCTGGCCCCTGAATGACGATTCAAAACGCTCGGGAGCTTTGGCCAGCTCGCGCCCGATGGCGTCAAGCTCGCGGCGGATCTCGTTCTCCTGCTTGCGCAGGTCAGCCTGAAACGGGGCGAACAGATCGCCCGCCTGTAGCGCCGCCTGTGCGGCCTCGAACTCTTCCTGGGTGATCTCCCCGAGGGCCAGCGACTTCTTGAGATCGATCTGAGCCAGGCCAGCTTGGAGCCGCTCATAGTTGCGCTGTACTTCGGTAGCTTGCTCGGCGCTGGCCTCCATGGCCTCGTTAGCCGCGTCTACGTCGGCCTTGAGCTTGGTGTAGGCCAGCCCCAGCGCGCCGACTGCGACCGCCACGGGGCCCAGCACGCGCACGGCGGCGCCGCCGATCCTGACGACGCCCTCGAACCCGCCCGCCAGGTCGCCCGCCAGGATCGCCGCCTGCTCCAGCTCGGGGTTCGCCACACCGACGGCGGCGCCCACCGCCTTGATCGCGGAGTCGAAGTCGCCAGCCTGCTCGCCCGCGTGCTTGAACGCGCTGCCCATCTTGTCGGCGGCTTGCTTGCTGCTCGTCGCGGCTTTCTTCGCGCTGGCCTCTGCTCGGTTCAGCGCTGTCTCAATGCGGCGCGCGGCTTGTTTGGCCTGCTTGTCGGAGATGTTCGGAATCTCCGCCATCTGCCGCCTGAACTGATCGAGCTCCGCGGCAAACAGGAGGGAGACGGTGCGGGTAGTCTCAGCCACGGCGGGCCCCTGTCAGGATGGAGTCACCAGCCCGCTCGATGATCTCGTCTGCGAGCCGGCGCTGGTTGCGCTTGTTGAGGGCGAGCTTGTGAACGTGCGTCCGCTTGTCGGGCCAGGGGCCCCGAGCGTAGCCCGCGTAGGGCTGGAGGTTCTCCAGCCGCCCGGTGATCCCGTCGCCGTACACGAGGATCTTGTAGTCCCACTTATCCGCCAGGTGGCCCAGCGGGCGCCCGTCGCCCCGAGGCGTCGCCCCGATCAGCCGGTTGCGCTCGCGGCGCAGCGTCTCTTCGATCGCCTCGTAGGTGTCCGGCGCCGCCTGGCGGGCCATCTGCCGCAGGAAGTCGAGCCCGTCCACGTCAACGTCAATGGAGGCCATCAGACGCCCTCAGCAGCCATCAGGAACGCGCCCCAGTCGTCGCCGCTCGTGCCGTCCATGGCGACGGCGCTGGACGGTGGAGGGACCGCTGCGGCGCTCGTGCGGCGGGGGCTGGCGTCGATGGCGTGGATGGCGAGCACGGCGATCTGGGACTCTCGGGGCAGCTCGTAGAACCAGCGGGGATCGCCAGCGTAGCGCAGACCTAAGCGGACGGCGGCGCCGTCGAGGGCGCCGCGCCCGCTGCGGTAAAACCCTCAGCCTCCTCCACCTCCGCGGCTCGGGGGTAGAGGGCCAGGAGCAGCGCGTTAGCGATCTCTCCGCCCGCCACGATGATCTCAACAGGCCCGGCGCCGGCCTCGCGGAGCAGCCCGTAAACCACGCCGCCGAACTCCAGCGCGTCGTAGCGGGCCGCAGCGTAGCGGGCGGGCCCGTCGGGCACCAGGGATGGGCAGCAAAGTCCCAGGCACGCCGCCGCCCCTCGAGGGCGATGGGTGGCGATGGCGTGGGCCAGCTCGTCGCGCTCCGTGAAGCGCTGCGGG
>Ga0208547_1001279_pt1 | contig 14011 bp, 14 predicted proteins | sample DEB08_DNA_5_FD_185501 | JGI IMG/M metagenome (GOLD analysis project Ga0208547, IMG submission 185501) | Aqueous microbial communities from the Delaware River and Bay under freshwater to marine salinity gradient to study organic matter... | ecosystem: Environmental > Aquatic > Marine > Coastal ...
AAGAATCCAGTAATACCACCAATATGGTCACCATCTTCATTATATGCCGGAGTTGCACCGAAACTTCTAATAAAGGTATTGAGCCCGTCAAATACCATGATATGATCATTAGCATTCTTTGGGCTCGTTTCCTTTTCTTTCTGTAACTCTTTAAATAATCTTTGATACTTATTCATTATCCTTCTTCGTCAATTACTTCTTCATCGATAACAACATCATCGATACCTCCGTCTATACCAGCTTGATATTTGAATATATAAGCGTCGCAGATTCTTTTGTATAACCTTTCTTTTGCTTCGGGGTTTTGCATTACCTTGCTAACAAAATCTTTGCTTTGGAACTTCATTTCTCCATGAACTTCTCCAGTTTCATGATCTACATCTTCTAATGTGTACCATGCACCTGCTTGTTTAACCAATTTGAATTTCTTCATCAAATTCAACCAACCTCCAAAGTTGTCAATACCACTATCATAATAGATTTCATAATCAATCTTACGATGTGGTGGACCCATACGGTTTTTGACTACCTGCACGCTGGTTTTACTACCCACTACTTGCTCTGCACCATTAACTGTTGCTTTAATCTGACCGGTATTTTTTAGTCTTAGTCTGACAGATGCATGGAAAGGAATTGCCTTACCGCCTGCTGTTGTCCACTGATCACCAAATGACACGCCCATTTTAACTCTTAGTTGATTAGTAAAGATCAAACAGATTCTCTCTCGGGCAATCCAATTTGTAACCTTACGCATTGCTTTAGACAATATGATCGATTTAGAAGTTGCATATCCATCTTTATCATATTCTGCTGCTAGCTCAATCTTCGTAGATGCACCCATTATGGAATCAACTACAATTGTTACTAATCTGTCTTTGTCTGATTTACGTACACCGTCAACGATAGTTTCAATCGTTTCAAAGATTTCTTCTACCGTTTCGAGTGGTACATATAACATAGTTTTCAAATCGGCGCCGATTGCAGTCAAGAATTCCGAACTAGTAGCTGACTCAGTATCAATATAAACTGCTAACCCTCCTTTTTTCTGCGTTTCTGCTAAGGTATGTGCTGCTAGCAATGATTTACCCGACGCTTCTAACCCTGTTATTTCGGTTATTCTACCAACAGGGAATCCTCCATTTGGTCGATTAGATATTGCCAAATCCAATGAATCACACCCAGACGATATCCACTCTTTCACATTACTAGGAGAATCATCATCTCCATCTAAAAAGAATGCAGTCTTTAGTGCCTGTCCTTTGAATTGTTTATTTATACTATCAGCTAATGTGTTTGCTAATACATCTTCCAGTTCGTTCTTGCTTTTGCCTTTTTTCTTTGCCATTGAAGCCCCTACTTGTTAAATAAATCGTTAAATGCTGCTGCTACATCTGTTTGCTTTTCTTCGGTCTTTGTTTCCGTAGTTGCATTATCAGTGCTAGATGTGTCTGTTGTTGAGCTAGATGGTGTGCTAACGTCTGAACTGTCGTCTTCTGGATTCATCCAATCTTTAAGAGCTTGTTCTAACTCTTCATAAGTTGGTTCTGGGAAGATATCAGTGATAGTCGGCTGATTCATAATCTTTTCTGCAATTGCTTTGTCTTCAGTTACCGCTGATGTATTAGGTTTAACACGAATAGCAGTTTTAGGATATCCTCCACCTTCTGCTGGTGTAAACTCTACGTCGATGTCACGACCATTTAATAGATCGGTGATATCACCATAATCCGGATCAGATACAATTGAAAGCAATTCAGTGTAAATTGTTTTGCCAAATCCCCAAAATTTAACTCCTTCAGATTCTTTACCTCTTACGATAACCGGAACATATGTTCTCATTTTAGGTTCGATTTTACGACCCATTAGCCAATCATCTTTGTCACCAGTCTTTTTTAGTTTTTCTGCAAATTCAACTACTGGATCTGCATTACCGAATGATACCGGTGATAGCATTGATCTTTTAGCAATGTCATAATGAAAATACAATTCTAAGAATGGATTATCTTTGCGATGAACATACGGTACGATTCTTACACGTGTCTTACCAGCTTCTGGTTTCCAAAGATTGTTTCGACGATCGTTATTGTTGTTTAATTGATTAAGTTTTGCCTTGATGGCGTCTAAATTAAGTCCCATTGAAGTCCTTTTTTTTTGTTAAGTTATTAATTTATGTTATTTATTAATTATATATTAGATAATTAAATCGTTAAGTCCAAGTAATTGTTTAAGTTTTTTATTGTATTATACTTTATTTTCTATAGTATCCCAATCTACATCCCATTCATAATCTCCGCCGCCCATAACAACAGCTTCTGCCTGAACTGTCCATTTACCGCCATTTTGATCTGTACCCATTAAATCACCATGCCAAGTATAATTGTCTACCTGATCCTCTAACTCATAGTCATCAAAATCAATGTTAACTGTTTGGCCTTTGTGATTGTATATAACATTAACATAAGGCAAGGATCCTTTAATGTCAATTACTTTGTCGAGTGGTGGTTGAGTTTGTTCGGGTAGATTCTTGGTTGCGAATCTCCTCATATTTTCTGCTAGTATTCCTGATACGTGTTTCATATTATCCATATTTAAGTTCATCTTTTAATTCTTTAACTATTACCAAGAATTCTTTAGCTAGTTTCTTATCTTCTTCAGGTGTTAAATAATCATTATCATCAAAAAATTTGTCTGCTGTATGATTCAATTCTTGCGGTAAATTGTCGTCTAAATAATTTAGTGGATAATCTCCGCCAAATTCGCTAGTTAGATCATATAGTTGGTCATATGCTTTTTGAGCTAATCCTTTATTATTATATTTCTTTTGATTTTGATTAGGAGATGAACTTGATTCGATATCTGGTGCATAGTGAATTGCTCCAGTTTCTTGATCTCCAATACCTGTAGGTCCTGTCATTACATTGAATCGAGTACCTGGTATTATATTGCTCAAAGCATCTCGTATATCAAAATAGACATCATCAATTTCTGTTTTAGCCGGGTCAATAAAAATTGTTAATGGAGCTTTAGTACTACCATATGCTATTTCAGTATCTGCTGTAGCATCAATCATTCCCAACTTTTTCAATGACGGTGCTTTTTTAATAGTATTTAAAATATCTGTTGAAATATTTTCTTGTAAACTAACTACATCTGCAGGCAGATTCTTAGTATGAAATCTACGCATGTTTTCTTTTAAAATATTTTTCATTGTTTTTACTTTATTACTTATATACCTTTTGATTTTTGCCATGGGCGTACTCGATACCCATAATTACTTGTATCTCCCTGTGTTATGCTTCTTGCGTGGTTTAACAAATGCGTTAAGATTCTAATAATATCATTCTTAATACCTTTAAAGTCCGGACGTGTTTGGACGGTTGGATATAATTCTCTAAATGCAGTATGATACGCAGTCATATTTGCCGTGTCGTCTGGCTTATCTTTATAAATAGAAATAAGGTCTCGAACATCATTTTTAAACTCACTCATATCTAGACGTTTTGGTTTGATTTGCTCATATACCTTAGCTAATCGGTCTAGATTTTGTTCTGAATGTTCTGTATCTGCTTTTGGATCGAGCATTGGTGTTTCACCTTGTTGTCCTAGAGATTGATATTTCTCTTGCTCGTTTAAATTCTTTGCTTTGAATCTAGATAAATTTTCTGCTAAAATATGTTTCATAATTATTTCTTTATTATTATATTAATGGGGAGAAATTAATCTCCCTATAGGTTATTTTAAATATAAATATATCAATTCCAATAAATCTTCTTGAAAAATAATAAATCAACAACACGATAATCCTCATCATCAGTTAGTATAAATGAATTACGATAGTTGGTCCAATCAACTTGAAATGTTTTATCTAACACTCCATTATTAACACGCCGTATAATTGCATTAAGAGCATTAACTGTGTACAATGTGTTAGTTTCTTTTTTTCTGTGGATACTAATAGTATTCTGTCCTCTCGTTTCTGATGCGTCTGCATTATATGTGCAATATAACTGAGATGGGTTTTCTGCATTAGAAAACACAAATATTCGTTGCTCTGGTATAGTATAACTTTTCTGTATATAGTCAGTTATAATATTTAAATCTGATTGATGTGCAAATGTGCACAGTAGTTGTGTTCTCACTGATTAGCCCTAACTTGTTTTTAATTGTACTGCTGTCGTAGAATCTTGGCTAGTAGTTTTTGGTTTAGTATTAGGAGCTGCTATATTAAACTTATTTTTAAATATATCAGTCAACTTATCAATTGATGTATTTTTATACAAAATTAGATAATCTTTTTGATGATTTAACGTCATTAAAACATCCCATGGTTCAGTATCTGCATAATATTTAAACTCTAATGCTGCTAATCTTGGAAACAATTCTGAAACATTAAATGTCCCATCTGTATTAATTCCTGGATCTGCTATTTCTGATTTAATATCTCCATTATAGTTTTTATAAAATTGTTTAAGTGCTTGTGAATATATATCAATAATTTGAGATCTTGTTAATAATCTTTTCATTATTAAATCTTTAAGATATGTATCAGCTAATGATTCTTTTCCAGATTTAAAATATAATTGAATTGCGGTATCAGATCTTACATCTGGAAAATTATCTGGTAAATTATCACCATATGCTCTTTGTATTGCATTAAACATTGTCAATGCTATATCATATCCAGATCCATATCCAGATTGACCTCTCATTCTAAATCCTGATTTATTTGTTTGAGTTGCTTTCAATTCAATTTTTATTCCTTCAGCACCAACATCGCCTTTTGCTGGAACATAACCTCCTTTAAGAATAACACGTAACATATTTTCACCTGCACCAACATTTACACCTCCAATTGCTGGTCTATAATTATATAGCCAATCAGCATATTCTTTCGAAAATCCTATTGTGTCAATAAATGGTTGTAAATTTCCATCAGTTCCTAGACTATCAAAATCAATACCAGGTGCTTGGCCAATTACAAGACCTTGAAGTTGTTTATAACTCTCAAATTCAACTGCTTTATCAAACATTGCTTTTGCAGTCGTATTATCAAAATTACGATTCTGTAATCCGTTTAATGCACTGGTTTGACTATTTGCACTATCTATCAATCTACTTATATAAGAGATTAACTTATCTGATAAAGGTGAAGTTTTTATTACATTAATAAGATCGTCTTTAGTAACTCCTTCATTTAATAATAAATCATATGATGATTCATTGATTTCATCAATTTCATCAACTTTTATTACTACTTCATCTTCATTGGTATCTAATATATCTTGTGATTCATCTTCGTCTTGTTCAGACAATCCTTTGGCTTTTCGGATAATTGCCATTCGCTCTGTTTCGGATAGATCAGTCATTTCAGTTAATACACGATCTAGTTCTTGATAATCTGATTCAGAGTCGGGATATCCTTTTGGTAATCGATATGTCCACTCTGTAATTAAAGAATTTATATTCATAACGTAATTGTTCTCATTTTATCATAAATATTGCCAACTTTACATTTCACCGGAAAATTCCCTTGTTCTAACAAGTTTTTTAATTCTGGTAAAATACTCTTAGCTTCTGATAAAGGAACATCGAATAATACGGAGTCATATGTATATAATATTATACATGTTTTGTGATCTTGTAAATAGTCTTGAAGTTGTGATAATTTATTAACGGATACTTCTGTTTCAGTGGCTTGTAAATAATAATTAAACAATTTAAATGAAGTCATATTGGTAACTTGATCTTTGCATATACTGCGACCAATAATCGGCGTTTTTACGCATCCATTACGTTTCCACTTATCCCATAGGTTAAACACAAAATCATTTACTTGCTGAAAAAATGGAATACTTAAAAACTCTTTGTCAATACCTCCATATAAAAGACGAAATGTTATTGATTTGCTTTCATTTCTTTGTTCATCTGTTAATGCATCTGTGCCAAAATAGAATTGGCCGAGATAATCATGTATACTTGTTTCAGGTAAATTATATCCGATTAGTTTTGCAATTAATCTAACATGATAACTATCAAAATCCATTTCAATCAAAGCACCATTATCAAAACGACTACAAAATGCAGATCTAGTACCATCTTCTTTGCTCATAGCCGCATAATTGAATCCACCGAATGCATTACTTGGCCGTCCAGTGGTGGTATGATAATTATATTGCGAATATACCATATTGTCACTAACCTGATCAGGAAATTTAAAATTACTATTAACTCGTAATCCATTACTTTCTATTTGAGCAAATGTTTTAGGATATAAATTGTTAAATTTTAAATATGAATCAGTTAATTTTGCATTCATACACATTGGCCAAGAATAATGTCGTATCTTTTGACACATTGCCAAATGTTGCTGCATTGGAATCACTGCATTTACCTCTTTAAGAGATTTCAATCTTCTCCAATAAAATTCATGTGCTGCAGTTGGATAGTGATTCTCATCATATGCTTCATTATACGTGTACCACCATAAACTCTTAACGTCCCATACGGCATTGTTTCCGCCCGATTGTAACCATCGCTTCTTGTCGTGGATAAATATATCAGTTAATGATAAGAACTGTTTTACGTATTCGGGAAAGCCCCTTATTTGTTCAGTGTGGTGTATTGGGATTATCCATTCACTCTCATCTTCACAATAAACGTAGATTGCGTATATATCTTGAATACATGTATGTGATGTTGAGTTTGCGTAGATAGGAACTAACAATGTCTTGCAATCTGCAATTATTTGCAAACACTTCGTTACATCAGATTCATAGTCCACTATCATATAACATATAATAGTAAAAATTTATTAAGAATCCAATCCGTTAATATCTTTTGGAGTTACATTGTCATTATCAACATAATACTGTAATAGATCTGTAAAATATAAAGATATACCAGGTACTGTGATTTCTGCTGTTTGCAATTCTTTGTAGTTATTGCTCTGTACACCCGGAATTGTTATGTTGCCTTGTTGCGTATCATTGATATTTCCTGTAATATACCATTTAAGTTTAACAGCTGAGTACAATACCGGATCTATATCTTCGCTAGTATATGCATCATATGTGTCACTGTTAACTTCGTAAAATATGTTGTCATTAGATCGTTTAATTATGAATCTATCAATATACCCGTTATTAATATTTTCTTTGGTAATTACAACGTTATACGTGTTAAATGATTTATAATTGATTTCTATATCAGAAATTTTATTGTACTCAATAACAGACTCTGGTTGTTCTTTGTATTTAATTAATTTTACTGATTTATTTTTATTCCATATTGGTTGTGAATATATTTCGCCTGTTGTGTATTTATGATATAATCCAACATATTCCACATTATCAGTAGTCATTAGCTCTTGACCAGTAGTATATAAATTATTAACTATTTCATTGGCGCTATAATATGACTTTATTCTCATTTCTTGAAATCTATTCTAGGTCTCATTATGCATTGTATTCCGGTGTTCCATTCACCGGTTGATGAGACACTATGGTTTATTCCGATGATACAAAATACAGTGTTATTAGTATATCTTTTTGGTAATCCAGAAAATTCCAAAACATCTCCATATCTAAAACCATTTATGCCTTCTACTGTAAATGATGCATCAAACGGTATGACTGGTGCTTTTAAATTAACGGAGTCTTCTAAAGATGATTTAGGATATTGAATGTATTTTTGCAAACTGGTATGTAATGTTGTTTGATTTTTACTTTCATCCATGTTTTTACCATATATTGCTATAGACCCCGTTAGTTCACCTAAATATTTTGCGTTATTATCTTTATAAGACTGTTCAATTTTCTTTAATGTTTCCGGAGATTGTGCATGCAAAACTGTGTCATTACCGAATTCATCTCGTTGTGTCTGTGTTGCACTATACATGTATGATAAGAATGGAGCTATTTCTGATTCTGATATATCTGCAGGATTTTGATTTAATACATATGCTAAATTAGATGCATCGGTAGGTAGTTTACCATTAAACTGAAACTCTTTGACAATAGTACCAATCTCATTGTTTGCAAACATTGGCACATTAAATGCTTCAGGAACATTGCTAAATGACTTAACGTTGTTACTGTCATAATACAATAGTGCATTTTGATTTTCTGGGTGTGTAATTAATTTTAAATCATATGCTCCACCTGATGCATAATATATTGTAGCAGATATTCGTTGTAAAAATTCAGCTAGAGTATATGTTTCTGCTTTTGCCATGGCAGTTATTATTTCTTCAATAGTTGTAGTTGATATGTATATTAATGTGCAATATGCTTCAGGGTTCTCGTTATCTGCTTTGAAAAACTTAGGCTTTTTACTGTCTAAATCGCCATACCATGTAAATGAACCATAATTATCCTGGCCAGGAAAGAACACAGCCAATGGATCTGCAGATACTAAATTTTCATAATATTTACATGTATTTAGTTCTCGATTGAAAACAATTTTAACATCATTTCCAACTACTGTAGCTGCTTTAGGCAGTATGAACTCATTAACAAAATTTATCAGTGCTTTCAATGTAATATATTTCATTGACTGCATATCTGATTTTGGGGCTCCCCAAATATAACTAACATCTCGTAATGGAGATTTAACATCATCATCAATATATATACCAGACGTCTCCGATCCTAAGTCTTTTCTCTTTTTTTCAATTACTTGTTCAATTGTTTCGTGAAATGTAGTGACTGCAATTCCTTCTGCAGATCCACTATCTCCAGTATTAGCACTCATAGCCATTGAAAGATCGGTATATACTTGTGTGGTACCTCTCATTGTTAAACTTGCAGCAACACTTGCATCTGTTTGGTAATCCAATGTAAATGAAATGATAACACCATCAAAAACAAATGCATTCATTTTTTTGTATTCGAGTTCCTGTTCTGCCGTTATCTGTGGATATAGCTCTTTTAGTTTTTCAGTTGATGGAATAGATCCTGATGTTAAATATCCTTCGGTTTCAGATTTTGTTAATATTGCCGTATTGGGATGTTCTATAAGTATCTTTACATTTCTACCTGGTCTTAAATAGACGGATTCGAAATAATCTAAATCTCTTCCAGGATTTGGTATTGTAACATTTGCAGTTGCAGTTTGCATCATTCCCATGGAATCGTCACCTATAGAAACTTCTAATCCAGTTAAATATGGAGGTATTCGCTTTGATGTGTTTGTTCGTGATTTTTTCCCGTCTGTATCAGTAAAATCAAATTTTCGATCGGTTACGAATCCACGTGGACCGGTTGGTAAATATTCGCCTTGCCTTACGCCAGCACCTCCTAATATTGCTTCAGTAATTGGTTCTTTTTTCGACGAAAATTGTTGTGGATTTCCTTTCAGTGCTGAAATTCGGGCTTCATTAGTATTAGTAGGGACATATGTTACGTCATATGGCGTTATTGAGACATTGGCAACTTTACTAACCATGTAGTTAATGTCTTTGGTTCGGCGATTGCGTTTACCTGCTGCTGCTCGAGCTAGTAATTCTAGTTGTAAATTAGCATCTACTTGTGAATAAAAAATATCACTCATCTTGTTCTATTTGTTTGTATAACTTGATCTAAAAATTCTGTTTTTGCTGGTATTCGCAATTTGGTATTTGCTGGAACAACTAAAGTTCCTTTTCCTAATCCGTTTGCTGCAGCAATTACCCACCACAATGAAACATCATCATAAAATGCATTGGCCAATTTATCTAATCGATCTGCACTAGTAGTGATTATGAATGTGTCATTTGCGGTAGCTGGTATAGTTGGAAATATAGTAGTACTACGTCTACGCTTACCGTTTTGGTCTTTCATTATATTTGTGGTTGAATATCTACTCATAATATTAGTTTTCGTTTATTGGGGTAGGTTAGATATATCAAACTCAGCTAAATTTGAAATATTGATTTTATCATCGTTAACAATATTAAACTCATCTTTATTTTCTCGTTGTGCCTTTGCTAATTCAGCTAATTGTTTCTGACTTAATTCTGCATTATTTCTAGTATCACTTAACCAATTGTCATTTCCTGGTAGTGGTAAGCCTGATTTGCCATCGAATCGTTTAGCCAATGAATAGAACTTGCCTCCTTTTTGTGGTAACCAATCTGTGATAGGTGTTACTGTCATGTTAACGTCTACTTTGTGTGGCGTTTGCATCATTTGTGGATCTTGTTCTATGTTAGTTTCCCATGTTGTATCAGCGTTATGTAATGTATAAGTAACACTTTTTACTATCACTGCTTGTTGATTAAATAAATCTCCTATTGTTAAACGCATCCATGGGGCTACTAACGCAATATTATCTGTGGTATATTCTGGTGCAGTATATCCTGCTAATGCGTTTAATTTTCGCCAAATTGGTTTAACTTCGTCTCTGTCTGTTGCATATACCGTAAAATCAAAAGATACGTCTCTCGTAAACCCACCATATTGAAAATTCTGATCTCCTCTACCTATAAGTTGAAAGCCTTGCCAACTGGGATTGAAACTATCTGAAATTGAGCCTATAATTGCTCGAAAAACTATGATATCGTCTTTCTCGGTAGTGTTTCCGGCGTGTAGCTTAGGTCCAGTAAAGAAAAACTTTATAAGATCTGCAGTCTGCCCAGCTTTATCAAAAATCGCCGCATCTCCAAATATTTTAGGTTTAGGCAACCACTCATATGCATTTTTTAACTTTCGTTTACCAAAATCTATAACATTGACTTTATCACCTCGGAATGGTGTTGCTTTAGATAATATGTTTTTAGTAGGAATCCATGATCCTGGATCTTGTTTATATGCAAATTCACCTGATTTATTTTTTGAATCGTTTACAATACCAGGAGACCATTGAGTAGCTACATGGCTTTGTGCTGTAAAGTCATTTCTCAAAGCATATGGATTATCATGATCGCCCCAACCATACAATGTTTGCAAGTTAAATATAGAATATGGACCATATGGAGAAATAGAAGTAGCAGAATATAATCCAGAACGAATTGCATTTTTACTGCCACCAGCGTCTGAGCGATCAAATAGTGTTCTTTGTGATACTGCTAATCCGTCTACACGCTTTGTTGATAATGCGGCTGCAGTACCTGCCCCAGCTTTAGGAAATTTTCTGGCTCTAAAATCTGGATATTGTATTCCTACATTATTAGTAGAATTTAATGCGCTAACAGCTGATACTGCATATGCAGATTTAGGAGAATAATTTTCTGAACTATTAGTAAAACTTTGTCCGATCTGAGCTACTTGTGGTATTCCTGACAAACTACCAATTGACCCTACAGCAAACCCTGTTGCTTTTTGAGCTAAACTACCTAACGTGATATTTGTGGTTTTAGCTTGTAGTGGCGTCCAGAGTTCTGGGCCTTGATCTATATTTATTAAAGTTTTAAGTGATTCGTTATATGCTTTTTTACCAACGTAAGTGGATGCATTCATTATACTGCCCGGGGCGAGTGGGTAAGTACCAGCTGCCCAACCTGCGGCATTTGGATATATAGTATTAGTTGGCATTATATTCGTTTCCTCCCGTTCATTGATGTGTCACCCATTACATTGCTTCCTCGAAGTGTAACTAATATGCTTTGCAGAAGATTTTCCATTCTTGCATTTGATGTTACTGGTCCTCCTGCGGCATAACCAACTGGTCCGCCGCTATTAATTTTGTCTAGTAGCGGTTTATTTCTTCTGGTAGCTGCGGCATTAATAACATATTCACCATCTGATAATCGAGCTGGTATTGAATCTGATGTTCCCGTTCCAGGACCTGATATGTATCCACCGGTGGCTTGTTCTACCGGTTCTGCATATGGGGATTTTATTAAATTAGCTAACTCGTCTACTTTCCCAGTAATTGTATCTATTCCTTTTCCTAATACTCCTGGTAATACCTCACCTAGTTGTTTTAATGGAACAAGTGATTCTTGCAATCTATCACTAACAATACCTAGACTTCCGATTCCCTTTATAAAGTTCGGCTCTGTAAATGTTTTGGATGCTTTTTCTGCAAACTTCATGGATAATTCAACTGAAGTGTTGAGGTCTTCTAAAAATTGGGCGCCTGTTGCTTGCGTCTCGATGTCTTTTCCTTCTTTGTCTTTTGTTATAACTTTTGCATTTGTTTGTCCAATAAATGCTATATCTTTTTTTATTGCGTCTAATGAGTCAGCACTTCGTTCTGCAGGTGTTCTTACGTCTGCTGCTTTAGCTGCTCCTTCAAGAACTTTGTCTATTTGATCTGTAGTTAAATTACTATTGGCTCTTAAATCTGCTTCTAATTTCTTTAAATCACCTTCAGCTTGGGCAACTAAATTTTCAACCCCTAATTCTTTTTGAAGTTTTAATTGGGCATTCATTTCTAATAGTTTAGCACCATCAATACCAAATAACTCAGATGCTTTTTGTCGAGCTAGATAGTTATTTTTTAGGGTATCGCCTTCTTTCTCCAAGAATTGTTGCATTAACTCGGCTTGTTTAACTCCGTCGCCTTTCAATTGAGCCATTCGGAATTCATTGGTTAAACTCTTACCAGAATCAGTTAATAAACGATGGCCGGTTAATTGTTGATACTCCATTTCAGTACCAATGCTGGATTCAATGTTTAATAGTTTATCACCTACCGCACTAAGCTCACCCATTGTAGTACCTAATAATCTGGCTTTCATTGTTGCTGCTTCTAATTGGCCTGGTACTCTACCAAATTGAGTAGCTACATCAGCTCCCATTGATGATATATCTTCTACCATCTGTGCCATTAACTGAGTTTGATCTTGACCAGTTGCGTCTGAGAATGTTTTGGCTACCTCTGTGATATTTGCAATACTAGCGGCTGCATTCATACCCATTGATCTAGAAAATAATTCAAATTTCTGAGCGCCTTCCTCTGAAAGTCCTAGATTATTTTGTAAAAATGCTTGTGATTTTATTAAACTATCAACCATTCCATTAGTTGCATCAACCATTCCATTAGTTGCGTTTTTTGATGTAATAAATCCACCTGTAATCTTTCCTAACCCGGCAGCATATTTAAATAGTTTATCATCGCCAATTTCAACGGTAATAGCTCGTAACTGTTTAGAAAAATCAAATCCGCCGGCACTACTCAATTTAAATTCTTTTTGTAAGTCTTTTTGGCTTTCTATTAAGAATGTGAGATTTTTTATTGACTTCCCAGTTGCATCAGCAAAGTCTTTAAAATAAGCTTGAGCTCTACCAACGCCTGCAGACAATGCTGCAAATTCGCTGATGTTGGCTGAAACGAGCTCACTGACATCTTCAATGGCCGGACCAACACTTTTTAATGACTCAGCGAAGGTATCGATCTGTTTAGCAATTTTAGTTACAGTACCGCCATCATTTAAATCGCCTATAGATTTAGCAAATTCATTAAATTCATTTGCCATACCGAGTCTAGGTTGTTTCTTTAATTCATTAACAGACACATGATTTGTAGATCTCATTGGTTGACTCTTTATTATAAATATTTACAAGTTACTTTTTGAACTTTGGTCTGTTGATCTTATTTTTTTGTCGATTGACTTGATCTTGTTGATCTGCTGCAGCATCGCTCCGCATCTTGTTGATTCGTGATACCCATAGTTTACGAATTCGCAACGGCATCGTGTATATGTCTTCAAATGACCAACGACCTTCTCCAGCCCATAATAGGTCAAATAATTGATTATGAAATAATACTTGGTCTTTTGCTTTAAAACCAAAAAAGGTCGAGCTTAAATTGAAATGTGGCAGGATAAGTGGCTCCCACATCATCCACTACTTCCGTTTCATAATTAATACCGGGTGCTGACTCTACAATATATTTTCTAAGTTTTCTACTATCTATTGCTCGCAGTTCATATTTTAAATACTCTTCTATAGTATTAACGTCTGTATCTCCGTTTATTGCATGGATTGACATTTTGAGAAATGAAGAGTTAATTGATTCGTCTTCTACTTTATTAGCATCTGCAGCTGATAAATATTTAAATTTAATAACATCGTTATTACTAGGAATA
>Ga0208547_1001281_pt1 | contig 14005 bp, 8 predicted proteins | sample DEB08_DNA_5_FD_185501 | JGI IMG/M metagenome (GOLD analysis project Ga0208547, IMG submission 185501) | Aqueous microbial communities from the Delaware River and Bay under freshwater to marine salinity gradient to study organic matter... | ecosystem: Environmental > Aquatic > Marine > Coastal ...
TTGAACTCAGGAATTCCATACCGGAGAAGTCCGCCAATTCTGTCAGCCCGCTCAAGCACTGTGACGCTGTGCCCTGCACGAGTTAACTGTTGAGCTGCAGCGAGACCCGCTGGACCCGAACCGATCACGGCAACGCGATGCCCCGTTAAAGAACTGGGAACCTGCGGGACGATCCATCCCTCTTCGAACGCACGATCCACAATTTCGACCTCAACCTGCTTGATTGCGACTGCTGGCTGGTTGATGCCTACAACGCAGGCAGATTCGCACGGAGCCGGACACAAGCGGCCCGTGAATTCAGGGAAGTTGTTTGTGGCATGAAGACGCTCGATCGCTTGACGCCATTGGTCTCGGTACACAAGGTCATTCCAATCGGGAATGAGGTTTCCGAGCGGACAACCGTTGTTGCAGAACGGAATACCACAGTCCATGCACCGACCCGCCTGCGTTCGAACCTCATCGGATGGGAAATCCTCGTAGACCTCTTTCCAGTCACGGAGTCGGACCGGCACGGGCCGCCGTTGAGGAAGTTTGCGCTCCCACTGAAGGAATCCTGTTGTTTCACCCACGGGCAGCCTCCATCACTCGGTTGATTGCCTCCGACTCAGACAGGCCTTCACGCTCTGCCGATTCGAGGACCTCGAGAACACGCCGGTAGTCGGTCGGCATGATCTTTCTAAATTTGCTCACTTCGACGCTCCAGGATGACAACATACGGTCCGCAGTTTGACTGCCGGTCATCTCTTGGTGGCGCTTAATAAGCGTTTTCAGTTGATCGCGATCAGCATCAGTCAATTTTTCAATTGCGACCATCTCAGGATTCACCCGGCGATCTACGTCACCATCGCGGTCATACAAGTAGGCAACTCCACCCGACATCCCTGCTCCAAAATTTCGACCCGTCGAACCAAGCACGACAACCGTTCCTCCGGTCATGTACTCACATCCATGATCACCGACTCCCTCAACCACTGCGGTCGCCCCGGAGTTTCGGACACAGAATCGTTCACCGACCAGACCTCGAATGAATATCTCACCACCGGTCGCTCCATAACCAATCACGTTGCCGGCAATGACCTGATCTTCAGCAACGAACGATGCTTGTTCATCTGGCCGGATAACGATGCGGCCTCCCGAAAGACCCTTTCCGACGTAGTCGTTCGCATCACCCCAGAGATGAAGGTCGACGCCTTTAGGGATAAATGCGCCAAGGCTCTGTCCGGCTGAACCCGTGAAATTGATCCTGATTGTTCCGTCGGGAAGGCCTTCGTTACGCCACTTCTTTGTGATCTCATGCCCGAGCAGCGTGCCGACCGTTCGATTCACGTTCCGAATCTCGGAGTCGATGACAACAGGAATCGCATCATCAATCGCAGTGCGAGACTTTGCAATCAACTCCTGATCTAGCGCCTCATCAAGACCGTGGTCTTGACTCGTTGTGCAGTGAAATGATTGCTCATAACGATTATCTGCTGGCATCAAGATTGGCGAAATGTCCAACCCAGACGCCTTCCAATGGTCGACGGCTGGTCGGAAATCGAGCGCCTCAACCCTCCCGATCATTTCGTCAATCGTTCGGAAGCCGAGCTCGGCCATCAACTCGCGAACCTCTTGAGCTACGAATTCGAAGAAATTGACAACGAACTCCGGCTTGCCAGCGAAACGCTCTCGCAATTCAGGGTTCTGCGTGGCGATACCAACAGGGCATGTATCAAGGTGACAAACGCGCATCATCACGCATCCAGAGACCACCAGAGGGGCGGTTGCGAAGCCATATTCTTCGGCTCCAAGAAGCGCTGCAACGACAACGTCGCGCCCTGTCTTCAGTTGGCCGTCTGTTTGAACAACAATGCGGTCGCGAAGACCGTTCATCACCAATGTCTGCTGCGTTTCAGCAAGCCCCAACTCCCAGGGTCCGCCCGCATGCTTGAGCGAGGTCAGCGGAGACGCTCCAGTTCCACCGTCATGACCGCTGATCAACACAACGTCAGCTTTTGCCTTCGACACTCCGGCTGCAACAGTTCCGACACCCATTTCGGCAACCAACTTGACGTGAATACGTGCGAGCGGGTTCGCATTTTTCAGGTCATGAATGAGTTGCTTGAGATCTTCAATCGAATAGATGTCATGGTGTGGAGGTGGGCTAATGAGACCAACACCAGGGGTGGAGTAGCGCGTCTTCGCAACCCACGGGTACACCTTGTGACCGGGCAACTGACCACCTTCACCAGGCTTCGCACCTTGAGCCATTTTGATCTGAATGTCGTCAGAGTTGGTGAGGTACTCGGCTGTCACACCAAAACGGCCCGAGGCGACTTGCTTAATCGAGGAACGACGCTGCGGATCGTGCAAACGATCCGAATCTTCGCCTCCCTCTCCGGTATTCGATTTTGCGCCAATCGAATTCATCGCAACCGCAAGTGTTTCGTGCGCTTCAGCAGAGATCGAACCATACGACATCGCTCCGGTAGAGAAGCGCTTCATGATTGATCCGGCAGATTCCACCTCATCGATAGAAATCGGCGTGCGATTGTCCGCAAATTTGAACAGTCCGCGAAGGGTTGCGAGACGTTCAGATTGATCGTCCACACGCGAGCTGTATTCCTTGAAAATGTCCCAACGCTTTTCGCGGGTTGCGTGCTGCAACTTAAACACGGTTTCCGGATTGAAGAGGTGGTACTCCCCTTCCCTCCGCCATTGGTACTCCCCGCCAGCCTCAAGCTGCCGGTGAGCCCGCTGCTCTGGACGGTCCGGATGTGCAGAGCGATGGCGTAATGCCACCGCATTCGCGATCTCATCGAGGCCAATGCCACCGAGTCGACTCACCGTTCCGGTGAAGTATCGGTCAATTGTTTCGCTTCCGATACCGATCGCCTCAAAGATTTGAGCACCCGTATATGAAGCAACGGTTGAAACACCCATCTTCGACATGACCTTGACGACGCCTTTTCCACACGACTTGATGTAACGCCGAATCGCAACAGCCGGGTCTTCACCACCAAGCCCATGCATCCCTTCTGCAATGAGGTCCTCGATAGTTTCGAACGCAAGATATGGATTGATTGCGCCAGCTCCGTAACCAATGAGAAGCGCCATATGGTGAATCTCTCGTGCGTCACCGGATTCAACGACCAAACCAACCTTTGTGCGCTGCTTTGTACGCACTAAATGATGGTGAACACCGGCGGTGACGAGCAGAGAAGGAATCGGTGCGAACGTCGCATCGGTATTTCGATCAGACAGCACGATGATTCGTGCGCCCTCATCAATTGCAACAGACACTTCTTCGAAAATCTCTTCAAGCCTGCGTTCAAGTCCAACTCCTCCTGACGACACCGGGTACAACGCCCGTACCGTGTGTGACACGAATTCTTCTCGACCACCTTCGCCGGCAGCATGGACAATCTTGGCGAGCTCATCGTTGTCGATAATGGGGAACGGAAGGACCAACCGACGACAGTTTTCAGGGCCTGGCATGAGCAGGTTTCCTTCAGAGCCGATCGTTGATCCAATCGCAGTGACAACTTCTTCTCGTATTGCATCAAGTGGCGGATTCGTCACCTGAGCGAACAACTGCTGGAAGTAATCGAAAATGAGACGAGGGCGATCCGACAGAACCGCGAGAGGCGTATCTGTACCCATCGAACCGATCGGCTCAATGCCAGTTTTTGCCATCGGAGCCAAAATAATCTTCAGCTCCTCGTGGGTATATCCAAAAATCTGCTGACGGCGGCGCACGCTGTCATGACTGAATACCGCATGTTCGCGTTCAGGCAAGTCCTCAAGGTTCACCATTCCCGCTGAAAGCCACTCTGCGTATGGCTGTTCAGATGCAAGGCGCTTCTTGATCTCCTCGTCGTCGACAATTCGACCCTCTCGGGTGTCAATCAGGAACATACGCCCAGGCTGTAGACGCCCCTTGGTCACGATCTTCGCCGGGTCAATTTCGATCACGCCCACCTCAGAAGCCATCACGACGAGGTCATCATCGGTAACCCAGTAGCGACTTGGCCGCAAACCATTCCGATCAAGCACCGCACCAATAACTTCACCATCAGTGAACGTGACACTCGCCGGACCGTCCCATGGTTCCATCAAGGCGGCGTGGTAGCGGTAAAAATCCCGACGCTCCTGATCCATATCGGCGTTGTTTTCCCATGCTTCGGGAATCATCATCAGCACCGCATGCTCAATCGACCGACCCCCAAGGTGCAGCAACTCGAGAGCTTCGTCAAAACGTGCGGTATCAGACCCTCCCGGAGTGCAAATAGGAAGGGCCCGATCAAGACCTGGCAGAAGCTCAGTTGACGCGAGAGCTTCCCGAGCATGCATCCAGTTTTGGTTCCCTTGAACAGTGTTGATCTCACCGTTGTGCGCGACAAAGCGGTACGGGTGCGCAAGCGGCCAGGACGGGAACGTGTTTGTCGAAAACCGCGAATGAACGAGAAGCAATGCACTCTCAATCAACGGGTTCGTGAGATCGGGGAAGAACGCGCTCAACTGCGGGGTCGTCAGCATTCCCTTATACACGATGGTTCGAGACGAAAGTGACGAGAAGTAGACATCGTCAAGTTCGTGTTCAATGCGTTTACGAGCGACGAAGGTAAGCCGATCCAAATTGATGCCGGATCGGCGGTCAGGAGCCGCACAGAACAACTGCCAGAACGATGGTATCGCCGCCCGCGCTGTCACCCCAAGCGTGCTTGGATCAACTGGAAGTTCACGCCACGCGAGGAACTCAAGACCCTCTTCAAGCAGAATCCGCTCGATATCGGAACGCGCGCTCTTGGCGGCTTCTTCGCTTAGCGGGAGAAAGCCAATTCCGGCCGCATAGGATCCGGCTTCTGGAAGTTCAACCGGCACCACGTCACGAAACAACCGGTCTGGGATCTGCAGCAGGATGCCCGCACCATCGCCAGTGTCGGGCTCAGCACCTGTAGCACCACGGTGTTCCATATTGGTGAGTGCAAGGAGACCCGTTTGAACGAGTTCATTCGATTTTTCACCACGAAGATTCGCGACAAAAGAAACACCGCAGGAGTCATGTTCGAATCGCGGGTCGTATAGACCTCGCGCGGGCATCAAACTTGGCATCGTCGATTCTCCACTACTCAAAATTGGGGGATGAAGTTCCGGGACGACGCTGGCCCAGAAAGGTTATGTTACTTGAATTTTCGGCAAATACCGAATGATTCAGTCGTTGAGTACCGGCTCTCGCTTCTCGAGATTCGCCTGAATGACCTCGACTTGGTTCGGAGTTCCAATCAGAGCTGCCACCTCTGCGCGCTCGGCAGCGAATTGATCGCCTGCCCCGTTCACAAACGACGACGACAGCAAGCGCTTGGCTGCACGAACAGCATGAGGGTTTCTTGATGCAATCTCGCGAGCCATAGCAAGAGCAGTTTCGAGTGGCGAATCCGACAGTGTCGTGACGAGGCCGAGTTGAGCACCCTCTCGCGCATCCAAGACTCGAGCGGTGTAGGTCAACTCCCTTGCGACATCGGGTCGCACAAGTTTGTCGAGAATGTGTGTTCCAGTCATGTCGGGGATAATTCCCCAGTGCACCTCCCGGACGGAAAGCTGAGTATCGGGATGCGCCACTCGAATATCGGCACCGAGTGCGATTTGCAGTCCACCGCCGAGGGCATGACCGTGCATCGCAGCAATCACAGGAACTTCAAGTTCTTGCCACACCCAACACACTTGCTGCCCCAGGTGAGTGAGCCCGGACTCTGTCAGTCGGCCCGGACTATTCGGATCACCAGCCATCGATGGCCCGTCGCCCATCATCGACGCGAAACCAGAGAAATCAAGGCCGGCGCAAAACGACGCTCCATCGCCGTGTACCACCACGACCCGAACCTCGGACATTTCCTTGAGTTTTGCTCCAGCCGCCGCAATGGCAGCGAATTGCTCCCCGTCGAGTGCGTTTCGTTTGTCAGCGCGATCGAACGTGACAAGCGCAACGTGGTTATGAACCGCGATTGTCACACGATCGGAGGAATCAGCACTATGTGCAACGAAACCGTCAGGCAATTGGGTTGAGGTGGTGCTCATTTGCCAATGCTTTCAGATCAACTCTTACATGTACGAATTCTGATTTCGCTTCACTGCGTTACTACACACCCGTGTCTGCAAAGATTCGGCCATGACAAAACTCAACCTCAGTGCCGACGAAGTTTTGACCACCACCCGCAGCGTTCGCAAGCGGCTCGATTTCGAGCGAGAGGTGTCGACCGAAACCATCATGGAGTGCCTCGACATAGCTCTTCAGGCACCGTCTGGATCCAATCGTCAAGGCTGGCAGTGGATGTTCATCACTGATCAATCAGACCGAACGGCATTGAAAGAGATCTATGCCGAGAACTTTGCTGCGTACCGACAGATGCCTCGACCCGAATATGCAGCTGATGATCCGAGAGCTGCGGCAACTCCGCGCGTTGTCGACTCCGCTCAGTACCTTGCTGACACCTTCGAGAAGGCACCGGTCCTTCTGATTCCTTGCCTAGAGGGTCGGCCCGATGCAGAAAACTCTGCGGCATTTTGGGGATCGCTTCTACCAGCGGTTTGGAGCTTCATGCTCGCATTGCGCGAACGCGGACTCGGTTCAGCTTGGACAACCCTTCACCTCCCGAACGGCGGCGAGAAGAAGGCAGCGGATCTACTCGGAATACCGTTCGATCGGTACTCTCAGGCGGGTCTCTTCCCTATCGCACACACCATTGGGACGGACTTCAAAGTTGCATCACGTCTCCCTGCCGCAGAAGTGAGTCATTGGGGTAAGTGGGGCGAGCGCCTGAGCTGAGTTCAATCTTCGCTTGGGGCGCTTGCTTCCGTATAGTGGTCGCATGTCCGTGAGCGCCTCAACACCGATCGAACTCGTCAACGCTGTCTACGCATCTCTCCCCGAGAGAGTTTCCCTTGGGCGCACCCGTTTGGGTCGCCCTCTCACACTTGCCGAGAAGATTCTTATCAATCATCTTGACGACCCTCAGGGTCAGGAGATGGAGCGCGGAGTCTCATATGCGGACTTCAACCCTGATCGTGTTGCGATGCAGGACGCGACGGCCCAGATGGCTCTGCTTCAATTCATGACAGCCGGGCTTCCCGAGGCAGCAGTCCCATCGACAGTTCACTGTGACCACCTCATCCAGGCGAAGGTTGGCGCCTCGATTGACCTCGGAGTGGCAGTCGACACGAACCGCGAGGTTTACGACTTCCTCAGGAGCGTTTCGGCCAAGTACGGAATCGGCTTCTGGGGTCCCGGATCTGGAATTATCCACCAGGTGGTGCTTGAGAACTACGCATTCCCTGGTGGGATGATGATCGGGACCGATTCGCATACGCCAAATGCTGGCGGCCTTGGGATGATCGCGATCGGCGTTGGTGGTGCCGATGCAGTCGATGTGATGACCGGCTTCCCTTGGAATGTCCGCTGGCCGAAGGTCATTGGTATTCATCTCACGGGGTCACTGAGCGGTTGGGCCTCACCAAAGGACGTCATTCTGGAAGTTGCACGTCTGCTCACAGTTGAAGGTGGCACGGGAGCCATCGTGGAGTACCACGGGCCCGGTGCAGACTCAATTTCAGCGACTGGCAAAGCAACCATCTGCAATATGGGAGCTGAAATCGGTGCAACAACTTCCGTGTTCGCATACGACTCGAATATGTCGGATTATCTCCGTTCGACTGGCAGGGTGGCCATCGCTTCGGCAGCCGACGCTGTCGCCGATGATCTGCGGCCAGATGAAGGAGCAACGTACGACCAGGTGATTGAGATCAACCTGAGTGATCTCCGTCCGATGATCAACGGCCCTCATTCACCAGACCGCGCACACCGCACTGGTTCCGAGGTTGGCACAGCCGCTACCGAAAACGGATGGCCGCTTGAGGTTTCAGCGGCACTCATCGGTTCATGCACTAACTCTTCATACGAAGATCTGACGAGAGCCGCCTCTATCGCCCGACAGGCAGCCGCACGCGGTTTGACCTCAAAAGTTGACCTGCTCATCACCCCAGGCTCGGAGCAAACCCGCGCGACGATTGAGCGGGACGGCATCCTTGCCGATCTTGAAGCGGTCGGAGCAACGGTGCTCGCCAATGCCTGCGGGCCATGCATTGGCCAATGGAGCCGTCCCGAAGAAGCGACTGCGGTTCCGAATTCGATTGTGAACTCGTTTAACCGAAACTTCCCAAAACGCAATGACGGATCCTCAAACACCCTCTCGTTTGTCACATCACCGGACACCGTGATGGCGATCGCCCTATCGGGTCGGCTCGACTTCGACCCAGTGACTGACACCATCACAGCTCCTGATGGCACAGAGGTGTCGCTTGACGCCCCCGTTGGTGAAGTATTGCCGGCAGACGGCTACGACCCAGGCGAGGACACCTTTACCGCCCCGCCATCGGATCGAAGTGGCGTTGACGTCGTCGTTGCACCCACGAGCGATCGTTTGCAACTTCTCGAGCCATTCAACGCATGGGATGGCAATGACTACGAAGGCCTTCCCGTACTTATGAAAGCCCAAGGAAAGTGCACAACCGACCACATTTCTGCCGCGGGCCCCTGGTTGAAATACCGAGGACACCTCGAAAACATCTCAGGCAACCTATTTGCCGGTGCAGTAAATGCGTTCGATGATGCAGTTGGAATCGGACTTGATGTCACCGACGGCGACCGTCGCACCTACCCTGAAATTGCTCGTCGCTACCACGAGGCAGGAATCAAGTGGGTTGCGATTGGAGACCGCAACTATGGCGAAGGATCATCGCGTGAACATGCGGCGATGGAACCACGTTTCCGAAATGGTGTCGCGGTTATTGCACGATCATTTGCACGTATTCACGAAACCAACCTCAAGAAACAGGGACTACTTCCGCTGACGTTTGCTGATCCAGATTCCTATGAACAAATTGGTGAAGAGGATCGCATTGCTATCTGCGATCTCCCACCGGTACCAGGCCAGAATGTTCGCTGTGTCGCGACACGTCCTGATGGGTCGACCTACGAATTTGAGACAACCCACACGTTCAGCCCCGAGCAAGTCGAGTGGTTCATCGCTGGTTCGGCATTGAACATCGTTCGCGCGAAAGTTGCTGCTGAGTCATAATTTGCCGCATAGGCGGCCTGGAAACGAACGAAACTTCATCAGGTCCCGGCAAATAGCGACGCCTTATCATCACGGATTCCCAGCTCATCACGGTGCCCCATGTCAGGGGTTTTGTGCACGATGCTACAGCGGCGAAGCTGCTCGTATCTACGGTTGAGCGATTCAGAGCCAGATCCCCCTTACGGCGCAGTTTCAGCACGAAATGTGGACCGCTCTCTCCACCACGAACGACGTCGACGCCTATCGAAGCCGAAGGTACTGGTATTGAACGCCGGTTCGCATTCGCTCTGGATCGCAGCCAGAGGTGCCTAGTGGCCCGAAAAACGGGAAACGTCCCGATGGGGGGCCGGGACGTCTCAACCTGGAATCCCTTTCGGGTTCCTCGAGCGGTTCGTTGGGGGGTGTTCCGCATCGATATTTACTTGTGAAAGTATGCACGTGTTTTTGTGCATCTTGCAACCATATATCGCAGATACCCAGTATCATTTTTAGAGATGGACTTTCGCCAACTCTCCACCTTGATTGCAATAGCAGATCACGGAAGTTTCTCAGCTGCCGCTAGGGCGCTCTACACAGTGCAGTCAAATGTTTCCGCCCACATCGGACGACTTGAGAAAGAGCTTGGTTCGACACTTATCGATCGCCAAACCGGTCGCATGACAGATGACGGGCGCCGGGTTCTCGAGCGAGCTCGTCGAATCATGCATGAAATGGATGACATCCGATCAGATATGGAGTCAAACGACCACGACGTGAGCGGAGATGTGCGACTCGGTGTCATCGGCACGATTGCGAGATGGGCGATACCCCCAATGTTGCGACAAATGGCTGACAGTCACCCACGGGTACATGCTGTTGTGACTGAAGGAAGCTCGTCTGCCCTTGCCCCGAACGTTGTATCAGGGCTACTCAATGCGGCCATTCTCCACCTTCCAATTGACGACCCTGATCTCGTGATCGAGCCCCTCTTCGACGAAGAGCTCTTACTGCTCGCACCTCACGATCATCCTCTTTCGGAGCGAGAGTCCATCGACATCACCGACCTCGACGGAGTTCCGCTCTTGCTCCCACCGGCGGGAGCTGGATTACGCCGGATCATCGAACGCAGTTCACTCGAGCGAGGAGTATCACTGAACTCGCTCGCAGAAGTCGACAGCATGCGCTTACTCGCGGCGCTTGCCGTTGACGGCCACGGTGCCACCATCGTGCCAGCGACCGCTCTCTCAGAAACCGAACTCGTTGGAGCTGCGATGGTTCATGTAAGTGGGCTTCCTCGACGCCGCGTCGCATGGGTTCGCCGACAGCGCCCAAATCCATCCGCTGCAACTCGGGCAGTTCACGATGTCATTTCCAATGTCATCGGACAACGAATCAGCGAAGACCAAGGCCTCCATAGCGGAGAACAGTAAGGTTCGAAACCTGCCAGTAGGCGACCAGTTCTCAGCAGAGCTCAACGTCTAGTCTTACTGACATGACCCTCGACGACGTAGGCATTGCTGCAGGAATTCCTGCTCCTGTTTCTGCCCGCGTTACTCGACTCGATGACCGAAAAGTGATGTGGATCGAATTCGATCCAAGCGAGAGCGCCCATCCTCTGTCGTCGCAAATGACAACGATCATCACGGAAGGTTTGCGCACCGCACTCGATGAGCTCATCCCTGTTGTCCTTGTCGTGAACAGTTCGGGGGCTGACATTGCCGAAGGAGTCGCCCCATTACACGGCTGGGGGGTTGCTGCGAGACTGCTGACCAGGTGCTCCGGGCGTGTGCCGACATTCGCAATTGTGGACGGACCAGCTGTCTCTGGACCGGCGTTACTTCTCGGCCTCGTCGACTTCGTTGTCATGACTTCCACGTCCTACGCGTTCGTGAACGGTCCACTCATCATTCGACAGTTCACCGGCGTTGAAATCTCAAAAGATGAGCTTGGGAGCGCTTCCACCATGGAACGCTCAGCAGGCCTTGCCACCGCCGTTGTCGGAAGTCGCGAGGAGGGTCGAGACGTGATTGAGGCGATCCTGACGTACCTACCGGACCGAGTCGATGCCGAGCCGGCACGGTTAGCAAGTTCGGACGATGCTCGGCGCCTCACCCCCGAAGCCGGCAAGTACATCCCAGAGACAGCAACTGGAAGTTACGACGTTCGATCGATCATCGAATCATTAGTTGACGACGGGGAGTACCTAGAAATCAGGCCCCTCTGGGCGCAGAACATCGTCACAACGTTTGCCGCAATGGATGGTCGGCCGGTTGGAATCGTCGCCAACCAACCAATGGCTCTTGCGGGAACGCTTGACATCCCGGCTTCCCAGAAAGCAGCACGTTTCGTCAACCTGTGTGACGCGTTCAACATCCCGATCATCACCCTGGTCGACACCCCGGGTTTTTACCCCGGCAAAGATCTCGAATGGCGTGGAATGATCCGGCATGGAGCACAACTCGTCTACGCATACGGCCAGGCAACAGTTCCGCGGATCTGTGTCATCCTCCGCAAGAGTTATGGCGGCGCCTACATCGTTATGGATTCGAAAAAAATGGGCAACGACGTTTGTCTTGCTTGGCCTTGGGCCGAACTTGCGGTGATGGGGGCTGGCCAAGCCTCCGCGATCTTGCGCCGAGGTGCCACAGACGACGAACGAATTGCATTCGAAAGCGACTACTCCGAGCGTTTATTGAATCCATACATTGCAGCCGAACGTGGGTACGTCGATGATGTCATTGACCCTGCGGATACCCGCTCAACCATCTGCGCCTCGCTTTCGATGTTGTCAAACAAGCGCGATCGGCGTCCAAGCCGCCGCCACGGCAACTCCCCTCTCTGAGGCAACCCGTCAAACTTCACCCCCCATTGGCTCCGGAGCGAACAAAAACGGTACATTGGCAGAGACGCACGACCTACGAAGTTGGAGGAAGCCGCCGTGGCCGAAACGATCACGATCACAGACGACAGGACGGGACAAACCGTCACTGTTCCTATCGAAGGTGGGGTGTTTCCAGCATCAGCAATCCGCTCATTAGACCCGTCCCTCTTCGTCTACGACCCGGCATACATGCAGACAGCATCTTGCAAGTCCGCAATTACGTATCTCGATGGCGATAACGGAATTCTGAGGTATCGCGGCTACCCGATTGAGCAACTTGCAGAGAAGTCAACATTCCTAGAAGTTGCGTACCTTCTCCTCCACGGAGAACTCCCAACTGCTGAGCAACTCTCCGTTTGGCATCACGACGTCACCCACCACACCTTCATTCACGAAAACATGCGCAAGCGGTTTGTTGACGGATTCCACTACGACGCTCACCCCATGGGAATGTTCGTGTCCGCTCTCGCCGCACTCGGCACGTTCTACGACGGCGCAAAAGACATTGATGATCCTGAGAGCCGTCACCGACAGGTACTCCGCCTCATCGCAAAGACTCCAACCATTGCAGCGATGTGCTATCGATTCAGCGTTGGCCTGCCGTTCAACTACCCGAACAACGACCTCTCCTTCCCAGCCAACTTCCTCTCAATGATGTGGAAGGTCGGCGACGAATATGTCCTTGATCCCGTCCTCGAAAAGGCCATGGACGTGCTCTTTATCCTGCATGCCGATCACGAGCAAAACTGCGGTACGACGGCCATGAGAGTCGTCGGATCCTCAAATGCCGACCCATACTCTTCAGCTGCGGCTGCGGCGAGCGCCCTCTACGGACCTCTGCATGGCGGCGCTAACGAGGCCGTGGTTCGAATGCTGAACGACATCGGTTCAATCGATAACGTGCCGGCGTTCATTCAGTCGGTCAAAGACGGCCAAGGTCGACTCATGGGATTCGGCCACCGTGTGTACAAGAACTACGACCCCCGAGCAACGATCATTAAGCAAACCGCTTATGACGTGTTCGAAGTGACTGGAAAGAATCCGTTACTTGACATCGCTCTGAAACTCGAAGAAGTAGCACTTCAAGATCCATACTTCATCGATCGCAAGTTGTACCCCAATGTTGACTTCTACTCCGGACTGATCTACCAAGCAATGGGGTTCCCCGTAGAGATGTTCACGGTGCTGTTTGCCATTCCACGCACTGCGGGCTGGCTCGCTCATTGGCAGGAACTTCTTGCCGACAACGAGCAGAAGATCTCCCGCCCACGTCAGTGGTACGTCGGGCCTGAAACCCGTGACTACGTACCCATGTCATCGCGGGTGTAATGCCATGGAGTTTGCGTGGACTGAAGACCAGCAACTTCTTCGCAAAGAAGCGAGAGAATTTGCCCAAAGTGCGGTTGAAAAGTACGGATGGCACGCTGATTCATGGATCAACGGCTATTCAAAAGAGTTCGCGAAAGATCTTGGTGCGAAAGGTTGGATCGGGCTCACGTGGCCGACCGAGTACGGTGGCGGTGGCCGACCGGCGATTGATCGTCTCATCATTGGCGAGGAACTCATCGCGGCTGGTGCCCCAGTCGCCGCCATGTGGTTCGCCGATCGTCAGATGGGACCAGCGCTCATCACATTCGGCCGAGAAGATCAACAGGCCGAGTTCCTACCAAATATCCTCAGCGGTGAAACCACTTGGTGTATCGGTATGTCCGAACCCAACTCTGGTAGTGACTTAGCTTCACTCACTACCTCAGCACGGCGTGAAGGTGATGACTTTGTCATCAACGGACAAAAGATCTGGACCTCATTCGGAGCGCTCGCCGATTACTGCTACCTCATATGTCGTACCTCTTCAGAAGGTCCGCCTCACGCAGGAATCAGCGAAATCATTGTGCCAATGGATTCTGATGGCATTGAGGTCAGAACCATTAAAGACATGACAACGAACCGGCACTTCACCGAAGTGTTCTTCACTGATGTTCGGGTACCGGTCCACAACCTCGTGGGCATCGAGGGCAATGCGTTCAAACAA